>Ga0209525_1000278_pt1 | contig 12812 bp, 9 predicted proteins | sample JacPin_JW_Ref_O1_FD_187958 | JGI IMG/M metagenome (GOLD analysis project Ga0209525, IMG submission 187958) | Forest soil microbial communities from Algoma, Ontario, Canada - Jack Pine, Ontario site 1_JW_Ref_O1 (SPAdes) (version 2) | ecosystem: Environmental > Terrestrial > Soil > Boreal... | reverse complement strand
TGGGTATCGGGGCCGGCCGGATTATCGACCTCCTCCTGAGCAAGCTGCAAGCAGACATGTACACGCCTTTGGGGGGCCTCGCTGTCATGGGAACTCTCGTCATCGCGCTCCTATTGGCGAGCAACATCATGGCGAGAATCGAGCGCCGCAGAATCTCGGACTTCGGTCTCCCATGGCGGCGCGCATTCTGCCGTCAATTCTGGCAGGGAGCCGCGATCAGCTTCTCTTCGCTGACGGCGTTGTTATTCGTGCTCTGGCTCGCGGGAGCTTTTTCCTTCGGTTCGCCGGCCTTGCACGGTGCCGACATCTGGAAATACGGTGCTCTCTGGACCTTACCGTTGTTTCTCTCCGCGCTGTTCGAAGATTTCTTGTATCGCGGCTACCTGCTGTTCACGCTGACCAGCGGCATCGGTTTCTGGCCAGCGGCCCTCGTCACTTCGCTTCTAATGGGCGGGGCGCACTACTTTAATCCGGGCGGCCACGGATTAGGCCCGCTGGCTGCCTTCCTCTACTGTTTGGCAACGTGCGTCGTGATTCGGAGAACGGGCGACCTTTGGATGGCCCTGGGAATCCACGCGGCATGGTCGTGGGGCGAAGTCTTTTTCTACGGCGTACCTTCCAGCGGGCTTCCGGGCCAGGAACATCCTCTTAATGCCAGCTTCCACGGTCCCACATGGCTTACCGGCGGCGCGTTCGGGCCGGAAGCAAGTTGGCCCAGTCTCGCGTTGCTGATTATTTGGGGGATCTTCTTCTCGGTGTGGCTACAAGAAGTGAAATACCCGAGGGTAATCGCCACTTTGCAGGGGTAAGCCGGTCTGACAGGGAAAAAATAATCTGTCGCCAGGTGCCCCAAAGATTTTAGAAAACTCCCAGTAGAAGAAACTCGCGATTTCCCTCCGCGCCCAGGATCGGAGACTCGATCACGTCGTTGTTGGAACAGCCCAGACTCACCAGGGATTTTCGAACTCTTTCCACCGCGGCAAGCTGGGCAGCCTCGTCGCGTACGATCCCGCCCTTGCCCACATGTTCCCTCCCGGCTTCGAACTGCGGTTTCACGAGGACAACCATCTGCCCTCCCTTTCGCGCGCCGATAACCGGAAACGCAGCAGCCACCACGGCCGGAAGAACCAGCGTCGCCGAAATAAATGATACATCCATAGCGACGAGGTCGGCAGTTTCGCTTATGATCTCACCACTTACAGTCTCACCAGTGACGATCTCTCGGGTCAGATAACGAGCGTTGGTTTTCTCCAGGAGGCGGACCCGCGGGTCCTGGCGAATCTTGAAGTCCATCTGACCGTAACCTGTATCGATCGCAAGCACGCGTGCTGCGCCGCGTTGCAGCAGACAGTCAGTGAATCCCCCGGTCGAAGCGCCAATGTCAAAACAGATTCTCCCTTCCACCGGAATCTTCCAGTGCTCCAGCGCGCGTTCCAGCTTCAGGCCGCCGCGGCTTACGTATTTCAGATCCTCGCCCAGCAGCCGAATCGAGGCGTCCGCGGTCACTTGCGCGCCCGCCTTATCGCGTTTCTGTTCGTCGACCAGCACATTGCCCGCAAGAATCAGCGCCTGCGCACGCTCGCGCGAGCCAGCCAGGCCACGATCCACCAGGAGTTTGTCGAGTCTGAGTTTCACCGGAGAATGGTCGTCCCTCATCCTTTTCTCACCACAGGTCCGCTCGCACCCCACACAGTGCAAAGTCCTGAAACATAACTCTGCGAAGCAGTTACAACGATAGCAGCTCGCTTTTCCTCAGACTTTTCCACGGAGATGTTGAAAACCTCTCCACGGTGCACAAAAATATGCACGAAAAAGACGCACAAAACACGCACCAATGCAAAAGCCGCCCGCGAGGGGCGGCTATGCGGATCGGTAATCGCCCGAAATCAGCCGGCGACTTCTTCCAGCAATTTCTGGTCGATGTCGAAGTTCGAATGAACGTTCTGCACATCGTCATGTTCTTCGAGCGCTTCCATCAACCGGATCATCGTGTTGGCCGCAGCGCCTTCGAGTTTGATGTAATTCTGCGGAATCGAAGTCACGCTGGAAGACGCTGGCTCGATGCCAGCTTTTTTCACTGCTTCAAGAACAGCTTCAAACGCCGAAGGCTCAGTCAGGATTTCCCAATTCTCGCCGTCGTCATTCAAGTCTTCGCCGCCGGCTTCGAGGACGATATTCATCAGGTCATCCTCCTTCGCGGCCGTCTTCGGAATGATTATGTCGCCCTTCTTGTGAAACATCCACGAAACCGCGCCAGCCTCGGCCATGTTGCCACCGTTTTTTCCGAAGGCATGGCGAATCTCGCTCACTGTGCGATTGCGATTGTCCGTGTTGATGTCCAGCAAAACCGCAACACCGCCGGGTCCATAGCCCTCAAGAGAAAACTCCTCGTAGGTCGCTCCAGGCAGTTCGCCAGTACCGCGCTGAATGGCCCGTTTGATATTGTCGGCAGGCATGTTCTCAGCCTTGGCGGCAACAATAGCGCCGCGCAGTCGCGGGTTGGAATCCGGGTCACCGCCGCCATTCTTCGCGGCAATACTGATTTCCTTGATCAGCCGGGTAAAAATCTTACCGCGCTTGGCGTCCAGCGCGCCCTTCTTGTGCTTGATTGTGGCCCACTTTGAATGGCCGGACATAGCGAGACCTCGCGTTTAGTGATCTGTCGTTTGACGATCTGTGATTTGCCGATCCGTGCTCAGTAATCCGTGCTTAATGAGTCCAAGAATGGTGCAGGATTCGCCCGAAAAGATCACAGGATTCCCTCGATATTCATGCAGGCGAACAGAGATTATAGCACGATGCCAGCGCGTGACAGCATTGCTTCCTTGCGGCTTCCATGCGGCAGGGGTACTCGTCAACCGGCCCCTGACCACTGTTTTATTGACCCCTGGCCACTAATCCCTGACCGCTGCTTTCCAGAGCCCCCACCATGGAGCGAAAAACCTTCATCCCATCCGTGCACCCCAACTCCGGCTCCGCGGACCGTTCCGGATGCGGCATCATGCCCAGCACATTGCCTCCGGCACTGCAGATGCCCGCAATATTTTCCAGTGATCCGTTGGGATTAGCCGCTGCCGTAATCTCCCCGTCGAACCCAGCGTAGCGGAACACAATGCGATTATCGCGGCGCAGTTCGTCCAGCGTCCCGGGGTCGCAGAAATAGTTCCCTTCCATGTGCCCGACCGGAATGGTGAGCACCTCGCCTTTGCGGCAGGCACCGGTAAATGGCGTGTCCACATTTTCCACCCGCACCTGCACCGGCTTGCAAACATATTTCAGTCCCACGTTGCGCAGCAACGCCCCCGGCAGAAGTCCCGCCTCGCAAAGAATCTGGAACCCGTTGCAGATGCCGAGCACCAACCCGCCGCCATCAGCAAACTTGCGAACCGCGTCCATCACCGGAGAAAACCTGGCAATCGCACCGGTGCGCAGATAGTCGCCGTAGGCGAATCCTCCGGGAACAATCACCGCATCACAGTTCTCCAGATCGTGCGACTCGTGCCACAGAAACGTTGCCGGCTCTTTGCAGACGTGCTGAATGGTCCAATGGGCATCGTGATCGCAGTTGGAACCGGGAAAGACGATGACGCCAAATTTCATGCGCGCGCCTCACGAGTAGATTTTTTCTTAGTCTAGCACGCGCTTCTGGGCCGGCTCGACCGGATCAGTGAGCGGGAGCATCCTGGGTGGGTTCTGTGGTAGCGCCGTGGGATGAACTCGGCCGAAGCGCCGCACCCGGAATCACTGTCTTCAGAACCGGAGTGATCGCCTGCCCCGTCCCCGGTTGCGTCGCTGAAGTCGTAGCAGCCCCAGCCTCAGTCTGTTCCGGAACGTTCTGCTGAGGAGGATAGCCCTTGGCCTGCACGATCGCCCAATGCCATTCCTGACCAGGACCAATCTGCACATTGAGCGGCGCGGCAAACACAGTCACTCCAAACGGCGGAGCCGCGGCCCTCATGTGGTACAGAACCGCAGTGTCGGGACGCTTGCCGCCGCGAGCGCCCGCGTCAAGATCGGCACGATTTCCCGGCTCCTGCAAAGGTTCAATCGCGGCCGCCGGAATCACCTTTGCCAACCCGTCACTTCCGGCTTGATCGTGGCCGGGTTGATCACTCCTGTGTTGATCACGAAAAGCCGTCTCCGGAAAATCCGATCGCCTCACCACCGTCAGCGCCACGGCCACTTCGCTCACATGCCACTCGGTGCCATTGAAGACCGAAACTTCCAGCGAGTCTCCGTGAATCACCGCCGGACCGCTCAGCTTGAGCAACTGATCCTCGGGCAATTCCATTTGCACGTAAGAGCTGGCCAGCAACGACTTGACGTTGGCACTGAAAGCAAGGCTGCAGGTAACGTCTGGAGCAGAAACCTGAAACGCCTTACCCGGTCCGTCGATCGAGTACATCAAAGAAGACCGCGCAGCACGATGGCTGTCCACGTCGTCCATCACCTTCGACAGATTGTCGTTGTCTATAATTTCCTGTTGCGACGAAGGAATCTGCTTCCGCAAATTGCGCGCCACATCGCCCAGCGGCGCATCGCTATCATCCACTTCTTGAGCGGCCAGCGCGGCAGGCGCCAGCAGCGACAGCCCAACTACGAGGCTGCCCAGCATCCGCCGATTTGTGCGAGTCCACAGCATTGAAGATCGAAACTCTCCAACCGTAGAGACGTAACTTGTTACGTCTCCTCTAGCCACATGCACACCTGCCTCCGCCGGCAGGAGACGTTGCAAGCAACGTCTCTACGAAACGCAACTCTGCGCGAGAAACCCATCCATCAAATTGTAGTAAGAAATAGAAACAGGCGGGACGTTGCAGCAAACCTTGGTAACCAGCCCATGGTAACTAGCCGATTCCAGTCAGGAATCGAGGCGGGCGCGCGAGACGAAATGGAGGCGCAACGGGCGCGCGCCCAAACCACGACTGCCATCTACAAAAGACCGGCGAAATCTTTACCCGAAATCTACAAAAGACCCGACGACCGAAACCGTGAAACTGGGTCCGCTACCGGCAACGCCTGACGCCGGAAAATCCAGCGCGCCACCGCAAATCCCACCGCCGCGTAGCAAAAATGCATGATCCGCATACTCACCCCCAAATCGAGTCGGTTGTCCGTGAGGCTGGTTCCGTGAGGGAGGAACATTACACTCTATCGGCACAATAGCAACGCTTCGGCCGCCGAACAAGGCACATCCGTGCCATCGAAATAGCACGGAGGTAATAGGGGTAACGCGGGGGGACTCTCTCTCAGATAACCTGATGCGCTGTCATCCTGAGCAAAACGAATGACCTAAGCACTTGATTCGAGCCGCCACAGGCTGCGGCGTCCACGATGACGACGCAAACGCTCATTTTTTCATCAGCAATTTCTTCGCGGCCGCCAACTCCTGCCGTTTCGCCCCGTCCACTTTGGGATAGGAAAGCTTAAGCTCTTCGAGCGTCTCCACCAAGACAGCGGACACCACCAGCCGGGTAAACCATTTATTATCCGCCGGCACAACATACCAGGGCGCATGCTCCGTAGCCGTATTCGTGATCATCTCTTCATAGGCCTTCTGGTAATCGTCCCAGTAGGCCCGCTCGTGAATATCGTCCGCCGAAAACTTCCAGTTCTTTCCCGGCTCCTCCAGCCGCTTCAGGAATCGTAGCTTCTGCTCCTTCTTCGACACGTGCAGAAAGAATTTCCGGATCACCGTTCCACTGCGCGCCATGTGCTGCTCGAAATGCCGGATGTCCTCGAAGCGCTCTTCCCAAATATTCTTTGTCACCAGCACAGGCGGAGTCCTCTGGCTTTTCAGTATCGCGGAATGAACTCGTACCACTAACACCTCTTCGTAATACGATCGGTTAAAAATCCCCAGTTTTCCGCGTTCCGGCAGCTTGTTCGTTGTGCGCCAGAGAAAATCGTGCTGCAGTTCCGGATCGGAAGGCGCCTTGAACGAAAATACCTGGCACCCTTGAGGATTTACCCCTGACATCACATGCTTGATGATCCCATCCTTCCCCGCCGCGTCCATAGCCTGGAAAATCAACAGGACGGCCCATTGATTTTGCGCGTAGAGCATGTCCTGCAGCTCCGCGGTGCGCACAATCCCCTCCTGCAGGGCCTCCGCAGCACGCTCCTTGGAACTCCGCCCGCCACAGTCGGCGGGGTCGAAATCCTTCAATCGAAAATGTTTACCGCTGTCGACGCGATAAGTCTTAGCAAGCTTGCCAGGTTTCATCTTGAGCTATTTCCTGTCGATATCTCATCTAGAGCGAAGCGAAGGATTCCTGCCGCCATCACCGCTCCGAGGACTTCCCGCTCAGTACGTACAAAATGTTCCTGTGGAACCACTTGTCCATCATGCGCCCACAGACTTCTCGCTGACAAACGGCAGCTTCGCCTGCTGCCAAGCGTCGAAGCCCCCGGACAAGTTCGTGACGGTCTTGAAGCCCGCCCGCAACAAAAGACTGCAGGCAATCGCACTGCGATAGCCGCTCTTACAATGAACCGCAATGGCTGCGTCGCGATCAATCTCCGGAGTCGACACCTTGAAATGATCCAGCGGCCACCATGCCGCCCCGGCGATGTGTCCCGCTTCCCACTCCGGTTCGCGGCGGACATCGAGCACCTGCAAGCGGTGCTGGCTCAATTGCTTGCTGAGTTCGGCCGGCGAAATCTGGGTTAACGTCGCCAGAGGAAACCCAGCAGTCTTCCACGCGCTCACCCCGCCATCCAAATATCCATCAAGATCTTCGATACCCACTCGCGCCAGCCTGACGCGAGCCTCCGCCAGTTGCTCTTCCGACTCCGCGATCAGCACTGGATGCGCCTTCAGCCCCAGGACCGTCCCCGCCCACGTAGCGAACTGACCCGAGAGCGCAATATTGACCGAGCCCGGCACGTGGCCTACGGCAAATTCCTCGCCCGCGCGCACATCCAGCGCAATCTCGCCTTCCTGGAGCAGGCGATCGAGATCCGCCGATGCCAGACGACGAACTTCCGGTAAATCGGAGAGTGCCGTGGCTCCAGCTCGATTGATCTCAGCGTCCTGCGAGAAATACTCCGGACGCACCGGAAGGTGCTGGGTGAGCTGAGAAACGAACTCGTCTTTGCTGCGAATCTGCAGCGCATAGTTGGTCAACCGTTCCATGCCGATCGTGGACGAGCGTTCGGCGCGCATGTTCCGCCCACAAAGTGAGCCGGCTCCATGCGCGGGATAAACCAGCACGTCATCCGCCAGAGGCATCAGCTTGTCGTGCAGACTGTCGTAGAGCATTCCGGCCAGCTGTGCCGGAGTGTATTCGGGTGACAAGTCGGGGCGCCCCACGTCCCCGAGAAACAAAGTGTCCCCGGTTAGCACGCCCCAGGCATCGTTAGATTTTTCCTGATCGACCACAACCAGGCAGATGCTTTCCGGAGTATGCCCCGGGGTCTCGAGTACGCGGATGCGGAGCGCGCCTACCGCCAACTCGAAGCCTTCCGTCACGGGCACGTGAGGAAACTGAGCTCCGGCGCGAGTTCCGATATAGATTTTTGCGCCGGTTCGAGCCGCAAGCTCTCGATGTCCGGAAACAAAATCAGCGTGCAGATGAGTTTCAAAAATGCAGCGGATCTTGGCGCCCTGGGCATGCGCGGCCTTGAGGTAGAGATCAACGTCCCGCTGCGGATCCACCACCACGGCCTCGTCCCCGGACGCCAGCAGATAGGAAGCGTGCGCGAGACATCCCAGATAAAACTGTTCGAAGTACATAGTCTTGGCAAGCCGCCCTGGAAGAAGATACTAGAAGAAGTCGGGCCACAATGCCACACGGCAAGAACCATGTGGCGACGGGCGCCTTGCCGGTCCGAGCTCGGGCGAAGCCAGGCGCCGCCAGCCCAATAAGCCGGAGCCTGTTTGCTGAAGCCCGAAGCCTCGCGCTGGTCCGCTCCTCGAGGTTTATGAGATATCTGCTAGTCGGGCAGCGGGGCGAGGAATTCAAGCCCAAAGCAGAAGCCATTTTTCGAGCGGACGATCGCGGTGAGGTGAGAGCGCGAGGGCATGTCAAATTCAACTTCGAGCAAGTCCCCCGGGCTCAGCAGGATGCCGGCATAAAGAACCATGCCACCCTCGCTAAGTTCCGTACCCCGGCCAGGAACCACGGTAGTGGAAAACCCTTTTGCGGTGACGACTCGAACGGGCAAATCAACGGGAACACGAGGCCAGCGGCGCGTCTTATGGGGGACAAGCATTCTGTCCATCATCTTCTCTTCCCTTCGCGCGTTCAAATTACCGAGGTACAAGCGGACCCATGTTCGACAGTACAGTGGGCGGGGCCGACGATTTCCCGGCGCTTCTGGCACGGCAAAAGAAGCAGGGATACTGAAGACGTAGCGCAGCTGAAAAAGTGCCATACAATATGGCGGTTAAGAACTCCGTCTTTGGGAAAATGCGGCCGCCAAAAAAAAATTGAAATACGGAACCATGCCGAAGGGGCTCTCGCGCATCTAAGGTAGACTGGTGCTACCGGCGACATACTGGCCAGACTGAAGAGGGATATGAAAAAAGCTCACTCCGGCGGTGCGCTTGTGGTCTGGCTGCTGTCTTCCGGCTTTCTGCTCCTCACCGTTTTCCTTCTGAACCGCCCCTTGGCACAAGCCCAGCCTGCGAACGAACCTGCGACTTCACCGCCTGCGACGTCAGTGAAAGACTCGCCGTTGCCGGTTCAGGTGGTGGTTGAAAATCTCCAGAGGAAAAATGCGCAGCGTGCCGCCGCACTCACGCGGTTCGAGGGGACGCGCATTTACCGCGTGCAGTATCGCGGATTCCCCAGCGATCGCGACGCCGAGATGGTGGTGCATGTGATTTTTCATGCGCCCAGTTCCAAGGAATTCACGGTAGTGTCGCAGACCGGATCGAAGTTTATTGGCGACCGCATTTTCAAGAAACTGCTCGAAGGCGAGCAGGAAGCCGCGAACGAAGACAACCGGCGGCTCAGTGCCCTAAGCACGGAGAATTACGATTTCACGATGGCAGGGTACGAAGACTCGCCCGAGGGCGGCCGATATGTCCTCGACCTGCTGCCCAAGACCAAGAACAAGTTCTTGTATCGTGGCAAAATCTGGGTCGACGCCAAGGATTTTGCGGTGACGCGGATCGAAGCAGAGCCCGCCAAGAATCCTTCCTTCTGGATCAAGAAAACGGATGTCAGTCACAGGTACGTGAAAGTGGACAATTTCTGGCTGCCCGCCGAGAACCACAGCGAGAGCGTGATTCGACTCGGCGGCAAGGCGACGCTTTCGATTGAGTATCGGGACTACAAGATCGTTGAAGCAACCCCTCTTAACCACCCCGAGCACGCGCAAACCATGGCAACTGCGAAGCCGCATTAAGACTTGGTTTGTGGGGAGCGGGTACTGTTGCCCGCCGGTTTTGAGGAGGTGCAAGCCAGTGGGGCGAGAGTGCCTGCTCCACCTAAGCCACAGCCGCCGTGAGCAGATTCAGTTGGTAATAATTTCCGTCCTATCCGCTGAGTCTGCTCACGCGCCAAATCCCGGGCCGTTGACAGCAAAGGAGTTACGGGCGGCCGGCGAGTGGCAACCAGCTTGCTCGCTTCGCAACAATCAATTTCATCGATAGCGCCCCTTTGGCGCATCCCGACCCCATCCAGCTTCATTGTCGGGACGGTCACTTGTACCGAGTCCCTATTATTTTTTACGCGGATTATTTGTACGGCGATGTTTCACGGGGAATCCCGGAGGCGGCATGCGACTCCTGAGTGCTCGGCTGATTGTCTCGCTCATTCTGGGCGTGACCCTGGTTTCTCTCCTGTCTTCTTATATCGAGGTGCGCGGAGAACGCCGCCGGCTGCGCCGCGATCTGGAACGGCGGGCGGAAGTGCTCGGCGAAAGTCTGGCCGGCAATGTTGAGCCTTACCTGCAACGGCAGTCGCCGCGAGAGCTGGAACGCATCGTGGAGCGGTTCAGCCATCGCGAGCAGCTGGCTGGCGTTGCCGTTTACAACAACCAGTCGGATGCGATCGCGCTATCTTCAGATCTGCCGAAAGGGCTCACCACCCGGCCCGCCGCGGTAGCGCTGGCGCTCCGGGAAGACAAGGCGCAATCACAATTCCTAGAGCAGAACGACGCTTCGCTTTACATCTACGCGGTGCCGCTGCACGCACGTGGCAATGAACTACGTAGTAATGAGCACCACGACGAGGTCGCGGGTAGCCTGGTGATGATTCAGGATGCCAGTTACATCGACAAGCAGACGGCGCACATGTGGCGCGGAAGTTTTCTGCGAGTGCTGGTGCAGGTGCTTCTCATTGCGTTGATCACGCTGTTGATCGTTCGTTGGAGCATTGAGGGGCCCATCGCCCGCGCGGCGCAATGGATGCGCGCCCTGCGCACCGGGCGATTTGTAGGACCTCGCGCAGAATTTCCTGATCTGGATTTGCTGAAGCCGCTGGCCCATGAAGTGACCACGTTTGCCGAGAGCCTGAGCGCAGCGCGCACTGCGGCGGAAAAAGAAGCGCAACTGCGCGAAGCCGCGGAATCGGTGTGGACGGCTGACCGGCTGTCGGTGCACATACGCAGCCGGCTCCACAGCCCGCTCAATGAAAGCCGCCTGTTCGTGGTTTCGAACCGAGAGCCTTACACCCACGTGCACCAAGGCAGGTCCGTGCAAGCGATGGTGCCGGCCAGTGGCCTGGTCACGGCGCTCGAGCCAGTGCTGCGCGCATCGGACGGAACCTGGATCGCCCATGGCAACGGTGATGCGGATCGCGAAACCGTCGACCGCTTTGACCGTCTGCGAGTTCCTCCCGAGGATCCGCGATATACGCTGCGGCGAATTTGGCTCACTAAGGAAGAAGAGCAGGGTTATTACTACGGCTTCTCCAACGAGGGGCTGTGGCCGCTCTGCCACATCGCGCATACCCGGCCGCTGTTCCGCTCTTCAGATTGGGAACACTACCGGAGCGCGAACGAAAAGTTCGCCGCGGCCGTGCTGAAAGAAATGAAAGGCGTAGTGCAGCCCGTGCTGCTGGCCCAGGATTACCATTTCGCGCTGTTGCCGCGCATGGTGAAAAAGGAGCGTCCCGATGCCCGCATTGCGATTTTCTGGCACATTCCCTGGCCCATGCCCGAGGCTTTCGGTATTTGTCCGTGGCAGCGCGAGCTGCTGGATGGCCTGCTGGGCGCGGATTTGATCGGGTTCCACATTCAGTCGCATTGCACTAATTTTCTACAATCCGTAGATCGCGCTCTGGAATCGCGTATCGACTGGGAACACTTCACGGTGAATCGCGAAGATCATCGCACGGCGGTAAAGCCATTTCCCATCAGCGTTGACTTTACCCAGGCGGCTGCCGAGCCGCCGGCACAGGACTCTGCTTACTCCGATCGCGTCACGTTGTTCCGCGAACTCGGCGTGGAGGGATTATTTCTCGGCGTGGGCGTGGATCGGGTCGACTATACAAAAGGAATCCTGGAGCGCTTTCTGGCCATTGAACGCATGATGGAGAAACATCCCGCGTACCGCGAAAAATTTGTGTTTGTGCAGATTGGGGCGCCCAGCCGCACTCACATCAAGCGCTATCACGATCTGCTGGCCGAAGTGGAAGCAGAAGCGGAGCGCATCAACTGGCGCTTTCAGATCGGGAAGTGGAAGCCTATCGTGTTTCTCAAGCGGCAGCACAGTCACAAGGAAATCGATCGCTATTACCGGACCGCGGATTTGTGTCTGGTCACTTCCCTGCACGACGGAATGAATCTCGTGGCCAAAGAATTTGTGGCTGCGCGTCACGATGAGCAAGGAGTTCTCATCCTGAGCCGGTTCACAGGCGCAGCGCGCGAACTGCGCGATGCGGTGATGGTGAACCCTTACGACATCGAGCAGACGGCGGAGGCGATTCGCTTGTCGCTGGAAATGGAGCCCGAAGAGCGGACCGCGCGGATGCAGCGCCTGCGCAGAGTGGTGAAGGAGCAGAACATTTACCGCTGGGCGGGAAATTTGATCGGAGAGTTGTGCGACGTGCGTCTCGATGCGCCCGATGAGATGAAAGCTGCTTCACCGGCATCGGCGGTTTGAAATTGGTTTGAAGATAATCGGGAACTCGCGGAGTCACGCGTGCGGCGGCCCAGAGAGATTTGTCAGTCGGCAGACGCTCGCGGAGGGCGTGCCTGACCATCGGTCCACAAGGCGGATGGGGCGCTCAGGCGGGAAGCTAAATCACTCTAACGTCGAGATTTAAGTCGCTTGTTTTCAATGCGACACATGGAACTTATTCCACATTAGCTTGAAGTTCGCAACCCCTTTGCAGCTATCAGGTTGCCGCCAGCTGCACTAATCCTGGTGCACCGTACTTTTTTGCCTGCCTTGTGTGGAGCGGGCAGTCTCGCCCACTGGTTTTTGGGAACTGCAAGCAAGCGGGCAAGAGTGCCCGCTCCGCACAAGCAAGGACGCGAAGAAATTCAGAAATGAGCCACTACTAAATTATTCTGACGTCACCGCTTTGAGATACCGATAATAAAAATCGACTCCCTTGTAGTAGGACTCGATGCCCAACCTTTCGTCGCGGCCGTGAGCTCGGATGTCGTCGCGGTCGATGGCGATGCCCGCAATTCCGTAGGTGGGGATGCCTGCGCTCATGGTGTAGACGCCGTCGGAGGCGCCAGTGGCCATCTCAGGAATCACCGGGGTGCCCGGCCACATTTCGGAAGTGATTTTATCGAGCGGTCCAAACACGTCGCGGCGCAGGGGCGGAGGCGCGAAGCTTTTCTTCGGCGCGCCGCTCCCCGTAACCCCGCCGAGCGCTCCCTCGTAGCGCACGCCGATATTCGGA
>Ga0209525_1000274_pt1 | contig 12967 bp, 7 predicted proteins | sample JacPin_JW_Ref_O1_FD_187958 | JGI IMG/M metagenome (GOLD analysis project Ga0209525, IMG submission 187958) | Forest soil microbial communities from Algoma, Ontario, Canada - Jack Pine, Ontario site 1_JW_Ref_O1 (SPAdes) (version 2) | ecosystem: Environmental > Terrestrial > Soil > Boreal... | reverse complement strand
GGCATCGAAGATCGACATCTGCTCGCCGCTGGGAATGTGCAGCGTGACGCCGCCTTCGGTGCCGGGCAAGAGCAAATTGCGCAAGCGGATATTCGCAAAGGTGCCGCGCATCATGACTTCGTGATTGCCGCGGCGCGCGCCATACGAGTTGAAATCCGCGGCCTGTACTCCCTGGGCCACGAGGTATTTGGCGGCGGGGCTGGTTTTCGAGATATTGCCGGCCGGCGAGATGTGATCCGTGGTGACCGAATCGCCCAGCACGGCGAGCGCGCGTGCGTCCTTGATGTCGACCATCGGCGCCGGTGTCATCGTCATGCCGTCGAAGTAGGGCGGATTCTTCACGTAAGTGGACTTCGCATCCCAGGAGTAGATCTTCCCCGCCGGGGTCTTGATCGCAGCCCAGTTCGCATCGCCCAAAAATACGTTGGCGTAGCCTTTCTTGAACATGGCTGAGTCGACCGACGAGCCGACCGCCGCCGCCACATCCTTCGCGCTCGGCCAAATGTCCTTGAGGTAAACTGGCTTGCCATCTTTGCCGGTGCCAAAGGACTCGGTGGTGATATCGATATCCAGACTACCCGCGAGCGCATAAGCGACCACGAGCGGCGGTGAGGCTAAAAAATTCATCTTGATTTCAGGATGCACGCGGCCCTCGAAATTACGATTGCCAGAGAGCACCGCGCAAGCGACCACATCGCCGGTTTTGACCGCTTCGGAGATCTCGGGCTTCAAGGGTCCTGAATTACCAATACATGTGGTACATCCGTAGCCCACGGTGTAAAAGCCGAGCTGCTCCAAATCATGCAAGAGACCCGCTTTGGCCAAGTAGTCGGTTACAACGCGCGAGCCCGGCGCCAGAGAAGTTTTCACCCAGGGCTTAACATTCAGGCCCTGCTTCAGTGCGTTGCGGGCAAGCAGTCCCGCGGCCACCAGCACGGCGGGATTCGAGGTGTTGGTGCAGCTGGTGATCGCCGCGATCAATACTGCGCCGTCTTTGACTTCGAAACTCGCATTGCCCACTTTGGCCGGCGCGCTGCCGGTCGCCTTGGGATTTTTCTGCGTGCGCTCCTCAGCCATTTTTTTAACACTGCTTCGATAGACGTTTTTCGCGTTCGTGAGCGGCACTCGGTCTTGAGGGCGTTTCGGTCCCGCGAGCGACGGTACAACCGTCGACAGATCCAATTCGACCACATCGGTGTAGTCCGCCTGCGGCGCACCGTTCATGCGCCATAGGCCTTGGGCCTTGGCATAGGCCTCAACCAGCGCGATTTGTTCGGCGGATCGGCCGGTCAATTCCAGGTAGCGTATGGTTTCCTCGTCAATGGGGAAAATTGCGCAGGTGGAACCGAACTCGGGCGACATATTGGCAATCGTCGCCCGGTCGGCGAGCGGCAACCCTTTGAGCCCGTCGCCGAAGAATTCGACGAACTTGTCGACCACGCCTTTCTTGCGCAACATCTCTGTCACGGTCAGCACCAGATCGGTCGCCGTCGTGCCCGCCGGCAACGCTCCCGTCAGCTTAAAGCCGATGACTTGGGGAATCAGCATGGTGACCGGCTGACCCAGCATTGCCGCTTCGGCCTCGATGCCGCCGACGCCCCAGCCCAACACGCCCAATCCATTGACCATGGTGGTGTGCGAGTCCGTGCCGACCAAGGTGTCAGGATATGCCGCCTTCTTGTTCGCGGCCTCGTCCGAAAAAATAACGCGCGCCAGCCGTTCGATATTGACCTGGTGCACGATGCCCGTGTTCGGCGGCACCACTTTGAAATTGCTGAACGCGGTTTGTCCCCAGCGCAGGAACATATAGCGTTCGCCGTTGCGCTGAAACTCAATCTCGTTATTGTGCTGCAGTGAATTGGCGGCGCCGTACTCGTCCACTTGCACCGAGTGATCGATGACCAGTTCGGCGGGCGCCAACGGATTGACCTTCTGCGGATCGCCGCCGAGCTTCACGATCGCTTCGCGCATGGCCGCAAGATCCACAATGCAGGGCACGCCGGTGAAATCCTGCATGATGACCCGGGCAGGCGTGAAGGCGATCTCATGGCTTGGCGGCGCCTTCGCGTCCCACTTGAGCAGCGCCTCGATATCGGCCTTGGTCACGTTGACGCCGTCCTCGAAGCGCAACAGATTCTCGAGCAGTATTTTCAGCGAAAAGGGCAGGCGGTCCACATTCTGCGACTTCAGCGCCGCGAGACTTAAGATATCGTATTGTTGCGCGCCCACCTTGAGCGTCGTTCGCGCCTTGAAGCTGTCCGTCATGACCCCTCCACCGAAAAAAGAGAATTATAAGTGATTCTTCCGGCTGCCGGCGCCAGCTCGGAATTGAAGCGGCTCGCGATGATGCCGCCGCCGAGACAGCGCGCGCCTTGATAGAACACGGCATATTGGCCCGGCGTCACTGAGCGCGCGGCGCGCTCCAACGCGACCCGCCAGGACCCATCGTCGCTGGCACGCACCACGCAGTCTAAATCGTTTTGCCGATAGCGCGTCTTGACCGCGCACTCGAGGGGCAGCTCTGACACATCGCCTGGATTGATCCAATGCATCTGCTCGACGCTGAAGGCATCCGACAGCAGCAAAGGATGATTCTGATCCTGGACCACAATGAGCGCATTGCGAGCCATGACCTTGTCCGCCACATACCAGGGCGCGGCGGCAGCGCCGGCGCGCCCGCCTATTTTGAGGCCGGAACGCTGGCCGAGGGTGTACAGGGCGAGACCCGCATGTTCGCCCAGCACCCGTCCGTCGGCTGTCTCGATGGGTCCGGGCGCAGTGCGAAGATGCTGGCTCAAAAACTCCTGGAACGGCCGCTCGCCGATGAAGCAGATGCCGGTGCTGTCCGGCTTATCGAATACCGGCAGGCCGGCGGCGTGCGCCATGGCGCGCACCTGCGGCTTCTGCAGGTGGCCCAGGGGAAAAAGTGTCTTGGACAGGGCGGAGACCGCGACGCTGTGCAGGAAATAGCTCTGATCTTTGGCAGAATCGGCCGCCTTCAGCAACTCGGGATAGGGGCTTCCGTGTCGAACTTGCGCGTAGTGCCCGGTCGCGATCCAGTCGGCGCCCAAGCGCTGCATGTATTCAAAACAGATGCCGAACTTGATTTCTCGATTGCAAAGAACGTCCGGATTCGGTGTGCGGCCCGCGGCATATTCGCGCAGGAAAAGGCTGAACACGCGTTCACGGTAGGCTTTCGCGAAGCTGACGCGGTGTAGGGGGAGACCCAAAATCTCGCAAACGCGCCGAGCGTCCTGGAAATCCGCCGCCGCCGTGCAGTAGCCGTCGTCGTCGTCCCAATTGGACATGAACAGGCCCTGCACCGAAAAGCCGGCATCGCGCAGGAGCAGGGCCGCAACGGCCGAGTCGACGCCGCCCGACATGCCGACGATGACGGTGCCTTCAGCAGGGGAGATTGGCTTGGGGCTCGGCATCCGCCCATTATACGGGCAATGCCTGAGCCGAAGCGTTACATGAGCATTTGCCGCATTTGCGATTCTTGCATGCTCGTTTGCCACACTTCATCGAAGAAGTTCAGGTAGCGGCGCACGACGGCCGGATCGTTCATGTCGGAAATTCCGTCCCAACGATCTGCCTGCAGCCGATACACCAGCGCTTTGTCATCGGCGATGATGAAGGCGCCGGCGCTGGCCGGGTAATCCGGGCTCATCGCACGCAGGTCGATGCAGCTGGTCAGGCGGCGCGCCAGTGCGAGGAAGCGGTTATTGTCCACCATCGCCCGGGAGGGGTCGGCCAGCAATACCCTGACTTTCGCGTAGGAGCGTGCCAGCACCAGTCGCTTGATGGCTTCGAGGAAGGGCTCCTCGCCGTACACCAGGGGTTCCAAATCTTGCGTAAAAATCGACAGCAGGCGCTGCGCGGACTTGGCGACCTTCAAGCTGGCGTCGCGAACCTCGGGCATCGTGCTTAATATGGTGCGGGTACCTGACCCCATAGAAGCGTCGCCGGCGGGCGCGGATACTTTGTCCGTTGCCGCCCGTTTTGAGCGTTCTTCTGTATTACCCGCCATATGCTTGACCCCGACCCCGCGTGCTTTGAGCCTGATAGTACCGTTTGCGTCGGGCAGCCCCGTGCTAACTGCGTCACGTTTCAAGCAACCCTGGAGCCTTAAGGCAGGATCTCGCGCAGCGCCAGCCGCGGCGCCAAGCCTACATAAGTCGCAGGCGTCAGTGCCATCAGGCCGGCCTTTTCCTCGGGCGGCAACGCGAGGGAAGCGATGAATTCGCGCATCGCATGCTCATCCACTGGGCGGCCTCGGGTGAAGCTTTTGAGCTTATCGTAGGCGTCCGGAATGCCATGGGCGCGCATCACAGTTTGCACCGCTTCGCCCAATACCTCCCATGCGCGATTCAGGTCATCGGCGACCCGCGCCGCATCCAGTTCGATCTTTTCGAGTCCCGTCGCCAGGGACCTGAAACTCAACACCGAGTGACCGATCGCCACGCCGACATTGCGCAGCACCGTCGAGTCAGTCAAGTCGCGCTGTAAACGTGAGACGGGGAGCTTGTCGGCGAAGTGTCCCAACAGTGCATTGGCCAGCCCAAGGTTGCCCTCCGCGTTTTCAAAATCGATCGGATTGACCTTGTGGGGCATGGTCGATGAGCCGACTTCGCCCGCGACCAGCCGTTGCTTGAAATAACCGATCGAAATGTAGCTCCACATATCGCGCGAAAAATCCAACAACACGGTGTTGGCGCGCATGAGGGCGTGACAATACTCCGCGATCCAATCGTGCGGTTCGATCTGCGTCGTATGACGGTTCGATTCAAGTCCCAGCGAGCCGACGAAAGCTGCGCTGAATGCCGGCCAATCGACCTGCGGCAGAGCGGCGCTGTGCGCATTGAAATTGCCGACAGCCCCGTTCATCTTGCCGAGGATGGCAACGCGCTCGATCCCCTTGCGTTGTCTCTCGAGGCGTGCGGCGACGTTGGCGAGTTCTTTTCCGACGGTCGTCGGCGTCGCCGTCTGCCCGTGGGTGCGCGCCAGCATGGCGACGTTTGCGTAACGGTGCGCGAGGGCGTCCAACGTGGATCCTAAGCTCTTCAGCATCGGCAGCAGCACGGTTTCGCGTGCGCTCTTCAGCATCAGTGCGTAAGCAAGATTGTTAATATCCTCCGAAGTGCAGGCAAAGTGCATCCACTCCAGTTCCGGCAGCGTCGCGCCGCGTGCTTGCAGCTCGGCGCGCAGCCAATACTCGACCGCCTTGACGTCGTGGTTGGTGCGCGCCTCGATTTGCTTGATGGCGCCGACATCGGTTGATTGCGGATTGCTCGCGAGCGCCGTGAGCAGTTCGCGCGCGGCGGGCGGCAGTTTGACGAGCGCGTGGGCCGCAGGACCCGCCGCCAGCGCGAGAAACCAGGCGCACTCGACGCGGACCCGCTCGCGCATGAGGCCGGCTTCGCTGAATATGCGACGCACGTCGGCGAGCTTGGCGGCATATCGGCCATCGAGGGGAGACAGAGCGTCTGACAAAGAGGTGGACATCGGAGCGCCGGCGACTTAAGTGTAGAATAAGGGATTCTACCGTAAACAACCTTGATCCTGCGGAGTAAGGCGCGATGACAGCAACTACCCGCGTCGAGCGCGACAGCCTAGGATCGCTCGACGTGCCCGCCGAGGCGTTGTGGGGCGCCCAGACCCAACGCGCGATCGAAAACTTTCCGCCCAGCGGACTGCGCATGCCGCGTGCCTTCATCGAGGCCCTCGCGCTCATCAAGCATGCCGCAGCCGGCGCCAATGCCGAATTGGGCGATCTTCCTGCACCCCTCGCCGCCGCAATCCAGCAAGCCGCGCTCGAAGTCGCGACCGGCGCCTACGATGATCAATTTCCCGTGGATGTATTCCAGACCGGTTCCGGCACCAGCAGCAACATGAACGCCAATGAAGTGATTGCTTCGCTGGCGTCCCGTGCGCTTGGCGCCGCGGTGCATCCCAATGATCAAGTGAACATGAGTCAAAGCAGCAATGATGTGGTGCCGACCGCGATCCACGTGTCCGCCGCGTTGCTGTTGCAGCGATTATTGCAACCCGCGCTCAAGCACTTGCAGCAAGTCTTGGGCGAGCGGGGCGCAGAGCTTGCCGGTATCGTTAAAACCGGCCGCACGCATTTGATGGACGCCATGCCCATTACCTTGAGTCAGGAACTCGGCGCGTGGCAGTCGCAAATCGCCTCCTGCGAAGCACGCTTGGGCTCAGTGACGCCGCGGCTGCATGCCCTGGCTCAAGGCGGCACCGCGGTGGGCACAGGCATCAACGCAAGAGCGCAATTCGGCGCGGTCTTCGCGCGGCATTTGGCCAAGCGTACCGGGATCGCATTTCGGCCTGCTGAGAATTACTTCGAAGCGCTGGCGAGTCAGGATACGGCCGTGGAGCTCTCGGGCCAGCTCAAGGTGTTGGGCGTCAGCCTGATGAAGATCGCCAATGATTTGCGCTGGATGAATAGCGGTCCGTTGGCGGGTTTGTCGGAAATCGCATTACCGGCGCTGCAGCCAGGCAGCAGCATCATGCCGGGCAAAGTCAATCCGGTGGTGGCCGAGTCGGTGACCATGATCGCCGCGCAGGTCATCGGCAACGACTCAACCATCACCCTTGCCGGCCAGGCGGGAAATTTTCAGCTGAATGTGATGCTGCCGGTGATTGCCTACAATCTTCTGCAGAGTATCGAAATCCTTGCCATTGGCTGCCGCAATCTGGCGGATCATGCAATCGCCGGATTCACCGTGAACCGTGAACGAATCCAAGATGCGCTCGCGCGAAATCCCATTCTGGTGACTGCGCTGAATCCGATTATCGGCTACGAGAAGGGCGCCGCGATTGCAAAGAAAGCTTATCGGGAAGGGCGGCCTATTTTGGATGTTGCCGCGGAAATGACCGACTTGAGCGTCGATGAACTGCGGCGGCTATTGGATCCGAAATCCCTCACCGAGGGAGGCATCAAGGGTGCTGGCGGCTGAATTTACCGATGGATTCGCTCTATACCAAACAGCATATCCGCGATGCGCTAGATCGTGCGCCTTCGACGCCTGAGGAAGACATGCACTGGCTTAGCGCAGCGCCGCCGGAGGTCGCCGCGCGCGTCCGGGCGACATTGACCACGCGCCGCACGCCTGCAGCGGTGCTGATTCCGCTGGTCGAACGGGATACGGGCATGACGGTGTTGCTGACGCAGCGCGCAACGACGCTAAAAGATCATGCCGGCCAGATCAGTTTCCCTGGAGGACGCATTGAGCCGCAGGATGCCGATGCCTGGCAAGCGGCGTTGCGAGAAAGCTTTGAAGAAATTGGCTTAAGTTCCAAGCTGGTGGAGTTTGCCGGCTATTTGCCGGATCACGTGGTGATTTCGGGGTTTCGCGTGACACCGGTGGTAGGCTTTGTCAATCCGAGCTATCAGCTCAACATCGCCGCCGCGGAAGTACATGACGTGTTCGAGGTGCCGCTCGACTACATATTGGATGCCGCCAATCACAAATCGCGCCAGCGTAAGATTGGCGAGCTGACGATCGATATTCACGACATACCCTACGGCGAGCGCAATATCTGGGGCGCTACTGCGGGAATGCTGATGACTTTGAGAACGCGGCTGATGCGACGGCAACGGCCTGAGCATCAGGCTGGCATAGTGCCGCCGTCATGAGCGCTCGCATAACCGAACTACTCGCGATCATGACGCGGCTTCGCTCGGCTGACGGCTGTCCCTGGGATCGGCAACAAACCTTCGCGAGCATCGCGCCCTACACCATTGAGGAAGCCTATGAAGTGGCTGACGCCATCGAGCGCGGCGACTTGGTCAGTCTCAAGGACGAACTGGGCGATCTATTATTCCAAGTAGTGTTCCATTCGCAGATGGCAAGCGAGTCAGGACAATTTGACTTCGAAGCTGTCGCGGGCGCGATTTGCGACAAGCTCGTGCGCCGCCATCCCCACGTGTTCGGCGATGGCGCGCCCTTGAGCGTCGCCGAACAATCTTCCGCCTGGGAGAATATCAAGGCGGAGGAGCGCGGCGCCACCGAGGTATCGGCGCTGCACGGTGTGCCGAACGCATTGCCGGCACTGCTGCGCGCCTACAAGCTCAGCAAGCGCGCCGCGCGCGTCGGATTTGATTTCGAGCACGCCGCCCAGTGCGCCGACAAGGTGGATGAGGAGCTGTTGGAGGTGCGCGCCGCGTCGCAGGGCGCATCAGTTGACACAGCGCGCGCCTCACCGAAGGCTTCGGCGGAGATTTTCGAGGAGGTCGGCGATCTGTTGTTTGCCGCGGCCAATCTCGCTCGCAAGCTGGAGGTGGATGCCGAGGCGGCGTTGCGCGCCGCGAACGCCAAATTCGAGCGCCGCTTCCGCGGCATGGAATCGCTGGCAGCAGAGCGTGGACAAGTGTTCTCTGAGTTGGATCTGGCGGCCCAAGAGGACCTCTGGCAAGCAGTCAAGCGTGGCGAGTAAGCGATGATCGATGACGACGCCGCTGCGCGGCGGGCCGCTGCGCGCGCGGCGCCGCAGTTGCAGTTCAAGCACGATCCTGAACTGCCCATCACGGGCCAGCGCGAGGCGATATTAAAAGCGCTGGCCGAGCGGCAAGTGCTCATCGTCGCCGGCGACACCGGCTCGGGCAAGAGCACACAGCTGCCGCAATACTGTCTGGAACTGGGTCGGGGCACGACGGGGCTGATCGCCCACACGCAACCGCGGCGTCTCGCCGCGCGCGCTTTGGCGTCGCGCCTGGCGGAGGAACTGGGCCAGTCGCTCGGCCGCAGCGTGGGGTTCAGAGTTCGCTTCGCGGACCAGGTATCGGAGGCGACGCGCCTTGTGCTCATGACTGACGGACTGCTGCTGGCCGAACTGGCCTCCGATCCCATGCTGCGCCGCTACGACACAGTGATCGTCGATGAGGCGCACGAACGCACCCTCAACGTGGATTTGTTGCTGGGCGTGCTCAAACGGCTGCTGCCGCGCCGCCCGGAACTGAAACTCATCGTGACTTCAGCCACTCTCGATGTTGAACGGGTATCGCGCTTCTTTGACGATGCGCCGATCATCACCGTCAGCGGCCGCAGCTATCCCATCGAAGTGCGCTATCGGCAATCCGAAGAGGGCGATGAAGACCCCGATCTGCCGCTTGCGGTGCTCGAGGCCTATCAGGAGATCGCAACCGAACCCGGCGAGATCGGCAACGGCGACATCCTGGTGTTTTTGCCGGGCGAGCGCGAGATTCGCGACGTCGGTGAACTGCTCGAGCGCGAACTGGGAACGCGCGTCGAAGTGTTGAGCTTGTATTCGCGCTTGTCCTGGGAGCAGCAGAGCAAGATCTTTCAGCGCGGCTCGCGACAGCGGATTGTGTTGTCGACCAACGTGGCCGAGACATCGATCACGGTGCCGGGCATCCGTGCCGTCATTGACTCCGGGCTGGCGCGTATCAGCCGCTACAGCGTGCGCAATCGGCTGCAGCGCCTGCCCATCGAAGCAGTGTCCCGCGCCAGTGCGGATCAGCGCAAAGGCCGCTGCGGCCGGCTCGCCGCCGGCCTGTGCATGCGCCTGTACAGCCAGGAGGATTTTGAGCAGCGCGCGGCCTTCACGGAGCCTGAGATACTGCGCACCAATCTCGCGGCACTGTTGCTGCGGCTCGCCGCCGATGGACTGGGGCAGGCGGAGGACTTTCCTTTCATCGATGCACCCGATGCGCGCGCCCTCAACGACGGCTATCGCCTATTGCAAGAGTTGCAAGCGCTCGATGACGATCGCCGTATCACGCGCCGCGGCCGCGCCATGGCCCGGCTGCCGCTCGATCCGCGCTTGAGCAGAGCTTTACTCGAGAGCAAGCGCTTTCACGCGGAGAGCGAGTTGCTGGCGATCGTCGCGGGATTGAGCGTGCCCGACGTTCGGCTCGGCGAGGCTGCGCCGGAAGGCGCGGTCTTCGATGACTCCAAGTCGGAATTCTCCGCGCTGCTTAAACTTTGGCGTGCCTACCGTGCGGCGCGCGCGGGTCCCCGGCGGGAGTTGCGCCGCTGGTGCAAGGAGCAGCATCTATCGGTGCTGCGGCTGTCCGAATGGGATGACGTCTATACCCAGGTGGTGGACCGTGCGCGCGAACTTGGGGTGGTGGCGCAAGGCGCGAAGGCAAGCTATACGGGCGTGCACCGCTCCTTGCTCGCGGGCTTTTGCACCATGGTGGGAACGCGGGGCGAGGATGGCGCCTACCTTGGGACACGCGGTGTGCGTTTCCATATCTTTCCGGGTTCGCCGCTGGCGCGTCGCCGTCCCCGCTGGGTCATGGCTGCCAGCATCGTGGAAACCTCCCGCGTGTTCGCGCGGCGTGTCGCCGAAGTCGAGCCCATGTGGATCGAATCCGCGGCCGCGCACCTGGTGAAGCGCGAATACTTGGAGCCGGATTGGGACGAATCGCGCGAGCAGGTGGTTGCCCGCGAGCGCATTAGCTTTCTGGGGCTCATTTTGAGCGCCGGCCGCCTCGTGAACTATGGACCCATCGCGCCGGAGGAGTCGCGCCACATTTTCTCACGCGAAGCCTTGGTCTATCAGCGGCTGAAGCGGCGGCCGGATTGGTTGCTGGCGAACGATGCCGCTGTGAGACAGGCACAGCAGATGGAGGAGCGCCTGCGAACCCGCGACCTGGTGCATGGCGCTGAATCCTTCGTCGAATTCTACGATACCCACTTACCGCGCCAGGTATCGAGTGCAGCGACCCTGGAACATTTCAATCGACACCTCACGCCGCAGCAACGCGAGGCGCTGACCCTCAATCCGTCGCGCATTTTCGCGCGCTTGCCTGAGGCCCACGTGCTAGCGCAGTTTCCGGAGAATACCCGCGTCGAGGCGCTCACGGTGCCCGTGGAATATCACTTTGCTCCCGGAGAGGCGGAGGACGGCGCCAACCTCAAGGTGCCTCTACTGGCGCTGCCTTCGCTCACGCGGGCGGCGATCGATGCCGCAATTCCCGGTTTGGCCGCGCCGCGCATAGAGGCGCTGTTGCGCTCCCTGCCGAAGGATGCGCGCCGCAGCTTGATTCCGGTGGCGGAAACCGCCGTTGCGTTTCTCGCCGACGCACAGGGAGCGAGCGCCGACGCAGCGCATTTGAAGACATGGCTCAAGGAGCGGCGCGGCATTGTCGAATCGCTGCTGCGTTTCGATCTTTCGGCGGTGCCGGCTCACTTGACGCCGCAACTAACTGTCGTCCAAGACGACCGGGAAATCGCGCGCGGCACGGACCTTGAACGCCTGCGCCGCGAATGTGCGGCGGTGGCCCGGACAGAACTGGAGCGCCAGGCGCGTGCCGCATACGGACTGCTCGGCAGTTGGCACCGCTTTGAGCTCGATCAACTACCTGAGGTTCAGGCTCTGGCGTTGGAGCAGGGCACGATTTCCGTGTTTCCAACGCTCGAGAAACGCGTGTCGGGGCTGCACGTTCAATACGAATGGTCGGCCGAGGAAGCGCAGCGCGCGTGGCAGGACGGCGCCGTGCGCCTCGCGCGAACGATCCTGGAGCGTCAATCGCGTGATCTGGCCAAGTCTATCGGCAGTTCCGTCGCGCTGCTGCTGAGCGCCAGCCCATATCTCGACAGCGACGCCCTCATTGACGCGCTGTTGCAGCTGACATTTCGCAGCGCCTGTTTTGCGGAGGGGGAACCACCCCGAACTCGTCTCGAGTTTGAAGCCGCCGTTGATAAGGCGCGGGAGCGCCTCTATCCGTCTCTGGAGCAAATGAGCGCGATGATCCAAAGCTGGCTCAAGGAGGCAAGCGAGGTGCGGCAGGCCCTCAATGACTCGCGAATCCGGCCGCTGGCGGATGCCGCTGAGGAAACACGCCATCACCTCAGGCGGCTTTTGGACTTCGCAACCATCAGTTCGGCGCCGCTGCATTGGCTGCGCCAGTTGCCGCGTTATCTCAAAGCGGAGCAGCGGCGCTGGCAGCGCAACGCCGTGCGCGGCAGTGAGTCCAGTCAAATCGCGCGGGAACTCGAGCAATGGTCGGCCCGCCACGAGGACCTGGAAAAGCGCCTGGCCGCAGAATTGCGCTGGACCCCTAAGCTCACTGAATTGCGCTTCTGGATCGAGGAATATCGCGTGTCGTTGTACGCTCAGGAGTTGAAAACTCTCGGGCCGGTTTCCGCAGCGCGCTTAAGTGCACGTGCCGCGGAGATTGACGGGTGGCTCAGGCGCTAGTGCGCGCCGGATGACCAGGGTCGGGCGACGTCTGTTTTTACGGCCTATGACTGCGCATGAGGCCGCCCGACCGATGGTGCCACTCGACACTCGTCCTCCGGCACCGTGACTTTGAGCGTCCTGCATGAAAGGCCGTGGGGATAGAGAAGCGTCGAGGCCCTGGACTTACGGGCCTTGACGCTTCTCTATCCCCACAGCCATTCGCGCCGCTCAAATTCACTGTGCCGAGGCGGTTCCTACACGTCGAACCGTATTCCCTGCGCGAGCGCCATCTGTCCGCTCCAATTGATGGTATTGGTTTGGCGCCTCATATAGGCCTTCCAGGAATCAGAGCCCGCTTCGCGCCCGCCGCCGGTGTCCTTTTCGCCGCCGAATGCACCGCCGATTTCCGCGCCGGAGGTTCCAAGATTGACGTTGGCAATGCCGCAGTCGCTGCCATCAGCCGACAAGAACCGTTCAGTTGCCTGCAGGCTGTCGGAAAATATCGCCGATGAGAGTCCATAGTCCACCGAGTTTTGCAGCGCCAACGCTTCCTCGAGCGTCTCAAAGCTCATCAAGTACAGAATCGGTGCGAATGTCTCGGTACGCACCACGGCCATCTTGGGCGTGGCGCGAATGATGCTGGGTTCGACAAAATGGCCGGACCCGGGCAATACTTTTCCCCCGCACAATAGCTGTCCACCCTCGGCCTGCGCCGCGGCGATGGCGGCGGAATAGCGCGCAACCGCGCCTGCGTCGATCAAGGGTCCCATCAGAGTGCCGGGTTCGAGCGGATCGCCGA
>Ga0209525_1000272_pt1 | contig 13024 bp, 9 predicted proteins | sample JacPin_JW_Ref_O1_FD_187958 | JGI IMG/M metagenome (GOLD analysis project Ga0209525, IMG submission 187958) | Forest soil microbial communities from Algoma, Ontario, Canada - Jack Pine, Ontario site 1_JW_Ref_O1 (SPAdes) (version 2) | ecosystem: Environmental > Terrestrial > Soil > Boreal... | reverse complement strand
CAGCCGCACAAGCCCCTTATCTCGGGCCTTCAGCTTCACGAAATGTCGGCCAAGGCTTTCGACTTCCCGCCGCTCAGTGAGAGACATTTTTTTCTCGCCGAGTTCCAGCCCTTTAATCTTCGTCGGCGCGGCTTCGCCATCGTAAAAGATCTGATAGAGCGGTATGTGGAGCGCCTGTGCGTATTTTGCAAGCGTCTCAATGTTCGGAACCGTATGGCCGTTCTCGACGCGCGACGTGTAGCAGCGCAGCATGCCCGTACGTTTTTCGATGTCGCCCTGAGAAAGATTCTTTGATTCGCGGATCGTCCGAAGGCGTTCACCGATCATCAGCATGATTTTTGTCTCCCTCAATCGACTTCTGGACCCGTGGATTATACTCCAAGTAAAAAAGGCGAAGCGGGGCGGTCAGGCTCGCGGCTTTGATCACCAGTCCGGAATCATCGCACTTTGAGATAGCTGGTGCGAATATTTTGAACGGAGGGTGCCTGTGCAAAGGTACTTCGGTGCGCTAACAATTGTACTGCTGCTTGGAATGGTATGGTTCCGGGTCTTGCTGATGAGAAGAAAAGGGATAAAAGCGATGAATTTCGGCAGAATAGACAAAAAGGATTTCCTGATTCCACCGTTTGCCCTTTTTTATTTTTATATCGTGTTTGCCGCTGCATTTAATTTTCCGACCGTCAGCAGGCAAGAATTCTTTCACTCCGGAATAGTCTCCTGGGTCGGAGTGCTTCTTTGCCTAGCGGGATTGTTCCTATTATTCCTGAGTCTCGTTTCATTTGGGAAGAGTTTCCGTGTTGGCATTGACCCAGACCACCCGGACAAACTTGTAACGACCGGCATTTTTGCTTTTAGCCGAAACCCCATTTATGTGGCATTTGGGTTTGTCTTGTTCGGCCAATTCTTGGTGTTCTCAAATTGGATTCTTTTGGTCTATATGGTTGCCGCCATATGGGTGTTCCACCGTCAGGTGTCGCGTGAAGAAGAATACTTGAGAAACCATTACGGCCAGCAATATTCAGAGTACTGCGATCGAGTGAGACGGTATCTTTAGATATGCCCGTCACAGGAGGTGGAAATCGGATAGATGATGGCATAACGAAGTCGGCCTCGCAGCGAACCGAATAAAACTGTGCGGTGTGCGAACCTCCTTGTGTTTAGAACATCCTCGATTCACGTTAGCCGGATGATTAAGTCCCGCGACTGATATAATCCCGCTTCGAATCACATAGCATGAATCCCTTCTCTCCAACCGAGTCGGAATCGGAACGGCTAACCCGCAAAACACGCATTGACCCCAAGCTCAAGGCGGCGGGCTGGCAAATCGTTCCCTTCGAAGTTGGTAAGCCACTTTCGTTCTGTGACCGCTGTGCCATCGAAGAATATCCAACGGACAACGGGCCGGCCGACTATGCGCTTTGTGTCGGAGGGCGAATCTTGGGCTTCGTTGAGGCAAAGAAGCTGACGTTGGGGCCTCAGAACGTTCTGACCCAGGCGGAAAGATATTCGAAGGGCGCGTCCACGAACGTCCTCAACTTTCGCGATTACCACGTTCCATTCCTCTATTCAACAAATGGCGAAGTAATCTGGCATCACGACATCCGACATCATCTAGGTCGTTCCCGCACGATCGTTGCTTTTCACACTCCCGAAGCGTTGGAAGAGATGCTCTCGCGCGACTTCGACGCTGCCTGCGAAGTGCTCCTTCAGACGCCCAATGACCATCCCAAGTTGCGTCCTTACCAGCGAGAGGCGAACGCCGCAATTGAGAAGGCCCTCGCCGACCGCAAACGGCAAATGCTAATAGCGATGGCCACGGGAACCGGCAAGACGTTCACCATGGTCAACGAAGTCTATCGCCTCATGAAGTCGGGAGTGGCAAAGCGGATCCTCTTCTTGGTAGATCGTCGTATCCTCGCGGCACAAGCAATCGTCGCGTTTGCGTCGTTTGAACCGGAGCCGGGTCTCAAATTCGACAAGATCTATGAACTTTACAGTCAGCGATTTCACCGCGACGACTTCGACGAAAACGCGAAGTTCGATCCCCAGCTTCTTCCCGACTCGTATCTGACAAACCCGCAGCCGAGTCACGCCTTCGTATACGTGAGCACGATTCAACGCATGACGATCAACCTCTTCGGCCGCAATGCAGTCTTCGCAGCACGCGATGAAGAGGCGGATGACGATGCGCCCCTCTTGGACATTCCGATCAACGCATTCGATCTCATCATTGCGGACGAATGCCATCGTGGTTATACGACGGCAGAGGTTGCAACGTGGCGCAAGACTCTCGATCACTTCGACGCCGTCAAGATTGGCCTGACGGCAACGCCGGCCGCGCACTCCATGGCGATGTTCAAGGAGATGACCTACCGGTACGAATACGAAAGGGCGGTGCGAGAAGGCTATCTCGTCGATTACGATTCGGTTGCGGTTAAATCGCACGTGCGAATGCACGGGATCTTCCTTAAAGAAGGCGAGCAGGTCGATATCGTTAACCCTGTATCCGGCGCAAAGCAACTCGATCTTTTGGAAGACGAGCGAGAATTTCCCAGCACGGAGATCGAAGAGAAAATCACTTCGCCGGATTCAAATCGAAAAATTCTGGAAGAGATCAAGAAGTGGGCGCTCGAACACGAACAGAAATATGGGAGGTTTCCCAAGACGCTGATCTTTGCCGCGAATGACGTTCCGCATATGTCGCACGCGGATCAGCTTGTTGACCTTGCCCGCGACGTCTTCGGGCGCGGTGACTCGCTTGTGGACAAAATTACAGGACGCGTGGATCGTCCGCTTCAGCGAATCCGCGAGTTTCGGAACAGGACTACCCCTGGCATCGTCGTGACGGTGGACATGCTTTCGACCGGCGTAGACATACCTGATCTCGAAGGGATTGTATTTCTGCGGCCGGTGAAATCGCGAATCCTGTTCGAGCAGATCCTGGGTCGCGGAACCCGAAAGGGAGAGCATTACCCCGACAAGTCTCATTTCGTCGTGTTTGATTGCTTCGACGGAACATTGCTCGAATACTTCAAGCAAGCTACATCGATAACCGCTGAACCACCTATCCGCGAAAACAAGACGATCGTCGAAGTCATCGAGGACATCTGGAAGAATCGCGACCGTGATTACAATGTCCGCTGTTTGGTGAAGCGTCTCCAGCGCATCGACAAGGAAATGTCCGGCGAGGCTCGGGAGCTATTCTCCGCCCACATCCCTAATGGCGATCTTCGTGAGTATGCAGCCTCCCTGCCCCAGCGAATCAGGGACAACTTCACCGACGCCATGTCACTACTCCGCGATAAGGCGTTCCAAGATCTGTTGATGAACTATCCCCGACCACCGCGCGTCTTCCTCGTCGCACACGAAACGGTGGATGAGGTTTCGTCTTCGTGGGTGGTCCGAGGCGCAGACGGCAAGGATTATCGGCCGGAAGATTACCTCGTGGCGTTCAGTCGTTTTGTTCGCGAGAACCCAGAAAAGGTTGAAGCGATCGGTATCCTGTTGGATCGTCCTCGTGCCTGGAGCACGGACGCACTGACGGAACTGCGAAAAAAACTTGCCGTGTCTCCCAAGCGATTCACGGAAGAAAATCTTCGCAAGGCTCACGAAGTTTGCTATCACAAGGCGCTCGTGGATATCATCTCGATGGTCAAGCACGCTGCCGATGATCAGAATCCGCTCCTGACGGCCGATGAGAGGGTCGGGCGTGCTTTCGAAAAAGTGACAAGGGGCAAGACCTTCACTGCCGAACAGCAGCAATGGCTCGGGCTGATCGAAGCCCATTTAATCGAGAACTTAACAATTGACCATGGGGATTTTGACACTCTACCGGTTTTCACCCGGCATGGAGGCTTGACCCAGGCAACCCGCGTTTTTGCGGGACAGCTAGACGAGATGGTAAATGCACTGAACGAGGCGATAGCAGCGTGAGATGTTGCGGGGTTCTCTATGAGTAAGCTAAATATACCCCAGCAATTGCAGCAAATCGCCGAAAAAGTGGGGCAAGGACAAAGGCCAACCGCCACAGTTCGCGATCTGCTGTCGTGGTTTTGGGGCTACCAGCGACGGGGGAGTTTCATAAACGCCGCAATTCGGCGGGCACTGGCTCAGCTTAACTTGGAGACTATTCCCGATTTTGATGAGATCTACTTGGATGGTCCAATTGCCTTTCTGAGAAGAATCGAGGCCCAGCATGAAACAATAAGCAAACCAACTGAGCCAGAGAAATTATCGGTGACTGTGCGCGACGGCCAAATTCTAGCTGACGCAGTGCTAGTCAGACTCAGAGTTGACCCGACTCACAGAGTTGCAAGATTGAAATCTGCTCACACACAACCTGTGGCAATTGCACCAGATGCGACTATTGAAAAAGCTACGACGATCATGATTGAGAAGGGTTTTTCACAGCTTCCCGTGATGACTACAGAGCGGGTTGTAAAAGGCCTTTTCAGTTGGAATTCTCTTGCAAGCCGACTCTCACAGGGGCAGAGGCCGCAATTTGTACGCGAATCTATGGACCCTCATCACGAGATCAAGATGGCCGTGTCTCTTCTAGACGCCATCGAAGAAATCGTGAAGTATGAATGTGTGCTCGTGAGAGACGAGAGCGACAAAATTAGTGGCATCATCACGACGAGTGATCTTAGCATTGAGTTCCACAGTCTTTCTGAGCCATTCCTACTGCTAGAAGAAATCGAAAAACATATTCGAGACTTGATTGCTGACCGTTTCTCACAGCAAGAACTGTGTTCGGTGCGCGTCATAGTTGAGGATTCACGAGAAGTGAAGACTGAGGCTGATCTCACGCTGGGCGAGTTCAAGCGCCTTTTGGAAAAACCAGACAATTGGGAGCGGCTGGGCATCCTAGTGGATCGCTCTGAGTTTTGTGAGCGATTAGAGGAAGCACGGAAAACAAGGAATGATGTGATGCACTTCGACACCGACCCTATCTCGCCGGAGAGGCTTGCGGATCTGCGTTCGTTTACAGGTTTCTTGCGAAGAATTCAGCAAATTCGTGTGAGAAATCAGCCCTAATAGAGCACCGGGGAAACTTCATGTCTGACATCGTTCAGAAACTTTGGGGTTTCTGCCACACACTTCGCCATGATGGCATCGACTACGGCGATTACATCGAGCAATTGACCTACTTGCTGTTCCTAAAGATGGCCGATGAGCGCGACATCGATTTGAGCGCCCTCACGATCAAGACGGAGAAGAACAAGGAGATCGAGGTCGATTGCTCTTGGCCGACGCTCATCGATAAGTCGGGCACGGCAGTCACGCACCACTACGAGGACATTCTCCGGGCGCTGGGACAGCAGCGGGGTCTGCTCGGCGACATCTTCGCCGGCGCACAGTCGCGCTTCAACAATCCAGTCAACCTCAAAAAACTTCTGGGCCTGATCGACGACGAAAATTGGATTGCGCTCAATGTCGATGTGAAGGCTGCGGCCTTCGAGGGGCTTCTGGAGAAAGCGGCGAGCGAGGGAAAGAAGGGCGCCGGTCAGTATTTCACACCTCGAATTCTGATTCAGGCGATCGTACGTTGCATGAAACCAGATCCGCGTGCCGCGAGCGAGTTCTCCATCTGCGATCCGGCGTGTGGTACGGGCGGCTTCCTCGTTTGCTCGTATGAATGGCTGATGGATCAAACGAAGGGTGGCGCGTTACCCCGGGATCTCGCGAAGCGGCTCAAGTCGGGAACATATTTCGGGCAGGAGCTAGTTGCTCGGCCGCGACGTCTCACGCTGATGAACCTTTACCTGCACGGGCTGGAACCCCATATCAAATTCGGCGATTCGATCTACGAGGTTCCTGACGGTCGGCTGTTCGACGTGGTGATGACAAACCCGCCGTTCGGAACCAAGGGTGCGAATCAAGCCCCGACGCGCGACGATTTCACCGTCTCGACAAGCAACAAGCAGTTGAATTTCATTCAGCACGTAATGACGATTCTTAAACGGGGTGGGCGAGCCGCCGTCGTGGTGCCGGACAACTGCCTTTTCGCGGATCAAGCGGGCGAGGTATTCAAGATTCTCACCGAGGACTGCAATTTACACACAGTCCTGCGTCTACCGAACGGCACTTTCACGCCCTACAGCCCCGGCACGAAGACCAACGTCATCTTTTTCACGAAAGGCTACGCGACGGAGACGACGTGGATATACGACGGGCGAACGAACGTCGAGAGTCTAACGAAAAAGGATCGCAAGCTTACGCCCGAGCAATTCCATGAATTTGAACATTGCTATGGTCCTAATCCGAACGCCAAAGCGAAGCGCAACCCGAAGGAATCGAAGGAAGATCGCTGGCGTCCATTCGGAATAGAGGAAATTAAGAAGCGCGATTTCAAAATCGACAGCCTGAAATGGCTGAAGGATGAGTCCCTCGATGACGGCGATGAAGCACTTGAACCCGAGGAGTTGGCTACCGATGCTATCGCCGAACTGCAAGCTGCCGCCGACGAACTGACACAAGTCCTGGCACTGTTGGAAAGCGAAAACGGAAACACCGAGGAGGCGGCAGCAAGGGCCACGAAGAACGCATGACTGCCGCCAAGCCATTGCTACCTGCCGCAGAGTCTGATCTGCCCGAAGGGTGGGCTTTGACAACAATAAGCGACGTCACTGAAACCATCCCAAACCTGAATCCCGAAACAGCGCCAGATCGAATGTTCGGATATGTAGACATCTCCTCGATTTGTAACAAGACCTTCAAGATTACCGATGCAAAGAGTTTTAGAGGCAAAGATGCACCGTCGCGGGCGCGGCGTCCAATCAAGGCCGGTGATGTGCTGTTCTCCAACGTTCGCACTTACCTGAGAAATATTGCTTTGGTACCCAATAATCTCGACGCAGAACTCTGCTCAACCGGGTTTACCGTCCTTCGTTCAAATGGCGCAATCGAACCTGAACTGCTGTTCTACGAAGTGCTTACCGATCGCCTCATTGACCTTGTGACGCCGCAACAAACGGGATCGCAGTACCCGGCAACCAGTGATCGCGTGGTGATGTCAGCGACAGTCCCTGTGCCGCCGCTAGCTGAGCAAAAGCGGATTGTCGAGAACGTGGACCAATTGCTGGCCCGCGTCGACTCAGCGCGAGAGCGACTTGGCCGTGTCCCTCTCATCCTCAAACGCTTCCGCCAAGCCGTCCTCGCCGCTGCTTGCTCTGGCCGCTTGACCGCCGATTGGCGTAAGCAACGTGATTTGGTTCCAGTCGCGCGGAGACTGGATACCTTTCAAGTGCGTACGGACGGATTGAAAACTCGTCGAGGCGTCCCAACGGAAGTCGAGATCACAGATGAACTCGCCAACTTGGCCTTACCCAGCACCTGGTCACTTCAGTCGGTGGCTTCGCTTCTAAAATTAGGCGTGCTTATAGACTTAAAAGATGGCAATCATGGATCAAATCACCCCAAATCAAAGGATTTTGGTGACACAGGATTGCCATTCATAACTGCCGCGCAGGTGCGAGACTACAACATTGACTATGACGGAGCGCCAAAAGTCACTGGCGAACCGCTAAAGCAGCTTCGCGTCGGTTTTGCTCAACCAGGTGATGCCATTCTCACCCACAAGGGAACAGTTGGTAGGGCTGCCCTCAACACCCGCCCGTGCGTTTTGACCCCACAAACGACGTACTATCGCTGCAAGCCAGAAATCCTTGACTCGCGGTATTTGGTCTACTTCTTTACATCGCCTCTGTTCTATTCACAATTGGCTGCCGTCATGTCGCAGACAACGCGTGATTTCGTCCCAATCAGTGAGCAGTACCGGCTTTTCTTTCTCATTCCTACTCCCGCCGAACAGCACGAAATCGTTCATCGCATTGACGCCCTATTCAAATTGGCCTACGCGATCGAAAAGCGCGTGGCCGCTGCCACGATACGGTCCGAAAAGCTGACGCAAGCCATCCTCGCGAAAGCCTTCCGCGGCGAACTCGTGCCCACCGAAGCGGAACTCGCACGCCGTGAAGGCCGCTCGTACGAACCCGCGTCCGCCCTACTGGATCGGATTCGGGCTGACCGGGAGAGTTCTAAGGCAGCGCACAATGAATCAAGACCTGATGGGCACGACCAGCAGGAGAGACGATGGCAGAAGAAAGCCGCGAAAAGGATAAGAAGATCCTCATCGAAATCTTGATAAACATGGAGGGCCGGCTCAGCCTCATCGTGCATCAAAGGCCGGACGTGCCCGGAATGCCGCACTTTCGTCGTGAGTTCATGGAATTTTTCCCCGGCCCCTGGGATCAAGTCGCTGCTCACTTCAAACTTTCACGCGCGATGATCGAAAAAGACGAAGTCGATTGGGAATACGTCGAAGGGATTGGCATGACGGGCAAGACGCTGGAATGGAAGAAGCGATTCTTTGACGAAACACTCAGGCAGGATGTTACCAGCCGTTTCTTTGAGGTCTCGAATAGCATTCTGGGAAGCCTCTCAAAAGCCATTCCACCGCTTGAAGCGGTGAAGGAATACAAAGAACACGTCGAGGCAGCGATGAGATATCCCCGTAGATAGATTTTTGATGAGGAGACTTTGGCTTGAATTGGGTTCGAAACTTCTCGGATCAGGAGGGACACGTCCCGCCGCTTAGGAACGTGGAGGATGCTCCTCCACATATGCGCCAGGAATTTGTTGACGCAGTCTACCTGGCGGCTGGCGAATCAAATGGACGATTGGACGTAGATCGTGATCTGTACCTTACGATTATTCAGAGCCTTGGTTATGAAGCTGCTGGAAACCCGCACGCTGGAAGAAGGCAAAGGATCGGAAGGGACATTTCACGGGAAGAAACTAACTGGACCAGAGTTTATGACCTTATAGTTCGATTGTGGCCAGAATTCCAGCGCGTCGGCTTCGAAGGGGTTTATCGAGACGCGACCAATCGAATTCTCACCGCTTACGGTAGTGCATGGGAATTGCAGGACGATGGTAGGTTGCAACGTGTGTTACCGCGGGCAGCGCAGGCCCAAGTAGTCGCTGCATTTGCTGAACTCGGGGATGCTCAGTACGCTCCTTCGCTTGCTCTATTCAATTCCGCCCGGGATGCCTACGATGATCGCCCGCGACGCGATAGAGAAGCATGCGGCAATGTGTTCGACGCCCTAGAATCTGTGGCCAAGATCAAATACAACAGACCGAATGAGACTTTTGGGCAAGTAAAAAACTATATCGTGCAGAACCATCTATTCCGTCAGGAGATCGTTGACGTATTTACAGCACTTAACGACATGAGGAATGGGCACTTCGGGCATGGTATGGCGGTTCAATTCGATCTGAGCGGACCCGAGGTGGACTTTGTCTATCTCAATTGCATCGGATCGATTCTGGTGCTCACACGAACGCCCTGAAAGCAGGTTCATAACTCCAACGGTCATTTACAATTCAGTGCCAAGGTCCTGTGGACGATCAAGTGTTTCTCATTCATTTCGGCCCTAGATCCCTAGTAACCAACAGAGTCGAATTTGTCGAATACTTCACCGGTTATCAAGGATAGGGCATGGGGTTGCCAACGTAATTGAAACCAGCGTGCCCCCCACAACTACAGGGTGATCCAGCAGGTCCTTGGGCCGGACAAATATACGGAATCCCTGGCGGCGAAACGTTAGGAAATAATCTTGCGTCGCTAACGCAGTTCAGTGGACCCTGTGGAATCTGTGGCGCTTGGGCTTGTACTCGGGATTCAGATGGGCAGCTTAGACAAAAAGCAGTTCCGGCAATGGACTGAGATATCTCTGCATTGACAGTTTGCCCTGGACTCAAGTCAGCGACAAAATACGACCTGCCGGGAGCTGCTACGGTGAGAGCGGGTACGGGAAAATTTGGGACAGTTTCCTTCACCAGGAGAACCGAAACATCGCTATTACAATGGTTGGATATCTTTCCAACCGTTCCTTGTGGCGCCGTGTGGTATCCGTTAACCATAGGGTAAGAATTCCGATCAGAAGATTCGGAAGAAATGCATTTGCAGAGAAACGGAGGCTGAGGATAGGTCACGGTAGGCGGTGTTGAATTCCAGGTTGCCTGTATGGTTGCGTCCTTTTTATCGGGAACCTTCAAGAGGAGCGGACCCGCCAAATTGAGAGGGACTAGAAGATTTAAGTTTTGGTAATGCTCGAATCCAGATATCTTCATGGCCACCACGCCGCCCGAAGATCTGAAGACGGGCGCTCCACTATCTCCAGGATTGGAAGGCATATCGGTGTACCAGTAGCCGTGGGGCGCGCCCTTTCCACTGAGGGTCCCTCTTCCATGAAAATATTCAAGAGTCGTCGGAAACTCCACGGAACAAAGTTGAGTACCTTCCTCGACGGTCTGTGGGTCACCCAGCAGTACCGCAGCATATTGCGGACTGCTGTCCGTAAACTTGAGTAAGGCAATGTCCGCGTTCTTATCTTCGGCGACGAGATCCAGACTTGATGGGGTGGCCTCTCGGCTTCGGAGAGCACCGGTAATGACGATTGTATCCACATCGTCGGGTTTGGTGACGAGGTGATCTGCGGTCAAAACGAAGCCAGACTTGGAGACGACAAAGCCGCTTCCTGTTAGGTCTTCCTTTCTGCCCGTCTGCTTAAACGTTCTTTTAGCGCGAATGAATACCGCCGCCTCTCGGTTGAATTGAATTGTGTAGGGCGTGCAGTCTTGAGCCCCCACTGCGGAAGCGAGCAGGCTGGCACCAATGATTAAAGATAATCCAAGATAGACCGCGAGTCGCATCGTTATACCTCGTCTTCCAAAGTCCCGACCTTTAATCTTGGGTCATCCGGCGTTATTGTATTGTTAAAGCAACTTCTCGACCTGATGACGCCGGAGTAAGACCATACTCTTTTCCCACAGCCTCTTTGTCGTAGTCGCTCAGCTTCCCATCATTGCTGTAGGCCTTGGCTTTCCCGCAATAGTTCATAACAGATTGAGTATCGTATGGAGTCAAGGGAATCGTTCCCTTTGGGCCATCATGAAGTTGTTGACACTCGCCAGGGGCATCGGGTCTATTTTGTTCATGCGCGAATCCAAGTGCGTGTCCGAACTCGTGAACCGCAATCGACCGCACGCAGAAGTCATGGGTAGACTTACAGTTCAAACTACCCCATTTGTTGAACGTGAAATTCAAAACTATTCCACTCTTCATGCCATCTAATCGGCTCCCCAGTTCGAGTGCGAGGGGACCTGAATCGTCGATCAAAATGTGCACTCCGGCGTTTTCCGGTGCACATTTCTCCCATCCGGTAAAACGAACTGCCGAGGCAGCTTCCCACGAATCCCCAAGCGCGGTCTTGACCAAGGCAATGTCAGTCTTGAAACGATCATCGGGATTCTCCAAACATACATAAATGCTAGGGCTTGGCCATTTTGCGGTCGAATCAAAATATGCATGCTGCTGAGGTACGGACGCCGATTGTTCTTGGCCCTGGCTCTGAGGAGCGAGAACGGCGAAGAAGATGGTGAGACACAATCCCAACTTGAGAGAGCAACAACTACGCCGGACACACGCGAGCAAATGGAACATCATTGAGGTCTCCTTTGTCGCGTCGGTGCCGAAAGAGAATCAAGCAGACCAATACCTACCTCTTCGTCGGACGAGCTTGCGTGGGCGGATTCTGCTGATTACACCAGTCGCTGTCAAGTAATAAAATTATTAATTAAGCGATACAGACCCAACATAAGACTTAGCATTGTATCAATCTAGCTCTAACCTTGATGTTATCTACTTTAACTTTTCCAAGCATACTTACCTACATTTGGACTTGCAATGTTAGGTCAAATGCGATAGCTTCCCGTCCACTGGGTCTTTTAGCGTTCAACTTTTCTGAAATCGCAGTTGAATCGCAACCGGACGCGTTTGTGCGTTCCCGCTCTCTACTCTAATTCGCACGCGCCAGAATGCCACCGGTTGTGCTGAGGAAATCATGAATTGTCGCTATTGCCTGAAGATTCTGTTGTTGCTCATGTTTCTAAGCTGGACAGTTCAAGTCAAGGCTCAGGAACCATGCTCCACAGAAAAAGTGAACAGTTCTTGTACGATAACTATCGATCGAGCGTATCCGCTGGTACTACCCACCGTCCAGATGCGACCAGGAGAGAAGGTTATAGTCAAGATTGACCATTCGCTCCCGTACGAGATCCTCAGCCTCGATCTCCAAAGCGGTCAAGCCGTCGTTGGGACAGATCAGGCAGCAGCCTTCGCCGCAGCTGCATTGCCAAACTTGAAAGGTCTATTGCTCGAGTCGGGAACCAGAGTTTCGGGGGCGCCAGATCCCAGTTTGGCCCCTCGCAATACTGACTCAACCAATATGCGGTTATACAAAATTGCCAAACTTCGCTTTGATAGCGATTTTCGTGCATTGACTTCGGATACTCAACGGTTTGCGACGGATGCGACTAAAGTGTACGCCCAGCTCAACGAGGTTCTCACACCGGTACCTCCTGTACTTTTTCAACCGGAGAGACCCGCATCAGTCACAAACCCAGCAACGTATGGACGATTGCCAAACCCCATCTTCTCCAAAGAGTTTCCGCACCCCTGGGTTGGCGATGAGTACGACCAGTGGCGTTTATCAATGATTTGCGAACTCGTCGGAAACGAATCCGAATGCCCAGCAAAAGCCGACGCTTCTATTAGACCAGTGCTTCCGGCTGGGATGGCGTTAACCAGTTTGATGAGTCCATGTCCCACTGCTCCTCCGCCTGCCTCTCAGCCCCGGCCCATTTCATGCCAGATAGCTGAGCTGCAAACCGACTTCGGCTACCTGACTGACGTCGAGAAGACTTCTGTTACCAACCCATTAAATGAACTGAATGTTGACACAACTATTTTGACTGCGAACTCAGCAGCAATTACATCCATCTTAAAAGATCTGAATAACTATTACTTTAATATATTTGTTTCTCGAACCGTTCCGGATCGTGGTTCACTGGGCGAAATCGACGATCCACTCAACACTAAAGCTGCTTTTCCAACTAACGCCCACCTACACAAATGGCTCGGCCGTCAAGTCACTTTCACGGTCAATGGCGTAAA
>Ga0209525_1000271_pt1 | contig 13031 bp, 13 predicted proteins | sample JacPin_JW_Ref_O1_FD_187958 | JGI IMG/M metagenome (GOLD analysis project Ga0209525, IMG submission 187958) | Forest soil microbial communities from Algoma, Ontario, Canada - Jack Pine, Ontario site 1_JW_Ref_O1 (SPAdes) (version 2) | ecosystem: Environmental > Terrestrial > Soil > Boreal... | reverse complement strand
GAGACGCCAGTCGGAAATCCAAGATAATTCTCAATCCTTGAGGAAGCACCCGCTTGGCCACCAAATGAGCGGCTATCGACGACGAGGACGGAGAGGCCCTCGGAGGCCCCATATACAGCTGTAGCGAGGCCTGCGGGTCCCGCTCCGACGACGATCACGTCGTACTCAGTTCCTGGCTTGATGTCGGGGACGATCCCGAGACCCACACCCGCTTCGGCATTGCTCGGCCGCCGGAGCACCGTCCCGTTCGGACAGATCAAGATCGGCAAATCGCTGGGCTGTACTCCTAAGCGCTCGACGAGCGCTTCGCCTTCCCTACCACCTGCGTCGATCAGCGAGTGAGGGTAGCTATTGCGAGTCAGCAGGCCTTGAAGGCGGACTGTATCTGTCGATCCTGCTTCTCCGAGGATGACCGAGCCCACGGTTTCGCCCTCCAGCAGCGCCGCACGCCGCAAGATAAAGGCTCGCATCATCAGTTCACCGATGTCCGCGCTGCTGATGAGCAGGGCACGAAGGTGCGGCAGATCGAACGGATACGCGGTGCAGCCGTTCGGTCCAGCACAAACCGCGGCCAGTGAGGCATGACCTGCTAGGTCACTGACCTCTCCGCTAAACTGACCGGGTCCCCCGGTAGCAAAGAGACTCTCGCGTCCCAGACCATCCCGTCGACTTGCGATAATGCTCCCCTCGACGACCAGCCACACGGCCATATTCCGATCGCCCACATCGAGAAGTTTTTCATCCGGCGCGAATCGTCGTTCGGGACCGCTCGCGAACCGAAGAGCGAACTGTATCTGGACTGGAGTTAGCGTCGGAACGATTTGGTCCAATCGTTTTTCCAGCAACATTCAAATTGCCTCACTGATGGGAATTGGGGTTATACAAACGCCATCAGTACGGTATCCGTGGCAGCCCTCACGGTCAAGGTCTATCTACCGATAGAGAGGGTGCGCGCCTGTACATGGGGGGTGATCGCACCTTCATAAGGCAACCGGCCGGTGAGGAATCGAGATTCCATGTCAGTCTGTTGACCTGTCTCTATCGAGAGTCGATGCAGGAGACTCGCGGCGGTCAGACGACGCGTGCGGATCGTCAGAGCGATGGCCGGAGCGAAACGTACGCAAGGTCATTGAGTAGCGCAGCACGTCCATCGGCGCGATGCTGTGTTGCCAAAGGTTGCGCACCGGACCATGTAGCAGGTAGGCCGACCGTGGTTCGATGCGTGCGGATCGTCGTTCCCAATCGTCGCCTACCTTCCGACGCAGCCGAAGTGTACAAGGCGCGAGAAAAGACACTGCAACGATATCTTCGTACAGGGGTCGATCGCGGTGCCAGCCGATCCCAGCACCGGAGGCATACTCCGTCAGCATGAGCTGCTCAAATGCATCGGCGGGCGATCCGCTGACCTGACTTGCAATCTCGATGAGGGGGCGAAGGAATTCGGGAATGCTCGCATCCGCGCGCGGTTCCTGGCCTGCGAAGACGTATTTGTGTCCAAACGTGTATATGCGGCGGTTTCCCTCGTAGCCGTGAAATTCGAACGGTCTCACCGGAAGTCTCTCAAATTGTTGAACGAGACTCTTTTCCTCCGCGGACGAGAGGACGTCGGGAACATAGCGGAAGCCGATTGGCAGCTCGGGCTCGCTGGCCTCGGGGAGAGGGATGGGTATTTGTTCGCCCCTTTGCACTATCCAGCCTGGCGATAGCTTAGATTTACGCATGGCGCGCCTATTTGTTCGTGCGGGGTTTCTTGAAGGGGCATCACTCTGTGAACCGTACACGATCCTCGCCACCCCACACTGCAATGTCGGCATGCGTCAAGGGAACGCCTAGCAGCCTCTCGCTGCGCTCGTGGCCACCGAATAGAAGGGTTGCAGGCAATCCCAATGAAACCGAAACAACCGGGCGCCAAAGTCTCGCTCGTTCTTCGGGGCTGACCATATAGGATCCCTCTTCGGCTGACACTCATCCAGACCAAACAATTAAGCCTTCTGTGATAATCGGCGCTACCAAAATCTTTAGCGTAAATGTAGGAACCGCTAAAATACAAATCCAATTCGCAACATATGCTCCGCTGTGGGGAAGAAGGATCGTCCGGTTCCATCCGTTTCGCGACGCCAATTCGCGTGGCGTGTGGCCGGGCGGTGATCAGAATCGAGGCCATACCATCAGTTACTAAAGATCCTGATAGCCGCCAGCGCAGTAAGGCGCTCTACTGACGGTATTCATCGAGGTGCAAAGAGGGGACTCGGGTGCAAAGTGAGCCGATTCAGCTAGTTCCTGTATGTCCATTTACCTTGATGCATCGCAAAGTGGAAACCCTGCCGCCCCCTGATCGCATGATTTCGCGAGCGATCACCCAGTGCGCCCGAGCTTTGCAAAATATCGAAGTCTTCCTCGATAAAGCCGAGGCGGATGCATTGTCCGACAAGTACGACGTGGGAGTTCTGCTAACAAGTCGTCTCGCGCGGGACCAGTACCCTTTCATCCGCCAGGTTCAGATCGCTTGTGACTACGTAAACTTTGGCGCAGCCAGGCTCTCTGACCGGACGGCGCCGAAACATGAAGATAATGAGTTGACGATCAACGAGTTGCGCGCACGCATCCGAAACACCGTAGCTTTTGCGCTTGGCGCGGAAGACCGCGAGTACGAGGGTGCGAGTGAGCGAACGATCAGTGTGACTTCTGCCCCGGGAAAGACGATTCGCGGTGCCGACTATTTACTACAGATGGTGGTACCTAACACGTTTTTCCACGTGACCCTGGCCTACGCCATCCTTCGTCATAACGGCATCAATATCGGGAAGATGGACTTTCTGGGTAATATCAATTTCGTGGGTTAGGCAGTTCATGTTTCACCAAGTCATTCAGCAATGTGCTCAGGCTCTGCATCAGATCGAAATCTGTCTCGACAAAGCGGAGTACCACGCAAAACTGAAGAAGTACGACGCTGCCATTCTCCTAACGAGCCGGCTGGCCCCAGATCAGGATCACTTCATCAGGCAGGTTCAATTTGGTGCCGACTACATAAGGTACGGTGCTGCGCGGCTCTCAGGCCAGACTCCGCCCAAATGGGAAGACAATGAGACGACGATCGACGAGGTGCGCGTCCGCATACAAAAGACGGTCGTGTACGCGCAATCCATCAAGAAGGAACAGTACGAAGGGGCTGCTGAGAGGAAGGTTGAAGTTAATTGGGCGCCCGGGAGAACCATTCGCGGCGACGACTACTTGCTTCAGCTCACAGTTCCCAACGTCTACTTCCACGTGACAACTGCGTACGCAATCCTGCGGCACAATGGTGTGGACGTCGGAAAGACGGATTTCTTGGGGCTTTTGGCTTTGACTTAGTTATCTAGTCGGCGATCGCGCTTGGGATCGGTTCTCCGTGGTCGCGACATTTTAAGACGCCCGACCCAGTTGGGGCGGCTCAGCTCTAACGAGGAAATCATGCCCGACAATGTCAAAACGTTTCGAGGTCTACACAAAGGTACCCCGCTGCTTCGGCTCCCCAATGCATGGGATGCAGGAAGTGCGGCCTTGATCGCAAGACTGGGTGCCGCCGCCATTGCCACCTCAAGCGCGGGTGTAGCCTGGGCACTCGGGTATCCGGATGGCCGCGTTCTGCCGATAGACGAGGCTATCGGTGCAGCCGCGCGCATCATGCGCGTCGTAGCGGTTCCAGTCACGATCGATATCGAGAATGGTTATTCGGATGATCCGCGGACGGTTGCGGATAATGTCATACGTCTGGTGGAGCTCGGTGTCGCCGGGATCAACATCGAGGATGGCCCGGATAAGCCAACGATCCTGGCAGCCAAGATCGATGCCATCCGCAACGTCGTTTCAAAGGCGGGATCCGATCTTTTCATCAACGCCCGCACCGATGTGTTTCTGGCATCCCTCGTTGAGAAGCCGAAGCTCGTCGAGGAGTCCGTTACACGCGCCAATCTGTATGCGAGGTCCGGCGCGGACGGAATTTTCCTTCCCGGAGTTTCAACTCCAGCAGACATCAAAGCAATCGTAGCGAACATTTCTCTTCCGCTCAACGTGATGGCGCTGGCGGGGCTCGCCGATGCCGAGGCTCTTGGGAAACTCGGGATTCGCCGATTGAGCGCCGGGAGTGGCATTGCACAAGTGCTGTGGGCCAAGGCGGAGGAACTCGCCAAGGGTTTCTTGGAAACGGGTCGATCGGATTCGCTTGGAGAATCCTCTATGCCGTATCGACAGCTACAGAGCCTCTTTCCGAAGTAATAGGCCTTGCCGTGTTGGAGTTCCATACTGAAACTCAAACCCAACTGCGAGTGTTGTCACGCGTACCGGCCACCCGAGGAATAGCGATGCCCGGATCTGTCTATTTGAATGAACGTGTTAAAGAGGGCACAACGCTAACCGAGAGGGTCGATCAATTGCCCAGCCAGCAGTGAGCTGACTGCGGCGATCATCGCCGCGGCGGACGCCGAGGCTCGGATGGCGCAATTGCGGCATTGCCCTCAGAAATGTTCATGTAAGATCGCCTTCACGACTTGACGAGCGCGATGAATTTCGCTTCATCGAGCACCTCAACGCCCAGCTCGTTCGCCCTTTTTAGCTTCGAGCCCGCATTTGCGCCCGCCACCACGAAGTCCGTCATTGTTGACACGCTGCCGCTGAGCGTGGCTCCCAGCCGCTCTGCGAGAGACTTGGCCTCCTCTCGCGTCAACTGTTCCATGCTGCCTGTAAACACAATCGTCTTGCCTGCTATCGGCGAGTGCGCTGTGGGCTTCTCGGCATCGCGGATACGCACCTGCTTCGTGAGCTGCTCGACGATATCTACATTGTGATGTTCTGAAAAATAAGCGGCAAGGCTGTCGATCACCGTGTCACCGATCTGGTCCATCGCATCCATTTGCTGGCGTGTTTCGCTGTCGTTCTTGGCGAGCTTGAGGCAGGCGGCATGCAAGCTGCACCAGCTCCCATATCCGCGTGCCAGAGCGCGCGCAGTGGTCTCGCCGACGTGTCGTACGCCCAGCGCGTAGATGAATCGTTCCAACGATACTTCCCGCCGCGCCTCTATGGCCGTGAACAGTTTGCTGACCGAGATATCGCCGAATCCCTCGCGCGTCTCAAGCTTGATTTTGTCGTTGCGCACCTGCAGCGTGAAGATGTCGGCCGGCCCTTTTACCCATCCGCGTTCGAAAAACAGGGTGATTTGTTTTTCGCCCAGGCCGTCGATGTCAAACGCATGTCGTGAGACGAAATGCCGCAGGTGCTCGGTGCGTTGATGGGGGCAGGCAAACTCCCCGGAGCACCGGGCAATCGCACCTTCTTCTCCTGTAGCAGTCTGGTCCCGCACAACGTCAGTCTTGAGAGGACACGGACACACCGTCGGAAATTGATACGCCGCCGGCTCGGGACGCTTCGGCCGACTTTCGAGAACGACGCTGAGCACCTGTGGAATGACATCGCCAGCACGCTGCAATGTCACCGTATCACCAATGCGCACGTCAAGGGCGCGGATGTAGGCTTCGTTGTGGAGGCCGGCATTGGAGACGACGACACCGCCGATAGTCACCGGACGCAGTTTCGCCACGGGCGTCAGCGCCCCAGTACGTCCAACCTGAATGTCGATTCCCTGCACGATGGTGGTCGCCTTCTGCGCCGGGAACTTGTGGGCAATCGCCCAACGGGGATCGCGTGATACAAAACCTAGGCGCTCCTGCCAGTCCAACCGGTCTACTTTGTAGACGACGCCGTCAATCTCATAGTTGAGTGCTGCGCGCTGCAGCTCCATTTGGTGATGAAATTCGAGCAACTCCTCCACGGAATGACACAGCTTCGCCAGCGGGTTGGTTTTAAAGCCCCGATCTTTGAACCAGGTAAGCATTCCCCACTGGGTTGGAGACGGCAGTTTGGAGACCTCACCCCAAGCATAGGCGAAGAAGCCAAGCGGTCGTGAAGCCGTGATGTCCGGATCAAGTTGCCTCAGAGAGCCTGCGGCGGAATTACGCGGATTCGCGAACACTATTTCGCCCGCGCGGGCTTGCCGCTTGTTGAGCGCGAGGAACGCGGATTTGGTCATGTAGACCTCCCCGCGAACTTCGCAGACATCTGGAACGCTGTTCCCCTTCAGCCTGTGGGGAATATCGGCGACCGTTTTTACGTTGGGGGTAACGTCCTCACCTTCGGTACCATCACCGCGAGTTGCTCCCGAGACCAACTTGCCGCGCTCGTAGCGCAGCGAGAGGGAGAGTCCATCGATCTTCGGTTCTGCGGTGAAGTCGATTTGTGTGCGGCCATCGAGTTTGAGAAAGCGACGGATGCGCTGCACGAAATCGGCGACGTCTCCCGAGGTGAGCGTGTTCGCCAGCGACAGCATCGGTACTGAATGGCGGACCTTGGCGAACGCGCCTGCGGCCTTGCCGCCCACCCGCTGCGTAGGAGAGTCCGGTGTGACGAGCTCTGGATGTGCTCGCTCGAGTGCCTTGAGCTCTTGAACGAGTTCATCGTATTCGGCGTCCGAGATGTTCGGATCGTCGAGCACGTAGTACCGGTGGTCTTGACGTCTTATTTCGGATCGCAGTTTCGCAATGCGCGCTGTGACATCCGACTTCATGAACTCGCCCCTGTACCCCGCGCATATAGCATAGTCTGAATCGTCATGGAGGCGACTGGCCCAACGCGGTCATGGCGCAGGGTGGCCACCCTGCGATCGCGGGCACAGGAAATATCCGTTCGATGTCTCCTGATGCGATTGCTCAGGTGGCGGTGGCGCATCCGCCCTCCTTCAGCACGCGTTTCATCGAGGCTGGATATTTTTTCAGCAATTCGGCAGATCGACCGGGCCGGGCGGTCAATTCGCCGCCGCAGTTCGGGCACAGATCCGCGAGCACGTGGGTAGTACAATATGCACAAAACGTGCACTCGAAAGAACAGATGCGCGCGACGGCCGAGTCCGGAGGGAGATCGGCGTTACAGCATTCGCAGTTGGGTCTGAGCTCAAGCATGGCATTCCTTGTGATAGGGGGCAGGGTAGGGACAGTGATTCAGACAAACCACGAGCCTGCGGGAGCGGCAGCACGGGACCAGCCGACGCGGCTATTAGGCATTGCCGAGACGAGTTGGAACTTCAGGATAATACTGTGGCACTTCAAGCGGTGCTACTTCGCGGGAAGGAGCTAATGGCCATCCCTAAGTCTAAAGTAACAATGACAGGTGACACAGTAGACCCGCCTCGAAACCCTATCCGCTATCGAAATCTTTAGCGACCGACACACCTGACTTGAAGCGCGGGCTTGGTCGCCCGTGGCACACAGTATATTCCTATCCGGGCCGCGACAAACCGGCTGAATCGAGCTCCTACCCGGTCGCGAGAAGCTCGTCGGATCGAACCCGGAACCCGTATGATTATTCGAAGCTCAGTAGAGTGCTGGCAGGATGCGGCTTGATGAATTACGAACCTGATATTCTCTCCGAAAACCTTGACGTGATTTTCTGTGGCGTCAATCCAGCCTCGAGCGCTGCGGCTGCTGGATATAACTTTTCGAACGGAAGCAATCGCTTTTGGCGCGTGCTGCATCTCGCGGGTTTCACCGAGAGGCTCCTTCAACCTGAGGAGGAGCGCCTTTTGCTCGAATATGGCTGCGGCATCACCGCCGTTGTCCGCCGGCCAACCCGGCGTGCACAAGAGGTGTCGTCGGATGAATTCAGGCAGGCCCGTCGAGAGTTCGAAGCGAAGATGAAGCAGTACACGCCTCTTTTGATCGCCTTTCTCGGAAAGCGCGCCTTCTCGATCATGATTGACCAGCCTAAGGTTCACTGGGGCATGCAGCCGATGGATTTCGCGGGAACGATGAGCTGGGTTCTTCCCAACCCGAGCGGCCTCAATCGTAGTTTCACGCTCGATGCTCTGGTGAGCGCCTACTCCGATCTGCGCCTCGCGCTCGCGGCGGAGCGCTCGTTGCGAATCGCCCCTCGTTCGCGTCGCGCGTCCGTGCAAGGTGACAAGCGCGCCACGGGGCCTAAGGTATGAGGCGCCGTATCGAGCGGCTGTGCCACCTGGCCGAGGCAGACAACCTGGTTTCAATCCTGAACCATGGGCTGATGAGCACCGAGCGGTTGGTCCGCCTGGCGGGGATCTCCGAGCCGGCGAGCACCGCGCTGCTGCGCACCCACCGGCCGGACAACGTTCGCTTGCACATGGGCGTGGTGATCCGGGATCAGCGACCGATGCCGCCGGCCGCTCTCGCCGGTGCGCTGGAGGATGGCCTTGAGCCTGCCGACTGGTATGCCCTGTTAACGGCTTCGTTTTCCTCTGGCCGGACCGCGAGCGTATGGACCGCCAGCGACGTGCTTGCGGGAGCCGCCCGCAGGTCGTGCTTACTTTTGACAGCACTGCGTTGCTCGAACAATTCCAGGCCGAGGCGTTCGTATCACCCATCAACAGCGGCAATGCCCGCCGCAAGGCAGCTCAGCGGGGACGCAAGACATTTGTTCCATACGCTACGTGGTCGCGTCAAGGCTGGCCCACGGGACGCCCGGGCCGCGCTCCCGCTGAATTCCTGTTCAGGTGCACGATCCCGAGCCGTGCACCGTATGTCATTGATGTCGCCGACGCATAGCCGCTCAAGTTCCAAGCTAGGCGAGAAGAAGCGGACATCGGAGCCCTTATAATGGCCGTAACCGCGCTCACGCCATGTGCTCTCTATCTACTGGTAGACTACTCCCATTGTCCTTTCAGGGCGGGACGCCTACCGAGAGGTCGCTTAGGAGCGAGTTCATGAGTGATATCGCGGCTGCCATCATGGACGCTGCCGAGCGGCGCATGCGCCTCAGCGGATTCTATGGGTTCAGCTTTCGAGAAATCGCGTCGGATGTGGGTGTGAAGAGCTCGAGCGTCCATTACCACTTCCCGACCAAGGAGAAGCTCGCGGCGGCCGTCATTCACCGTTATACCGACGAAGTCGCTGAATTCATCGATAAGGAAGCCGAGACCGCTCCGGATCCTGTCAGCCTGTGGACGGGAGCCTTTCGCGGAACGTTGTGTTCAGAGGAACGCATGTGTCCGTGTGCCGTGCTCGGAGCCGTATCGAAAGACCTCCCTCGAGGGTTGGCGGCGGAAGTACGCCGGTTCTTCAAGATGTGTCTCGATAAGATGATGGCAGCCGGTCTTTCAGAGAGCGGAGCAGCGGGACTACTGGCCACCATCACGGGCGCACTGGTCGTAGCCAACGCCCTGAATGATGTAGGCGCCTATGATCGTGCTGCAGAAGGACTGATGCGAAAGCCGCGGGTGGCACGTTCAACGCAAAATCGCACGACTTCCAAGGACTGACAGTGCGCTCACGTCAAAGCGAGACTGCGGTGCGCACCCCATCTAAAGTGAGTAGGTAACGCTTGGCGGCGAGCCCGCCCACATAGGCGACAAGATGACCATCCGATCCAACTACGCGGTGGCACGGCGCGATGATGGAGATCGGATTCTTGCCGTTGGGGCCCGACTGACTCGGACCGGATGCTCACGACTTTCGCACAGGTTGGTAAGGCGAACTCGGCGCAGATCGTCACCTTCCCAAACGATCGCAACGAGCCCAGTCTCACCGGCAATCAGATTGAGGCTTCCGACGGGTGAATCCGTCCACTTGAAGTATCGTGTCAGTTGGGATCTGGCATCACCTAATTCCTCAGCAACGCCGTGCAGCACTGAACCCCGGTTCGCAGCAACGACGAAGAAGCTTACCGGATGTTGGCATCTATGCCGGCCAGCAACTCGTCGCGCAACAGTTGATTGAACAACTCTGATCGCTCCTCCGGAAAAAACGCGTGAGCTCCAGACAGCTCGATCGGAGGCTTCGCTCCAGAAATTGTTTCAGCCAGCCAGTACGCCCACTTCACGGGGAAGTACACATCATCGGCCGCCCAGATGATCAGGGTTGGTACTCGCAGCTGTCTCAGCCGGCTCTCGACGGCCAGCGCATTGTTGTGATCGAAAGCCGCCAGGAAGCGCTGCAAGTCGCGTGTACGTTGCGCGGTGCGCACGAGCGGCCGTAAGTAGATCTCGATGTCTTCGTCTGAAACCTTATCGGGTCGTTCGTACGCGAGTCCGAGTACGTCGGGCGATCGATAGATTGTTTTGTCGGCCAGCATCTCATTCAGCGTATCGCGCAAGTCGCCGGCGGCAGCTCTATTCAGGAACGGTTCGAAAGCAGCCGGCGGCCAGTTATCGTGAGCGTCGCAGTTGGTGAGGGTCAAGCTACGCACCCGCTCCGGGTGGAGTGCCGCAAAGATCTGTACGACACCGCCGCCGCTGTGGTTGCCGATCAAGTCTACCCTTTCGATCTGCAAGGCATCGAGCAATTCTTTCAGCATGCTGGCATTCGCTGCGCTGGAGACGTTTTGATTCGGCTCGATATGCGTTTCTCCATGTGCCAGTAGATCGACGGCGATACAGCGACGAATATCGAAGAGCCCTGCCAATTGATGACGCCAGAAGTGTTTGTTCAGGAGCATGCCGTGGATAAACAATGCTACGGCACCTGAGCCTGCTTCCGCATAGCTGATGCGGCCGGAGGGGGTCTCGATGCTGCGCACAGTCAAGGCAGCCTGCTTGCCGCTCGTGGCCCAACTCTGTGAGGGCCCGGCGACACAGGCTTCATTCAACGCCTCGGCACACGCGGAGGAACAGACTTCGACGGGTTTCCCGCCGACAGCGACGCAAATGAGGCTGCCACCCAGCGGGCCATCACATGCGGCGCAAGTTCTGTCGCCCACGTTCGTTCTCCCATGCGATGCCATGCAAGCGCACACAAGGAAACAGGAAAGAGACCCACTGCCTCTACCAGGATCTTTAGCAACCTAGCGTCGACTGCTGGGACGCTTCATCGGACGCACGCTGAGCGTTGAAACTCGAGCGGAGTCTGGCCGTACGCTTGCTTGAACGTGCTGCTGAAGTGGCTGTAGCTGGAAAACCCGAGGTCGAGCGCGAGAACGGTCAGATCGATATCGTCACCCAGCAGATCCAGGGCTCGCGCCAGCCGCAACTGCAATTGGTAACGATAGAGCGGGAGGCCTTCGACCTGCTGGAAGACCTGGGTGAGGTATACGGGCGACACGCCAACCTCGATCGCGATCTCCGACAACGTCCAACGGCGCCCCAGATTGGAAGAGAGGACCAGTTTTGCACGATCCACCAGTTTTTGGCGCCCGAGGGTGCTCGACGCAGCATGGGAGGTGCGTTCACCCAAGGCGCGACGCACGAGCGTGAGGGTGAGGGTCTCGGCCTCGAGCGTCTCGATCGCCCCCTGATCCAAGCTGTGCCGCAGCAACGCCATGAGCGCCTGGGTGCGCGCATCAATCCGCAATCGGAATTGATTCAAGCTTGTGCGACTCTCGCCGTGTAAATAGACGGCAGGTACCAACTCCTGTAGTGCCGACGGACTGATCCGAACCGACAAGTTCGCGTCTCCGCCTGCAACGGGGTGGCTCACTCGATACGACTCATTTTCATTGAAGAACATGACCTGGTTCGGTTCCGCCACGGTTGCTGCGCGGCCCACATGGCGGACGTACACACCTCGATAGGGGAACACCAGATGGGTGTGCGCGGTGCACTCCTCGGCGCTCTTGTGTCTGCAGGCGCCGGAACACAGAACGTCCCACACCGCCAGTGTGTCGGTAATGAGGAGTGGGTGGACGTCTAGATCCGCCATGTTCGTAGGTTTGTCAGCGACCTTTGCCATTCCTCTCGCCTCATCTGCTATGAGGGCCCGTGGTATGTCGAGCGAGCCGTGAGGTAGGGCCGCAAAAGGTTGGCAGCGATACCTGATGGCCGCGTCACTGGAAGCAATGTTCTGGTCAAGTCTGGCGCGAATTCCCGACGCCCATTAGCGGCGAGGCAATTGCGTACATCGTCTGCCATACCTTTGCACTTCACCACATTAGACCCAAGCCACCGGAACAAGTGAAAATCGTCATGTTTCGCAAGTAAATCTATCGATAGATAGATAAGAATAATAACCGAAACGATACGCGAGGTCGAGGCTCGCTTCCTTAGTTCGCCAAGGCCTTGATTTTTCATCCAATAGAAGGCAACGAGCGGCAGCCCTCTCGGGAATCCCGTCGCATCCTGCGTGACCAACGGCCCCCGGTCCGGCCTACCGATACTCTTCTAGGCAGCGAGCGAGATCCGCGGTGGCAGCATCAGCTCCAGAACGCGTGCAATTCTTTGTTGAATTGCTCTGATCGTTCTTCTGGGAAGAAAATGCGCGCTCCTTTGAGCACCACGCGTCGGGTCGGGCCCGCAAGCGTCTTCTCCAACCACTCCGACCATTTGACGTCGAAATAGACGTCGTCGTCGCCCCAGACGATCAATGCCGGTACCCTGAGCGCGCGCAATTGCGGCTCGATTAAAACCGTATGCTGATTGTCGAAGGCCTCAACAAAACGCTCAAGGTCCCGAATTCGTTGTGGAGTGCGAACGTGTGGTCGCAGATATGCCTCGATCGTTGCATCGGTTACCTCTCCCGGTCTTTCGTACGCAGGTCCAAGAGCTTGCGGCGAGCGATAGACGTTTTTGTCCTGAAGCATAGCTGACAGGGTACCTGCTAACCCACCATCGAGGACCATCTGGACAAACCGCTTGAATGCGTCGGGGGGCCAGTTATCGTGCGTGTCACAATTGGTCAGAGTGATCGAGCGCACGCGCTCCGGAAAAACAGCCGCGAAAATCTGACAGGCCCCGCCACCGCTGTCGTTCCCGACCAGATCGACCTGATCGATTTTCAAGGCATCGAGGAATTCACAGAGCATGCGTGCGTTCGCCGTCATGGACACCTCTTGGTCAGGGCCAATCTCGGTACGCCCATGCGCCATTAGATCTGGTGCAATGCACCTGCGCGTATCTGAAAGACCTTCCAACTGGTGCCGCCAGAAATACCCGTTCAGCACTACGCCATGGACGAACAGAGCCACAGGTCCGCTACCGCGCTCCACATAGCCAATGCGACCTGACGGCGTCTCAACACTGCGAGCATCTTTAAAGAAATTGCCAGGGC
>Ga0209525_1000270_pt1 | contig 13082 bp, 12 predicted proteins | sample JacPin_JW_Ref_O1_FD_187958 | JGI IMG/M metagenome (GOLD analysis project Ga0209525, IMG submission 187958) | Forest soil microbial communities from Algoma, Ontario, Canada - Jack Pine, Ontario site 1_JW_Ref_O1 (SPAdes) (version 2) | ecosystem: Environmental > Terrestrial > Soil > Boreal... | reverse complement strand
CGCGGTTTACCTCGACAAAGAGTTGAATTCGCATTGACCGTTCCGAAGAGGCCGATGGGCTTCGGACTATCGCAATTCGCTGCGGTGGATAGGTGTTGAGAAATCCGCTTCGCACCAGCTATCTCAAACTGAGATAGGTAGTGATAATCCCTGTTCGCAACACCTATTGGATCTTCTTTGTCCTCGTGACCGAAAAAACCTTCCCCTCGAATGGTTCGCAGAGAATTTCCCACTCGACTGCGTGTCCGTCACTAAGATCGGCGTTGCCGGCAATTACCCAGTACAGCTCGGCGAGAGACTTTGGCTTTTTGTTGGTGCCGCAATCGGAATTCAGTTGAATCTATGTGCATCGACCCGACGAAGGGTTCAAGAACATTCAGGGGGACGACTCTCAACAACTCTGCACCTTGATTCGGCCCGAATTTTGCTCCGGCCTGTTTCAAAGCCTCAGCGAGCTCTTTGTCGGACCAACCCTGATGAGAATCAACTTGTTTGCGAATTCGATCGTTCTCAATTTCTAGAGCGGCCTCTGGTGAACGAAAGGAAACCTGATCGAGAATGTTGTCCCGACCGAATTCAAAGTGAGCGGCAAGGACTGGATGACGCTCAGTCGCTGGGGATGATTTGCCCGACCCGACAATTTCCATGTGGCCCATTTCCACTGGGCCAATCTCTACATCAAAGGGAGGCATCGAAGTCCAGGGCATGTCGAATGACCCGAACGTGGTAACGCTCATAATGTAATTCTTGCCGGTGAGTTCAGGATACAAAGCCCGAAGCATCTCTTGAGCGGACAAGACAGTCATTGACGATGACCTCTCGCGCTGCGCCCGAGAAGCGCTGCGCACAGGAAGCAATAGTGCGGTTAACCCGACTGCGACGGCGATACTTGGACGCCTGCTGAGCGAAGTTGAGCGCCGCACGAATCACCTCCAAGGCAATACTTAGCACACGCGGCACCACCGCAATTCCGGCCGAAAAGGAATGTAATGTAGTGTTGGACACCCACTTACGAGAATAGGTGTCGAGAAATCCGCTTCGCACCAGCTATCTCAGATTGAGATAGGTGGTGATAATCCCTGTTATCGACATCTATCCGATAGGCGATGAATTTCGGATTGTCGTTTCTCACGTTTACGCGTTTGCACAAAAGTGTGCAAAAAGGAACAGTTCTCCCCGTTGATTTTATTGCAGTATCCCGGCGTTATGAGAAACCCCCTCAATCCAAACAATCGTCATCGGCCTTTTCCTCGCCGACTAGCTTTTCACGCGAAGCTACGCGAAAACAGCGCAAGGGATTCAACTAACGCGGAAAAAGGAGCCTACAATGCGCGATCTCTACGAGTCTGACCTGAATGGAAACCGTCAATCGCGCAAATTGCGTGCGAGTGAGTTTTTCTCCGAGCTCGGAGCGGCGGCGTTGAAGGACTTTGATGCTCTGAAGACCATCGTAATGTTTCCGGGTGGAGCGGCGCTATTCCACGAGCAACAGAAAACTCACGGCGTCTTCGTGCTCTGTGCAGGAGAGGTGAAATTCTCAATCAGTTCCAGTGCAGGCAAGGCGCTGATTCTGAGAATCGCCAAAGTCGGCGATATCCTTGGGCTAGCGGCTACCTTATCAGGTAGCCCCTACGAAGCAACCGCTCAGACAGTGAATCCGTGCCAGCTGGCCTTTCTACGAGGCGACGCCTTTTTGCGTTTTGTCGCCACACACCCCGAAGCATATCGAGGGGTAGTGACGCAGCTTAGTAGACTCTACAGCGAAGCCTGCGACCAGTTGCGGATCGTTGGCCTGTCGGCTTCCCCTTCGGAAAAGCTGGCTCGCCTCCTTCTGGACCGTTCCTCTGAGATGAAGAATGCCAAACAGGCGACGTCGATCGTCCCCTCGCTGACGCACAACGAGATTGCCGAATGCATCGGCACGAGTCGGGAGTCGGTGACCCGCGCCTTGAGTGATTTTAAGAGGCGGAAGCTGGTGGTGTTGGAAGGTTCCACGCTCACGATCTCCAATCGCCCAGCTCTCGAAGCGATTGGGTGCCATTAGGCGGGCGAGCAGTTTTTCAAAACGTTTGGCGAAGGCATCGCTGAGCCCAAAGCCTCATTGCCACAGCGAGGGCGCCCGCAGTGCTTGAATTAGCTCGCTATCGCTGCCTTCGCGGACGTTTCCTCCCTGATGCCGAGTACAACGCGCCCATTTACTTGGCCTCTTTTGAGCCGGCTGAAGACGTCATTAATGCATTCCAGTGGCAATGTCTCAATGGTCGCCCTTACTTTGCCCTCTGCGGCAAACGCAAGCGCTTCTTCAAGGTCCAGGCGAGTGCCAACGATGGAGCCCCGTATCGTGTTGCCGTTCAGAACTATGTCGAAAATCGAAACCGGAAACTCCCCGGGCGGAAGCCCATTGAGCACGCAAGTCCCACCGCGACGAAGCATGCCGACGGCTTGCTTGAACGCGATTAATGAAACCGCCGTTACCAGCACTCCATGCGCGCCGCCGATTTGTTTTTGGATTTCCTTCGCGGGGTCCTGTGTTTTCGCATCAATCGTGATCTCGGCTCCAAGCTTGCGCGCGAGCGCCATTTTTTCTGGTCCCAGGTCCACCGCCGCGACGTGCAGTCCCATGGCCTTCGCGTATTGGATAGCCACGTGGCCCAATCCGCCCACTCCTGAGATCACAACCCATTCACCGGGTCGCGCCCCAGTCTGTTTCAATCCTTTGTAGGTCGTGACGCCGGCGCAAAGGATCGGGGCCGCATCCACAAACGGGAGATTCTTGGGAATTCGCCCTAAGTAATCTGCATGCCCCAATGCGTATTGCGCAAAACTTCCGTTCACTGAATATCCGGAGTTTTGTTGCTCCAGGCAAAGCGTTTCCCATCCGGACAGACAGTACTCGCAATGTCCGCACGCGCTGTGCAGCCATGCGATTCCCACGCGATCGCCTTCTTTCAAATGGGTGACCCCCGGTCCGACAACTGCCACAATCCCTGCTCCTTCATGACCAGGCGTGAAGGGCAGTGTTGGCTTGATTGGCCAATCGCCGTCCACAGCATGCAGGTCCGTGTGACATACTCCAGTCGCAAAAACTTCTACCAGTGCTTGCCCTGGGCCAGGTGTTGGGATTGGAACTTCTCGCACCACCAACGGCTCGCCAAATTTCTCAACGACCGCTGCTTTCATAGTTCTTGTGTTTGGCACTTTTTTACCTCCTTTTCCACCCGAAATGCCCCCACTCTAGCGCTGGTTCGAACAGCTGTATGTCTCATTTGGCACACTCGTTTGTGATCTGGATTACACTGGCGGCTGGGGTCGATTGGACAAGAGTTCGACGCCCGAACATGCTTTGTCGAATACCGTTGAGATAGGCCGATTGGGTACGACTCGACTACTATCGTCGTGAAAGAGTCTTGGCTCGATATTCGCCGCAAATTTCCCGCAAGAAGACGCCTTAGAATGTTCAAAGGAAAATCGATCGATGTGCGGTCTTCTTTGCCAGTGGATTACTGTTGCGAAATCCGCTTCCCACCATCTATCTCAGAGTGAGATTGGTGGTGATAATGCCTGCCTGATGCGTCGCCCCGAAATCAGCAAAGGCCAAGGGCGCTTCTTAGCTCTCTTCTATGAGGTGAGCGCTCTCCAAAATTCACGGCAAAACATTTTCAGCTCGGTGTTACATGATTGATTCGTTCGGCGAGTTGTCTGGCGTAAAAGCGGTGGCGGCAGAGGTGACATCTATAGGGGCGAACACCTAAGAATAAGAAACGAAACTTGTCAAACGGACTAAGACTAGAGCGCCTCACAATCTTGCTTCCACACGATGGGCATTCGTGCTCTGGCTTTATCGCTCGTTTTTTCTCAGGGCCAAACATGGGACAAACAGTTGCTGCTACTAAGGATTGTAGCGCGCCCTCTCAAGACTCTATTCCGCTTTTGTATAGCGTCTAGTCATTAGGTCTCGCATTAAACGGATTACTGTGAATCGATTCACACCCCTATGCTCGGGCTTTGTACGAAGCGATGCTCTCCAGTTTGGCACACTTCCGTGATAATTCATTCTGGCGGAGGGGTAGAGGTTGGACTGTGTCTTGAAATACTCGCCCGCGCGGACGGCCAGATTATCGCGCGATTGCGCTTGTAGATTGGATCGAGCGCGCCGACGAGGACAGACTGTAGAACCGACGGTCGCAATCCCTGCATCGGAATGGACGTACAGGTATCACCCGCAAAATGGTTAATTCGAACACGCCTCTTCGTTTCGATCGGCGGAGAGCTTTGCTGCTACAAGTCGGACAGGAAGCGGGCACCGTGCGTCTCCTCTTTTACAAATCATCGACAAGCTGCAATTCGCATCGTTGACGATCCGGATCACCGTTAGACTGTGTTTTGTACGTCGCCTGCAGCCGAATCGGATAATTCGTGAATCGAAACTTCAGAATGGCGAGGAAACGGGATCGCCGGCCCAGCCCTGGTTGCACAGCTGTCGCCGTGGCCTCGCCACCTACAAGAGAGATTAAGTCGGAAGCCTAGTTTAAGCTGTTCACTTTTGCACAGTCCGGTTCGGTCGGGCTTGTTAGCATGGTGTTATGTCAGATGATATGTTCGAAAAAGCTCGTGAGGCGTTCTTCGGAACCGTAATGACACCACCGAAGCCCAGCCCGTCTTCAGCCGAGTTCGTCAGACCACGAAACGATTCCTCCCAAAAACAGGTCACCCCTTCCGCCGACGGGCACGAGGCAGCTCAGCCGCCCGTTCTCACTTGATAGTTAAGTCTTCCTTGGCATCGCCACCCGGCGGACGTTTCGGACAGGATAGATGTTGCGAAATCCGCTTCTCACCAGTAATCCGGCGGAGCAAAATAGGCTTTGCTGAGCCCCACAAGGAGTCCGGAATGCCTCACGAATCGAACGTGTTGAAGCGGGCCGCATTAGAGCTGCCGCCCGACAACCTTCAACGCAATCTCGCCGTCGCGCAACCCAATGCCGATCAAAAGCTTCCTCACATTGGGTTAGTGGGTGACACCTATACTATGCTTCTCACCGGCAACGACACCGCGGGCCGCTTCTGCCTGATCGACATGCACATACCCCCAGACGGAGGACCGCCCCCTCACCGTCACGATTTCGAAGAAACTTTCATTGTGCTGGAGGGCGAACTCCAAGCTACCTTCCGTGGCACGAAACGGGTCGTCCGAGCGGGTGAGACGATCAACGTCCCAGCGAATGCGCCTCACCAGTTTCACAACTCATCCTCTCAGCCTGCGCGAATGCTTTGCATCTGTTCGCCGTCTGGTCCGGAGGGATTCTTCATGGAACTTGGCGTACCAGTTTCAACGCGCACGACGTCTCCACCGAAGCTCGATGAAGCAGCACAAGCAGAGTTCAAAGCGAAAGCCGCCGCACTTGCTCCGAAGTATCGAACCGAGTTGCTGCCGCATGCCTGAAGCTGCCTCGTAGTGAAGGTAGGGCAGTGGATATGCCTTGCCTGCACCCGAGCTGTCGGAGTAGTCGAAAACTCCTCCCGGAAGAATGGGTCGGACGTTCGGATCCGGATAGATGTCGAGCAATCCTCTCCGCACCAGCTATCTCAGACTGAGATAGGTAGTGATAATCCCTGTTCTCGACATCTATCTGATCTCAAAGTCCGGTGGCGTGTTTATTGCGACGTGGCGATCAGTTCGGATTGGCCCCCAGGCTTCCACATTGGAAGCACCGAGGGCCACTTGTTTGAAGGAAGATGGTGGCTGGAAAATTACGCTCGCACGCGATGAATCCGCTTTGTTATAGGAGGCGGCTGCCCTAAAAGCTTTTGCGAGACAGGACGCAGCTCTTCGGGGTGTTCGCGGAGATAAACCAGGAGGTGGCGCCTCTTTTCTTTCCCGCGCTCGGCGGCCTCTACAGGCACACAATCACGAATCGCTTCAGGCTGACGATCATTCACCCGGCGATAAATCGAGAGCCACATCTTCTTAATTGTGGGAAGCGAAACGCCGAGTGACTCGGCCAATTCATTGTCAGTTCCGCTCTCTCCCGCAAGGGCTGCGTGTAGCAGCCGCTGTTCGCTTCGGCTGAAGCCGAACCGCGGCGGCTGATAGTCGAACAGAGTGCCGACCCAGGACGTGGTCCATGAATCGTCCCGCTCGTGTTCCATGCTTCGTCTGACACCAACAACATGCGGTTTTCCGACGATTTCTTTCGGGTGTTTTTTGAAGGTCTTTTGGTAGCGACCAGCCACCGGGTTCCATAGTTGGGCGCCTGTCTGAATCGTCCATTGAAGTCGTTCTGTGCTCTCAATCTGTGGGCTGATAAGTTCATTCAACAGAAAGCCGCTGTGCTCCTCGATAAACGCGGTCATAACGTGCCCATGGATTTCGTTATTTGTCTCGAAGCCCGGGCGAATACAACCTTCCCAAACGATCAAATTCAGCCCACCACGCGAGTTTGCCTCTCGGAATTGACTATCTGGAAGGATGGGAGAATTGCCCGACAGAATCCTTTTTACCAGCTCCGGCCCGATCCAAAAACCCGGCGGTGCCTTCAGCTCACGCATGAAATCGTCGTTCACAAAGACAGAAACGCCGACAAAGCAGATCGGCGCGCGAGGTCCCTCGACTGTCTGAAATACGGTTGTGCGCTTTGCATCGCAGCCAATCAAACGCAGCCACGCCTTGGACAAATCCCCGATCCGGTTTCCATACCGTGGGCCGATCACGGGATGCGCCGCTACGATGTCAGCGCATTCCCGAACATCCTTCGGCTCCATTGGACGGTGACGTACGGTCACAGTAAGCTCCCGCTGTAATAGACGAGTTTGGCGGCTCCTCGCGCACGATTCACGGCGGTTTATGGTCCTATTAGGATACTTGTGTATAACACGTTCCTTGCTAGGATTCCGCACGGTTAAGACAGTGACGCGATCTTGGGCAGGCGTGATGAAAGATTCTCGATTGCTCCTACGAAAGATATTGATTCCGATTGTCTTTTTTGGAAACGATCCTGTCTTGCGGCTCACTATCTACCGATTGGTGATCTAGCCGAAACGCGGGCAGTTGAAGAAGCGAAAGGCGGAGGGTGGCCGCACTCGCCGCTCGCTATCCCGACTTGGTCAATAACCTCGGTACGCAGCCCCGGGCATCCTGCACAACGACTGCGCTCAACAGGAGGGACGATGAAAAGCTCTCGGTTACTCGCAGTTTCGGTCTGCGCTCTGTGCGCCCTCAGTGCTTGTGGAGGCGGTGCGAGCGGCGGCGGGAACAACGGAGGCGGTGGGAGCGGCAGCTCACGGGTCGCCACACACTTCAGCGTAACAGCTCCCACCACGGCATCCGTAAGCACTTTTTTTGGCATAACCGTGCTCGCGCTGGACGCCTCAAATCGCACGGTAACCGGTTATTCCGGGACCGTACATTTTACCAGCAGCGACCCTCAAGCCGTGCTTTCAGGCGACTCAACTCTCACAAATGGTGCAGGAACATTTTCGGCATCACTCGCGGGCCCAGGCAGCGAGACGATCACGGCAACCGATACACTCACCTCCACGATCACAGGCAGTTCAAGCGCAATTGATGTGGAGACGAATTCCAACATACACGGATTTCATCCCACCGGGGACATGGGATTCGAGCGCGAGTTGCACACGGCCACCTTGCTCGCCGACGGCAAAGTGCTCATTACAGGCGGAGCCAACAACACGGGCAATACGGGCATTCTGGAGACCGCGGAAATTTTCGATCCAGCCAATGGAACTTTCACTCCCACCGGAGCGATGACCACTTCGCGCTTTTCGCACACGGCCACCTTGCTCGCTCATGGCCCGGCTGCGACCAACGGCAAGGTGCTCATCACAGGTGGTGGCAACGATTCGGGCGATCTCGCGACAGCAGAGCTATTCGATCCCGCCACCGGAACCTTCACGGCCACCGGCGCAATGAAAGAGATGCGGTCTGAGCATACGGCGATGTTGCTCGCCAACGGCAAAGTGTTGGTGGCGGGGGGGACCGACGACAACGTAGCGGAACTATTCGATCCTGCCACCGGAGCCTTCGCGTCCACTACGGGCGCGTTGATAGTTGGAGGTCGATGGGGGTGTACTGCAACCTTGCTGAAAGACGGAACAGTGCTAATTGCCGGAGGTCGTGACGACGAAAATGTGTTCAACGCCTTTACGCTCAACAACGCCGAACTGTTCAATCCCGCCACCGGAACCTTCACGGCCACCGGCCTAATGACCGAGTTCAGGTACGGGCACACCGCCGCCTTGCTCAATAATGGCAAGGTGTTGCTGGCCGGAGGCATTAACGGAAATTCGCTTCAGGACGCGGAGCTTTTCGATCCAACAACGGGAACTTTTTCAGTGACGGGTCTTATGAGCACAGCGCGCTCTAATCACACCGCCACGTTGCTCAATGACGGCACCGTGCTTGTTGCCGGAGGATTTAGCTTCGTCACCGGCATCACTGCAACAGCCGATGTATTCGATACCGCGACGGACATGTTCGTGCCTACGGGCCGTATGGGGACCGCGCGATCCCAGCACACGGCTACACGGCTGAACGACGGCCGGGTGCTCATGACGGGCGGAGCTGATCCCGGCGGGTTCATCCGCACGGCGGAACTGTACAAGTAGCGCTGGCCAGAAACTGGGTTGCCGGACTCCTAGGTCTGGATAGATGTTGATAAATCCGCTTACCACCAGCAATCTCGAAATGAGATAGGTAGTGATAATCCCTGTTACCAACATCTATCTGGTAGCGGGTCCTTCTTGGCCGTGCATCTCTGCTTGAGCTACTATTTGAACTACGATAAGCGACTTCATCAGCGGCGGTTATTTCATCGTCAGACGAGCAAAACGGCCAAAGTATCTCTCGCTACTCGTACCGGAGACCTTTGTCACGCTTTCGAACTGCTTCACTGACGTAGCTCCAGATTTGTGGGCCGTCGACTGGGAGAATTACAGCGAGCAAAGTCGCGCAGAAGAGGCAGCTAAGTTCGGCATACCGTCATCAGTCATACCGCAACTTGTCGAATGGACTACTCCACGAGTTCAGTTTCCGTGTGGATTCTCACGTTTCGAAGATGCCCTTTAATTCTATGAACTTTTCGGCTGTACAGATACGACCATCGTCGTAGGCATTGGGTTGCACAGCAGCCTTGAGGCGTCATTCAAGAGTCAGCTTGAAAAGGAATCGAATAGAGGGTTGGGACTGTTGGAGAGAATCGAACGGCGAGAAACCTTGGGCGATGGTGGTGTCACAATGGGATACGAGCCACTCGGATTCGACGCAATGCACTTTCACTCATGGTTGTGCAACTATTCCCCAGAAGAAATACACGAAAGGGTCGGTGTACGAATCAACGACAACGGCCTTTTTTCAAGTTTGGCCGATGGGATACGGACAACAGATTTTGTGCGTGAACATGGCGAAAGAGCAATCTGGGAGCCTTGGCAGGTTGTAAATTACTCGACACAAAACCGGAACAAATGACAGACCGGCCCGACACGCTCCGGATAGATGTCGAGAAATCCGCTTCGCACCACCAATCTCAATCTGAGATAGCTAGTGATAATCCCTGTTCTCAACACTTATCCGCAAAGTACGCCTTGCTGAGATATTAAGCGGATTACTTCCGAGTGGTCCGTCGAACAGGAAGTAATCTCGATCACTCCCCGTAAGGAACTTAAGGTTACCGACCTCCATGGTCGAATATTCCTCCTCAGGGTTAGCTGGGTCGTGGGTTGAACTGGGAACAAAGCGCGAAAGTTTGCTCCAAGTGCTCGATGAAAATGCGAACTTTGGTGGACAGCCGGCGGCTGGCAGGCCGTACGGCAAGGATTGGCACTGTTCGCTCAAAGGCGGTCAGGAGACGGATGACACTGCCTTCTCTGAGTTCTGCGGCGAAGAGCCATGCTGGCGCCTGGGCAATCCCCAGATGTTCAAGGACACCCATCCGCATCTGTTCAATATCGCTGGTTCGAAAGACTCCTGTGGGGATAACACGGGTCGTGTTCTGTCCAGAGCCAAAGCTCCACGGCTGTGCGGAGCCCCGATCGACAAAGACGACCGATCGAAAGTGTTTGAGTTCTTCCGGGGATTTCGGTGCACCAAAGCGTGTGAGGTATTGAGGAGTGGCGACGAGAATGGTCATCGTCTGCGCGAATCTTCGCGCAACGAGAGTCGAGTCGGGAAGATCACCAGAGTGAATAGCTAAATCAAAGCCGTCTTCGATAATCGTTGTCGGGCTCTCCGATGCCGCCATCTCAACTGCCATATCGGGGTAAGCAGCAAAAAAAGCAGCCAGCTTTGACACCATGTGGAGGCGGGCAAACGTGGGCGCAACGGTCACACGAATGAGGCCTTTCGGTGCAGTTTGGCCCCGACCGATTCGTGAAGTCGCGTTTTCAAAGTCGTCGAGAATGCGCAAAGAAGAACCGTAAAATTCGCGGCCTGCCTCAGTCAGTGCGATGGAACGAGAAGTGCGGTGAATGAGTTCGGTGCCGAGTTCATCTTCAAGGGCGGAGATCTGTTTGCTCACAGCAGGTTGACCAATTCCACGTTCCTTTGCGACAGCGGAGAAGCTCCCTTTTTCAACTACTCGGACGAACATCTGCATTGCGTCGAATTTGTCCACGGCATCCTCCATATTCCTCTAGGGAATGGATTCTAAGCGAGATCTCTGCGTTATGCATTCCTATTGGGAATAGCTGGCATTCTCCAGACTGCTAAATCTGTTTGCAGTAATCACACATCACATAGGAGGTTTAAGGACTCCGAGCGAGATAACGGTCAGTTGAATCAGTGAATCGCTCACAAAAATTATATGGGGTCACATGTCTAAGTTAACCGAAAAAGTGGATCGCCGATGAAGAAGGCCGGCTCTATTGCGCAAGTGCGGGATGATCAAAACGCAACACATACCAAAGGGAGGAAAGTATCCAATGGCTAACATAGTGACGAAGCACAGCATCTCTTCCGAGCTAGCACAGAAAATGGTGGAGAAAGCGGTGGCGAAGGCCAGAGAAATTGGTGTTAGCGAGAACGTAGCGATTCTCGATGACGGGGGCAATCTCAAGGCATTCAGCCGGATGGATGGGGCCCCGATGCCTACCATCGAGATTGCGCTGAATAAGGCGTACACAGCTCTGTTCGGCGTCTCCACGCAGGAGTTTTTCAACTTTATCAAGGGCGACCGTCGCTTTTGGCTGGCATCCCCACGCTTGCGCGTGTGGCGGCGTGGGGTGGGGGGTTTCCCATTAAGGTGGACGGAGAAGTTATCGGGGCGATCGGGGTGAGCGGGGCGCCCGTGGTGCAGAACGATGTCGATTGCGCGAGAGCAGCCCTAGCACTCGTATCCGATGCGGTGCCTAGTGCACCGAATCGGTAGTCGGAGCCGACGAGGGCTTCATTGTTCGCGAGAGGGACTGGACGCCAAAGAGCTACTTGAGAGACGAATGGACTGCATCAGGAGAACTGATATGAATACACAGGTTGTTTTGATTACTGGTGCGCTGACGGGAATTGGTCGTGCCACAGCTCTTGCGTTTGCCAAAGAAGGCTCACGCATTGTTATTTCCGGCCGGCGCGAGGAAGAAGGCAAGAGACTTCTTGCTGAACTCCGCGAGCTAGGTGCAGAGGCTGAATTCGTCAGCTCCGACGTACGTCACGAAGAAGATGTACGAGCCTTAGTGGATAAAACTGTCGCGCGCTTTGGTCGGCTGGATGCTGCTATCAATTGCGCTGGAACGGAAGGCACACCCGGCCTAGTGACGGACCAGACCGCAGAAACATATGCCGCGACCTTCGACACAAACGTCCTCGGTACGCTGCTCAGCATGAAGCACGAGCTGAGAGTGATGCTTGTCCCGGGAAACGGTAGCATCGTTAACGTGTCGTCCACCTACGGCCATACTGGCGCTGCCGGCGCGTCTGTATACGCGGCGAGCAAGCATGCGGTCGAAGGACTGACCAAATCCGCGGCCCTCGAAGCTGCCTCTTCCGGGGTACGCGTCAACATGGTGGCCCCAGGTCCAATCGAGACTGAGATGCTGAACCGCTTCACCGGCAGTGCGGAGAGAAAGGCGGGTCTGGCGGCGACCGTCCCGCTCAAACGAATAGGGAGACCCGAAGAGATCGCTCAGACCATCATGTTTCTCGCATCCGACAAGGCGTCGTTTATCACAGGTGCCTCATATCTCGTGGACGGAGGCAAGACAGCCCAGTAATTTCCTCGACCGTCGCGTTTCTTGGTTCACACACGCGACTCTCTTTTGAATGCGTGACGCCATACCGAGATATTGGGAGTCAGCCAATGCTCGGCGACAAGTTCGCGCCCTAGGCGAGTGGCCGACAAACCCCGGTTCGCATAGGCGTTGTGAAATCTCTTCCCACCAGCTATCTCAAAACGAGATAGCTAGTGATAATCCCTGTTCGCAACACTTATCCAGCCGTTTTCGAAGGTCGATGAGGAATCAATATGTCTGCGGTTGCTAAATAGCCTGCCTTTGTTGACTTGGCTTCAGACAAAACCTAACATTCGCCTCCAACGATGGACACTTCCTCTCTGATCGGAGAAACCATCTCGCATTACCGCATCGCCGAAAAACTCGGCGGTGGGGGCATGGGCGTTGTCTACAAAGCCGAAGACATACGCCTCCACCGTTTCATCGCACTGAAGTTCTTGCCAGACGATGTAGCGCGCGATCCTCAGGCGCTCGAACGATTCCGCCGAGAAGCCCAGGCAGCCTCCGCCCTGAATCATCCGAACATCTGCACCGTATACGACATCGGCGAGCAAGACGGCCGCCAATTTATCGCGATGGAATTTCTCGAAGGGCGCACGCTCAAACATCGAATCGACGTCAAGCCCATGCCGCTCGATCAAACGCTCGAACTGGGCACCGAAATCGCCGACGCCCTCGACGCCGCCCACAGCAAAGGAATCATTCATCGCGACATCAAGCCCGCTAACATTTTCGTCACCGATCGCGGACACGCCAAAATCCTCGATTTCGGCCTCGCCAAACTTTCCTCCGACGATGCGAATCTAAGCGCCTCCGCGCTCCCCACCGAACCGACCGAAGCCTTGCTC
>Ga0209525_1000265_pt1 | contig 13157 bp, 9 predicted proteins | sample JacPin_JW_Ref_O1_FD_187958 | JGI IMG/M metagenome (GOLD analysis project Ga0209525, IMG submission 187958) | Forest soil microbial communities from Algoma, Ontario, Canada - Jack Pine, Ontario site 1_JW_Ref_O1 (SPAdes) (version 2) | ecosystem: Environmental > Terrestrial > Soil > Boreal... | reverse complement strand
CCGAGAACTGGCCGAACAGCACCATCGGATGCAGCCCTACGGCCCAGTATTTGCCCTGTTTATGGAAGGTAACTTTGCGGCCAGCGTTCTGTTGCTCGACACCTTGTGGGACGTATCCTTTGCCAAGCACGTGCGCGAAGAGTTCGTCGTTGCACTGCCGGCGCGGGACGTTCTTGCTTCTGGGGACTCATCGTCCGCGGAGGCGATGGCGGAGCTCAACGCCATCACTGGCCGGGTGTACGCCAGCGGCCGGGGCGGGCAACCAGTTATCCCCACGGACTCTACCGCCGCAGCGGGGGAATGTGGGCTGAATATGACCGTGTCGTCTGACACTCGCACGGGTCGGCCCGAATAGATGGTCGCGTTGTCGGAGGGTTCTGAGCCCTATCGCATCATCTTCTTTTCCATGTTCTTGTCCATGGACATGGGACGAGCGCTGCGCGGAGGCCGTTTGACACCGTCGCGCAGCTGGCGCACGTCAATCTTCAACTCCGTGATGGTCCGGCTGAGCGTGTTGCGATGCATGCCGAGTTCGCGGGCGGCGCGGCACTGGTTGCCGCGATTCTCCTCGAGTACGGTGAGAATGAACCGTTTCTTGAATTCGCGCACGCCTTCGGAATAAAGAATGTTGCTCTTGTACATCTGCAGAACGAGTGCTTCCAGTTGATCTTTCACGTGGCGTCTCTCTCTTGTCTTTCTAAAATTGTTTTCTAGAATCGTCTTCGAAACTTGTTGACTAAACTTATTTTCCTAAACTTGCTGCTGAAGTTGTTGCTACAGCTAGGCCTACTTCGAACCCGCTGCGGGCTTCACGCCTAAATTCTGCGGAGCGTTATGCAGCAAGTCCAGGCCTTGAAAAAAGCGTGCTCGCAGCGGCGCCGGTCCGGCCCAAATTGCGGCGCGCCCCACAACCAGAAAATAAGGCGCCAGCTGCGATCTCGCCAGTAGTTGCGAAGTGGGCGCGAACGCCGTAATCGCCATCAATCCGATCGCGACCATCAAGCCGCCTTTAGCCAGCCCGAGAACGCCGCCGAGAAACCGGTCAAATCCGCTGAGCCCCACTTTCTTCATCATCCAGCGCACGATCCTTCCAGCCAGACTGAACGCCGCAAGGACCGCAAAAAAAATGAAGAAAAATGCCAGGATGTCCGCAATCTCCGAGTTCTTCAAAAAAGTTCCCAGCCAATTGGACAATCCCTGGTACCGCCAGGCCGCAACCATGTAACCCACCACCAGCCCCGCCAGGCTGAAGGCTTCCGCAAAAAATCCCTGAACCGCAGCGAACACAACATTCAGGAGCACCAGCGCGATAATGATCCAATCGGCCGGGCTCATGAATCGCTCCGCGCGATGGCCGCCAAACTACACATCCAGCTTGCGCCCCGTCAGCTGGAAATAGGCCTCCATGTACTTCTCGCTGGTTGCGCGCGCGACTTCTTGCGGAAGCGCGGGCGTTGGAGGCTGCTTGTTCCATCGAATCTGTTCCAGATAGTCGCGAACGTACTGCTTGTCGAATGATTCCTGCGACCGTCCGCCTGCGTATTTGTCGGCCGGCCAGAAGCGGGAAGAATCCGGCGTGAGGACTTCGTCGGCCAGAGTGATGCCTTTGGACGTGCGCCCGAATTCAAACTTCGTATCCGCGATGATGATGCCACGCGCACGCGCGAACGCCGCCGCCTTCGAATAGATTTTCAGCGACAAGTCGCGCAGCTCTCGCGCCGCTTCGGCGCCAACGATCTCGCTCATCTGCTCGAACGAGATGTTTTCATCGTGGCCGGTGACTGCCTTAGTAGCCGGCGTGAAGATGGGCTCGGTCAACGCGTCGGACTCTCGCAGGCCCGTGGGCAACTCGATTCCGCACACGCGGCCGGTAGCTTTGTATTCCTTCCACGCGGAGCCGGAAACATAGCCGCGGACCACGCACTCCACCGGGAACATTTCCGCGCGCCGCACCAGCATGGAGCGGCCCCGCAGCTGGTCGGCATATTTGCGCGCAGGCTGCGGATAATGATCGACGTCGGCGGTAATCACGTGGTTGGGCAGGATGCCGGAAAGAAAGTCGAACCAGAAAAGCGAAATCTGCGTCAACACTCGGCCTTTGTGGGGAATGCCCGTGGCCAGAATGTAATCGAACGCAGAGATGCGATCGGTGGCCACGAACAGCAGGCTCTCGTTATCGACTTGGTAAACGTCACGCACCTTGCCGCTGGCGTGAAGTTGGAGTTCTGGGAAGTCAGTTCGCAACAGGACGGGATCTAGCAGTTCAGGAGGCATGATTGAAATTTTACAGGTAAGGAGCGCGTCGTATTCTAGCTGGTCAGAAAATTTTGTCAATGCTCTGGATCACGGAGCGCAGGAACACGCCTTTGTGCATGATCAGAAAGGCATTGACAGCACGGAGATCAGCGAGAACAGGCTCCCCGAGCGCGTTTTGCGGAGGGCAGGTTGTGGAAAAGCTGAGGATGGTGGTGGATAACTTGGTCTCAGCTTTAGCTGTTAGCTCTTAGACGATTGCAGCGGAGTCATCCGACAACCGATGTCATCTCGAGCGGAGCCGAAGGCCCGGCGAGGGACCCTACGAAGCCCAGGCAGCCGCATGGGTCGCCGCCGGGTTACCGTCACGGACGCATGTCGTCATCACTACTGCGGCACGTTACGCGCTTCCCCCGAAGCGCACCGACACCAGCTTCGAGACGCCGGGTTCCTGCATGGTGACGCCGTAGAGAACCGGGGCGATGCTCATGGTTTTTTTGCTGTGCGTGATGAGCACGAACTGGGTTTGCACGCTCATTTCTTTCACCAGTTCGGTGAAGCGGGCGATGTTGGCTTCGTCGAGCGGAGCGTCGACTTCGTCGAGAATGCAGAACGGGCTGGGCGTGTATTGGAAAATCCCCACCAGCAGCGCGAGAGCCGTGAGCGCTTTTTCGCCGCCGGAAAGCAGAAGCACGCTTTGCAGGCGCTTGCCCGGAGGCGATGCGACCACGTCGATGCCGCTCTCCGCGCTGTTCTCCTCGTCGGTCAGCTTCATGAAGGCCTGGCCGCCGCCGAACAGTTTCTTGAACGTAGCCTGGAAGTTCTGGTTGATGGTGGCGAAGGCCTCTTCGAACTTCTGCCGCGAGAGTTGGTCGAGCTCGCGAATGGTAGCCGCAGTGTTTTCAATCGAAGAGATCAAATCGGTGCGCTGCGTCTCGAGAAATCCATGCCGCTCGGCAGTTTCCTTATATTCCTCGAGCGCCATCATGTTGACCGGGCCCATGGCCTCGAGCTTGGTGCGCATGTCTCGATAGAGTTGGTCAGCAGCGGCGAGTTCGTCACCCGCAATCGTGGCAAGCGTGGTGTCGGCCACCAGAACGGCGCGTTCGATGCCGAGTTCGTTGAGGCAAGTCTGCGCCATGTATTCCGCGTCGGATTGCAGCTTGGCGGCGGCGGCGCTGAGTTCGCCACGACGGTCGCGAGCCTGGTCGAGCAACAGGCGGCTGTGGCGAAGAAGTTCGTCGATTTCGGCGAGCCGCGCGCGAACCTGCTCGGTTTCAAATTGCAGCAAGCCTTCCCGCGCCTGCCCGGCATTGCGTTCGGCTTCGAGGTCCGCAGCTTGCTGTTCGAGTTGCTCGTTCTCGGCTTCGCGTTGTAATTTTTCCGCGGCCGCGCCTTCAATTTGCGAGCCGAGTGCGTACACGCGCTCGCCCACTTCCGCAAAGATCGATTCAATGCGCTGCAAGACTCCCGCAGCCGAGCGGTGGCGTTCCTCGAGCGTGGCCACTCGGGCGGCCCGCTGGGAGCTGATTTGCGCCGCTTCTTCGCGCCGCACACGCAGCGCGGCGAGAGATTCCTGAGCGGCCGCAATCTGTTGTTCGATCTGTATGCGCTGCTCTTCGAGCGTTGCGATTTCAGATTGGCGGGCCGCGATGGTTTCTTGCTGCTCGGTGCGCTCCGCCGCCAGGCGTTGCAACTCGAGCTGCGAAATGCCGAGGCGTTCGCCAACGCGAGCCATCTCCGAATCAAGCTGCTGCAGCATGTGGCCAGACGTCATGGCTTGATGTTCGGCTTCGCGCTTTTCGCCGTCGAGGCGGTCAAGCAGGGCAGAGAACTCTTTGATTTCGCGGCCCAGAGTGAGCACGCGCATCTCTTCGTCGCGCAGGGCGCGTTCCAGTTCCTCGAGCTGCCGCAGCACTTCACGCAACTCACGTTTCATTGAAAGCGGGCCCTCGGAGCGCTGCTTGCCACCAGTAACGGTCACGTTGTGGAAACATTCGCCGGCTTGCGAAAGAAAAAACGCGTCGGGATTTTCCAGAGCAAGGCCGCGGGCAACGTCCGCGCCAGGAACAATGTAGCCATCGCGCAACTTGGGCAGAATCACTTCCAGCGACTTGCCGAAGCCGTTGAGCACGCGAATGGTGTGCTTCAGAGGAACAATCGACGCGGTCGGCGGAGCGCAATGCGCCGCTTCGTCGAGTACGAACGAGAACTTGGCTTGTGAATCTTCGGGATGGACGAGGAATGTAGCGCGGCCATCGACATCGGTGCGCAGCAGCCGAAGACCTTCGTCGGCCGCGTCCCACGACTTGACCACAACGTAGTTCAGTTCGTCGCGCAAGAAGTCTTCCACCACCCGCTCGAAGCGCGGTTCCACTTCCAGAAAATCGCCCAGCACGCCGACGGGAGCCAGTCCGCTTTGCATCACGCCGGACTGAAAGAGGCGGCGCACCGACTCGGTGGAGTAGCCGTGCTCATTGATAACGGTTTCGAGCGATCCCTTTCTGCCGAGCGCGGTGGCATATTCAGCGCGGAGAACGTCAAGATGAGTCTTGGCCTTGACTTCGTCCAGCTTCTTCGCTTCGATTCGAAGGCGCAGCTGGCTGATTTCTTCGGTGATGCCGCTGACGCGCTGGCTCACGGTTTCAAATTCCAGCGCCAGCTGGCCCCGTTGCCCGCCGAAGGCTTCGACCTGAACGTTGGCGTTCGTGATTTCGGTTTGCAGACGGCGAGCGTCGCGGTCGGCTCCGGCCAATCGTTCTTCAGCCTGCGCGAGTTGGTTGCGCAGGCGCGACGCTGAAGAAACCGTATCGAAAATGGCGACGCGAGATTCTTCGAGCTGGCGTTCGAGTTCAGCCAGATTCGCGGTCGCGGCCGCAGCTTCCTGCTGGGAAAGAGCCAGCTCGTTCTGCGCCGCGGCCAAGTCAGCGGAAGCGGACTCGAGAATCTGGCGGTTGGAATCGCGCTCAGCCTCAAGCGCGGTGAGGCGATGGCGAGCCTGCGCCAGTTCGGCCTCCGCGGAAGCCGAGCGCACCAGCAACTCGGCGCAACGCTCCTCGTTGTGGCGGCGGCGGGCGCGCGCGCGATCGATTTCCAGCACGATCTGGCTGAGGCGGTCGCGGTTCTCGCGAAGCTCGGTCTCAATGGCGTAGCCACGTTGCGTCCGTTCGCCGTGCTCGCCCTCAAGTTGTTGCACAGCTTCGGTGCGATGCTGCATTTCCTCCGCCAGCGCATTCAGCTGCCAATCGAGCTCAGCGCTTTCCTGGTCGATGGCAGCGAACTTGCTCGCCAGGACCAGGCGCAGCTGGGTGCGCATCTCTTCGCGCAGACGCGCATAGCGTTCGGCCTTCGACGCCTGGCGTTTCAGCGAATTCATCTGCCGGGTGACTTCTTCGAAAATATCGTTGATGCGGTTCAGGTTCAGCTTGGCATCTTCCAGGCGGGCTTCGGCGAGGCGCTTCTTGGTTTTGAATTTGGTAATGCCAGCAGCCTCTTCGAGAATCGCGCGACGGTCGGTGGGACGGCTGCTCAGGATCTGCCCGATGCGTCCCTGTTCGATCAGGGCGTAAGACTCCGGGCCCAGGCCCGTGCCCATGAAGAGTTCCTGAATGTCGCGCAGGCGGCAGAGTTTTCCGTTCAACAGATATTCGCTGTCGCCGGAGCGGAACAGCCGGCGCGTGACCACAATTTCGCCCGTGTGAAACTTCTGCTGGTTGAATTTGCGGCGGCGAATTTTCAACACGACGTGCGGCGCAACGGTTCCGGCGGACGCAGCCGCGGCCGTGACATTGTGGACCGGCAGAGCAAACACGGGTTCATCGTCCGGAAAAGCAACGGCGATTGTATTGACTTTCGAACGTGGTACTTCGATTTCTTCCGTCTTGCCAGGCTGGGCATCCTCGGTGGCGCGCTCCGTGTCCGCGGCAGCACGCGCGCGGATCGAGGCCTCGTCCCAGTCGTCGGACATGTTCGACTCATCCCCGGGCATGTCATCCCGGATGTCAATTTCGGTCGGCAAGTTCGTATCCGCGCCGCCATATTGCTCAGGATCGATCAATGTCAGCGAGACTTCGGCCATCCCGGTAGCCTTGCGATCGCGCGTGCCGGCGAAGATCACGTCCTCCATGCGCGCGCCGCGCAGCGTCTTGGCCGACTGCTCGCCCAACACCCACGAAATGGCGTCGGCAATATTCGACTTGCCGCACCCGTTAGGCCCGATGATGGCCGCAATCCCGTCCCCGTGGAACTTGAGTTCGGTGCGGTCACAGAACGACTTGAACCCGAGAATCTGAAGCCTCTTCAGTTTGAGCAACGCGTACTCCTTAACAGTGGCTAGCGGTTGGTGGCTAGTTCTCTTGCATTTGCAGCCTCGATAAGCCGAGTGCTGGGTTCGACGGCTTGGCACGCCTGTTTACCAGGCAGATTCCTCGCCGCTTAAATTGATGCGCGGTTCGACTTGCCAGACCACTTCCTCGCCCCAGGCTGGGGAGGCGGGCACAGAATGAAGCTACTGTAACGGCGAAATCGGGGCGGGGTCAAGCAATATAACACTATATGTTGTATGGCCTTACGCTCGACCCCGCTGGGTTGCACACACATTGCAGCACATGCCTGGTTTACGGGTGAGGGAAGGACGAGGTGGGAGAACCGCGAGAGCAAGGTAAGCCTAGCGCAGGCAGACCAAGGAATGCAACGGGTCGACAGGCCACAGTGGATCATCCAAAGCAGGCTGTGGGGGATTGTTCGGCTCCTTCAGCCTGCTTTCAAGCTCTATCGCTCGTAAGCTCCAATACTAATTTGGCCGCTGCCGTTGACCCGCGGATTGCCAGCGTAATCGGTGCTGCCATAGATCGATGTGCCGCTGCCACAGTACCCGACGCTGCAGGTGAGGTTTGTACTGCCCGCATGGATGGCTGGCGAATTGGAAGCCACGTCAAGGTTGGGAGGAGTAGAGCCCAGGCTGTCGAACAGGGGGTTAGCGACTATCGAGTTCGCGTCTTCGCCGCTACCCGACTGATACAAGGCATAAGTCTTGTAGTTCGACTTGCCAGCCCAGTCGATCGAGGTTCCTTGCACGTATCCAGCCGTAGAATAGTACAAATTCCAATTGAGCGTGGCCGGAGGAGCGGGATAGGTCGACGTGGCTTTGACGAAGCTGTAGATCCACACGTTCTCCGTGCCGGCGTAAACAATATTGTTTTCGAAAATGTTCCCCGATGTGTCGCCGGAGTGGAACTGAATCTGGAATTCGGCGCCCTCGTTCTGGGTGTTGTTGTTGTAAAGCGTGTTATTGACGATGACCACGTGATCGCTGCCGCCCACGCTGTTGGAGTAGCCTCCAATGGAGACGCCGACCGTGTTGGCATCGTAGAAAACATTATTGCGAATGGTCACATAGCTGCTGTCGTGACCTTTGTGTTCGCTCGCCGCTTCCATGTTCAGATCGCAGTTGTAGATGGTGTTGCGTTCGAAAATGACATACTCGCAACCGTCACAGTAGAGCCCGTCGGCGTCGTAGGAATTGCCCTCGCCCGGATTGTTGATTCCGCTGATGTTGTAGACCGTGTTGCCGCTGATCTCTCCATACTTGGCCTGATCGTATCCGGTGGGCCCAACTCCCTCAAATCCGATGGCGTCAATGCCGATGTTGTCGTTGTCGTGCACGATGTTGTTGGTGATCGAGAAGTAAGTGACGTTCCCGTCCACGTTCACGGATTCGCTCTCTCCGGTTTTCAGGTCGTAAACCTGATTGCCGCTGACCGTGAGCTCGGTGATCGGTGTGCTCGATGTCCCGTACACGGCGATGCCAAAGGCGTTTCCGTTCTTCTCGGAAGTTGTCGTGATGTTGTGCACGAGATTGTTGAGCAATCGAACGCCGGTGCCCGAGCCCGTAACCCAGATGCCGGCTGGCGTCAGGCTTGCCTTGCTCGTGGTGTAGTTGCGAATCTCAAATCCGCTCACGGTGATATAGCTCTGGTTGACGATGTTGATCAGGCCCTGGGTCGAACTGACGGCCAGCCCCGTCCCGTCAATCACCGCCGTCTGCCCCGGATAGCTGGCGAAGGTGATGTAGTTCGAGGCCGTTCCGGACGCGGGGAACGTCACCGACTCGTTGTAGACGCCGTTTTCCACATAGACCGTCGCGCCAGCCGAAACCGAACTGGCGGCGTGCTGAATCGTAAGCCAGGGCGCGGTGTAACTGCCCGAGTTGCTGTTGCTCCCGCTCTTGGACACGTAGAAGGTCGAGCCGGATTGGGCAAGCAGCGAACTCGAAGTGAATACGACCAGGAGGAAACAAATCTTCTGCAGGGATGTCGTTTGAAGCGATGCCATTGCCAATCTCCTTTTTCGTTCTTCTGGGGGACATGGTTAGAGCTAAACAGGACGAGGTTAAACAGGACGAGCGGCGAAAGGCTGTTTCCGGACCCTGCCGGGTCCGGATGGGCACAGATTAGGAGAGTTTACGACTGATTGTCAATAGTTACGCTTTATTTCGATTTATGCCGACGTGTGCTCTCGATCGATTATTGCCATGGTTTGCAGGAAATCAGGAATCAAGACACGGAGTGGATGTTCCCCCAGGGTGGCAGAAAACAACTTACGGACCGAGGCATGTAAGATTGCGCGATGACAGAAGCGCAACAGCCCGTTCCTGATTTTCTTTACGGCACTGCGTGGAAAGAAGACCGGACCGCAGCCCTCACCGAACTCGCGCTGCGCGTGGGATTTCGCGCAATCGACACCGCCAACCAGCGTCGCCATTACTTCGAGGCCGGAGTCGGCCAGGGGCTGGCCGCTGCCTACCGCGCAGGAGTAGCAACGCGCGCCGAATTATTTCTGCAAACTAAATTCACCTACCAGCGCGGACAGGATCATCGCCTGCCCTACGATCCAGCGTCCAGACTTTCGGTTCAGGTGGCGCAATCTTTGGCGAGTTCGCTGCAACATCTGGGCACTGACTACGTCGACAGCTTCGTGCTGCACGGCCCCGCAGGGTACGAGTGGACCGAGGCGGATGCGGAAGTTTGGGAAGCGATGGTGCGCGAGCGCGACGCAGGTCGCACGCGCTTGCTGGGAGTGAGCAACGTGTCGCTGTTGCATCTGGAGCAGATGGCCGCCGCGCATGCGGAAGTTCCTGCGTTAGTGCAGAACCGCTGCTTCGCCCGCCTCGGCTGGGACCGCGAGGTCCGCCGGTTCTGTCGCGAGCGAAAAATTATCTATCAGGGATTCTCGCTGCTCACGGCGAACCCGGAAGCCGTGCACCATCCCATGGTTGTGGAGCTCGCAGCCCGCGCGAGGGCCACGCCCGCGCAGATTATATTCCGCTTCGCGCAGGCGGTCGGAATGTTGCCGCTGACCGGCACCTCGAACCCCGATCACATGAAGCAGGATCTGGCCAGTAGCGACGTGGAGATGTCCGCGGAAGAACTAAAGGCAATCGAGTCGCTGGCCGCGCCCGCAGACGGCGCAGAGTGACACCGAAGAAACGCGAATAAAAAACCAAGAAAGCTCTAGCTGGACTTTAGCGCCTGAGCTTCGGCTTCTGCGTCGTCACCGCCGCGTCCAGTCGTGCGCCCAGCGCCGCGAAACCTGGCGTGGGCCCATTCCAGCTCAACTGGTCGACGTTATCGAAAAGCGGAATATCAGTGCGCAGCGTAGCCAGCGTGCGAAACAGCAGCGCACGATCGCGCTCGCGCGAAAGCGTGTCAGCGAGAGTGCTGGCGCTGGCCGCCTTCACGTGCCACTCACGCCAATCTTCAGGAATGGATTCGAGATGCCCGAACTTGGCGAGCACGGCCGCCGACGACTTCGCTCCCCACCCCGGCAATCCCGGATAGCCGTCGGCGGAATCGCCCACCAGCGCAAGGTAGTCGGGGATGGACTCCGGCGTCACGCCGAATTTCTGGATCACCCCGGCCTCGTCGCGCGTGACACGAGTGCGCCTGTCGAGTTGCACGATGCGCGTCCCGCTCACACATTGCGCGAGATCTTTGTCCGGCGTGCAGATGATGACGCGCTCCACCCGCGGGTCACGAGCAGACGCCACGGCTGCGGCTGCAAGCGCATCATCCGCTTCGAACTCCACCATCGGCCACACCACCACGCCCGCCGCCGCGAGCACCTCTTCAAGCAGCGGAAATTGCGAAAGCAGATCGGGCTCGATGCCCTCTCCAGTCTTGTATCCCGGCCACAGGTTGTTGCGAAAAGATTCGATAACGTGATCGGTGGCCACGGCAACGTGCTTGGCCCCGCCATTGATCATCCCCAGCACCGAGGCCAGAACCCCGCGCACAGCGGCCACTTCGCGCCCGTCCGCATCGCGCGCCGAAGGCATCGCGTAGTAATGCCGGAACAATTCGTAAGTCCCGTCAACGAGGTAAACGTCCAGAAGTAAGCTCCGAAACGAACGCTTGTGTAAAGACGCCTGCGTGGGGACGAGTTGCTGGTCTGTAGACGGGCGACCCGCCCGTCCGCCGAGCGCAGCTCGGCTACACTCTTTCCCGCGAAACCAAAGCCGGCTTCAAAAGTTGCTCCCAGCTCCGCGGTCCTACTTTTCTCCCAGCTTCTCGAAAAACAAACAAACCGTCTCAATCCCCTTATGAAAATTCGCGATGTGAAACTTCTCGTTAGGCGCGTGCAGGTTATCATCGGGTAGTCCGAACCCCATCATCACGCTGGGAATTTTCAGCACGTCCTGAAAATCAGTGACGATCGGAATCGACCCGCCGCTGCGGATGAAAACAGTTTCTTTCTTGAACGCGTCGCGCAACGCCTCAGTCGCCGCCTTGATGTAAGGATTGTCAGTCCCAACCACGCAGGCCGGACCTTTGCTGTGGACACTGATCTTCGTCTCGATCCCTTTCGGCGTGTGCTTCTTTACGAACGCGGAATATTTTTTGAATACGTCGTCCGGATCCTGGTTGGGCACAAGCCGCATCGAAACTTTAGCCGCGGCCTTTGCCGGAATCACCGTCTTCGCCCCGGCCGCGATAAATCCGCCAGGCATGCCATGGACTTCAAGCGTCGGCCGCGCCCATGTGCGGTAAAGAACGGAATAGCCCGGTTCTCCCGTGAGAACTTTGGATCCAACCTCAGTTTTGCGGTAGTGCTCCTCGTTAAAAGGCAGCCGCTTCCACGCCTTGAGTTCATCTTTGCTGGGAGCCTTCACGCCTTTGTAAAAGCTGGGAATCAGAATTTTTCCGTTCGCATCTTTCATCTTGCTGATGATCTCGATGAGCGCGAAAAAAGGATTCGGCGCAGCCCCGCCGTACATGCCGGAGTGCAAATCAGTCTTTGCTCCGATCGCTTCAATCTCGGTGTAGATGAGCCCGCGCAACCCGACGCACAGTGTAGGAAGATTGGGCGCAAAAAGTTCCGTGTCGCAGACCAGAGCGAAATCGGCTTTCAGCTTGGCTTTCTGCTTCCGGACATACTCGGCGATCGACTCCCCGCCCACTTCTTCTTCGCCTTCGAAAATGACCTTCACGTTGATAGGCAGCTTCCCGCCGCCGGTCTGCAAAAGAGATTCGAGAGCTTTCACTTCGAGCCAGAGCTGTCCTTTATCGTCGACGGCGCCGCGCGCGTAGAGATTGCCGTTGCGCTCGGTGGGCGCGAAAGGCGGAGAAATCCACTCATCAAGCGGCTCCGCTGGCTGCACATCGTAATGCGCGTAGCAAAGCACGGTGGGCTTGCCGGCCGCGTGCAGCCAGTCGGCATAGATGAGCGGATGCCCTTTCGTCGGAATGATTTCGACATTCTCCATCCCGATGCGACGCAGCTCACTGGCCACGAAGTTGGCGGCTTTCTGGATGTCGGGCTTGTGCTCGTCAAGCGTGCTGACGCTCGGAATGCGGAGAAGATCTTTAAGTTCATTCAGAAAGCGCTGCTGATTATTGCGCGCAAAATCAACTGCAGGAGAAGCCATGGGTGCATCCTTTCCGATGAGAGGACGATTGCAGATGGTGGCACGGAGACCAGACAGTATATCGCTACCCGGCAGACAGAAGCGATGTCATGGCGTAGGTGTGTAGATGCTTCAAGATAATGTCACCCCTAACTGCAACGAGACTCTGTCACCCTGCAAGGATGGTGACAGAATCGCTCGGCAACAACCACGGTTTCCTGGGCGGCAATAAGCGCATCGCTTTCACCGCCACCGATGTCTTCCTCCGGCGTCACGGCTATTACATCGAGGTCGGCGGCGCGGACGGATACGCGTTCGTCTCCGGTGCCATGGACCGGCACGAATTCCGTTTTGTCCAAATTCTTGACTGGATCCGTGCGCACATCAAACCCCTGCTTTGACTGGTCTGTTTAACTCGCCCCACTTACTTCGCTTCTTATCCTTCGCCTAATGGGAGAATCGCGCCGGCGCGAACGCAGCAAGATCGTGCGCAGGAGCAACACCCGTGATCACATCAGTCATGACCTGTGCGGTGATCGGGGCGAGCAGAATGCCGTCGCGAAAATGTCCGGTGGCCACGTGATAGCCCGGAGTCGACGTCGCGCCGAGAATGGGCAGAGCGTCAGGCGTGCCAGGACGCAGTCCGGCCCAGTCCTCAAGAATCTTCGCGTTCTGCAGTTCGGGGATCAGAGCAATCGCGGCGCGATGAAACCGCTGCATAGTCGCGGGGTCAGTGCGCTTGTCGAAACCCGCTTCTTCGACGGTGGCGCCGGCAAGGATGCGTCCGTCACTCCGCGGAATGAGATAGACCTCCGGCGATCGAATGACGTGCTTCAGGAGTTCGCGCGAAGGCGAACCCAGGCACAGCATTTGCCCCTTTACGGGACGAATGGGAAAAGTGCATGGCGTGATCGGGCTGAACGCGATCTGCCCGGACCAAGCTCCCGCGCAGTTAACGACATTTGCAGCGCTGAAGATGCTCTTGGTCGTGGCGACCCCG
>Ga0209525_1000263_pt1 | contig 13213 bp, 13 predicted proteins | sample JacPin_JW_Ref_O1_FD_187958 | JGI IMG/M metagenome (GOLD analysis project Ga0209525, IMG submission 187958) | Forest soil microbial communities from Algoma, Ontario, Canada - Jack Pine, Ontario site 1_JW_Ref_O1 (SPAdes) (version 2) | ecosystem: Environmental > Terrestrial > Soil > Boreal... | reverse complement strand
GAACAGGAACAGGAACGATAGTGCGAACAGCATGGGCGGTTCGAAGGTCAGCGAACCGCGCCACAGCGTCGCCGTCCAGTTGAACACCTTCACGCCCGTTGGCACCGCGATCAGCATGGTGGACATCATGTAGAACAATTGCGCGGCCACCGGCATGCCGTCGACGAACATGTGGTGTCCCCACACGATGAACGACAGAAACGCGATCGACGCGATGGCGTAGATCATCGAGGTCGCGCCAAACAAGGGTTTGCGCGCAAAGGTCGGCAGGATCTCCGAGATGATGCCGAAGGCCGGCAGAATCATGATGTACACCTCGGGATGCCCGAAGAACCAGAAGATGTGCTCGAACATCACCGGGTCGCCGCCGCCCGCCGCATTGAAGAAGCTGGTCTTGAAGAAATGATCGGTCAGCAGCATGGTGACCGCGCCCGCGAGCACCGGCATCACCGCGATCAGCAGGTAGGCGGTGATCAGCCACGACCAGCAGAACAGCGGCATCTTCAGCAGGTTCATGCCGGGCGCGCGCATGTTCATGATGGTCACGATGATATTGATCGCGCCCATGATCGAGGAGGCCCCCATCATGTGAATCGCGAAAATCAGCATGGGGAACGCGTCGCCGGTCTGCAGGGACAGCGGCGGATACAGCGTCCAGCCCGCCGCCGCCATGCCGCCCGGCACGAACATCGTCGACAGCAACAGGGTGAAGGCGAAAGGCAGCAGCCAGAAGCTCAAATTATTCATGCGCGGCAGCGCCATGTCCGGCGCGCCGACTTGCAAGGGCACCATCCAATTCGCCAGTCCGACGAATGCCGGCATGACCGCGCCGAAAATCATGATCAGCGCGTGATTCGTGGTCAGCTGATTGAAAAACACCGGATCCATGAGCTGCAAGCCCGGCTGGAAGAGCTCGGCGCGGATCCCCATCGCCATCGCGCCGCCGATGAAGAACATGATCAGGCTGAACACCAGGTACATCGTGCCGATGTCCTTGTGGTTCGTGGCGAAGATCCACCGCTTGATCCCGGTGGCCGGACCATCGTGGTGATCATGATCGTCGTGTGCGTCGTGGGCGGTGTTGCTCGCGTGAACGTTGGCCATAGTCAGATAGCTCTCTTAAGAAATTGCTGCAATCAATTCGGTAATGCTTGCGCGGTGGGCGGCGCGGCGGCCGGTGCCGGAGCGGGCAGCGCAGCTTGTTTCGCGGCCGCCTTCTGGATTTCCACCCACTTCTTGAATTCGTCCGGGGTGCGCACATCGACCACGACGGGCATGAAGCCATGGTCGCGGCCGCACAGCGCGGCGCATTGTCCGCGGTAGATCCCCTCCTTGCCCGGATCCACCTTGAACCACAACTCATTGACGAAACCCGGAATCGCCGCGCGCTTCGCGCCGAAATCGGGAACCCACCAGGCATGAATGACATCCTGCGAGGTCAGGAGCAGGCGCACTTTGGTACCGCTGGGTATGACCAAGGGCTTGTCGACCTCCAGCAGATAGTTCGGCACCGATTTCGGATCGATGCCGGAATTGACCTGGCGTGCGAAATTCGAATCCCGTGCCAGGGTGGAGAAGAAATCCACGCCCTCCGCCGAGTCCATATAGGAGTACTCCCATTTCCACTGGTATCCGGTGACGCGGATCGACAACTGGGAATTGCGGGTATCTTCTTGCTTGAGGATCAGATCGGCCGCGGGGATGGCCATGACCACCAGAATCACCACCGGAATGATGGTCCAGATGACTTCCACCTTGGTGCTGTGAAGCATGCTGGTGTCGGCCACCGCGCCTTGTGAGTGGCGGAATTTGACCAGGGCATAAATCATCGCACCGAAGACGACGATCGCGATGCCGACACAGATCCAAAAGACCTCCATGTGCAGGCCATACATGTCGCGAGCCAGGTCGGTCACGCCCGTGGGCAAGTTGTAGCCATTCGAGGTGTTGGCGCCGGCGGTGCCGGCCAACCCTAAAGCGGCCAGGCACAGCGCAGCGGCCGAAATCAACCTTCGCGGCCGGGAGGTGCTGTGATCGATGCCTAAATTAACTCTCATCTAAACGGATCCTCTATTTCGCGAACAAGCGGCGGTGATTCGTTCACGCCGCCGACCAATCTACCCAAACGCTCCGCCAGCAAGCGGCGATCTTCCTCGGTCAGGAAGCTGCCGACCTCGTAGGCTCGTCCGTGACTCTCGATCGTCAGCCGGGTGGTGCCGAGGCGCCGTTGCGGACTGCGAAGTCTAACCTTCGCCCAATGCCTCGCAAACTCCTGTTTTGCTTCGCCATGCCGCGATCGGGTCACAAGATGGATCCAAGAATCGCTAATAAGCACCGTTTGGGTGTAATTCCGCCGCTGCATGCTGGCGTGCAAGGCTATCCCAAGGACCAGCATCTCTAAAGCCCAAAACATTAAAACCGGCCAAAATCCCTGTAGGACGAAGAAAAGGGTAAAACTCAAAGAAAACAGACACGTAGCCGCAAAGAAAAGTCTGGCGCCAGAGGGGCTGAGCGAACAATTGGGCGCCAAGTCGATGCGCTGTTCCATGCCCTCAAGGATAACGTAAGGTCGGGTGCCTTAGGCACCGGAGAGCACCCTATTCTTTATCGCTAAATGCTATGGCTCTCGACCGATGGCACTTTGTTGCGCCGGGACCTATGGCACTTTGTTACGCCGGGCGCGCAATTCCCGCTTGATTTCTTCCAAGGAAACGCTGGTCGGCTCCTTAAGACCGCGCGCCGCGTGAGCGGGAGCCCACGCATGGGCGAATACCACCTCGTACGTGGCGGGCAGTCGACCGTCCTGCCGGAACTGTTCATAGGCCGCCTGCATTGCGGCGAACTTGCGCGGACTGGTGAGGCCCCGCGCCCGGGCTGCCGTGGAATTGTGCGCGCCGGTCGCCTTCAAGTCCGCAGCCACCTTGCGCACGTCAAGATATTGCAGGGTAAAACGCTCCACATCGAGCACCGGCGCCGCGAAGCCGTTGCGCACCAGCGCATCGCCCAAATCATGCATGTCGATGAACTGATGGACGTGGCTGTGAGTGTCGACCTGTCCCCAGGCGGTGCGCAATTCGCGCAAGGTGTCGGGGCCGAAGGCGCTGAAGCTCAGCAGGCCCTGCGGCCTCAAGACCCGGCGAAACTCCGCGAATACCGCGTCCGGATCGCACCATTGCAGCATGAGATTGCTCACGATCAGATCGACGCTGCCATCCCTCAAGGGCAATAGCCCGGCGTCGGCACAGACGCGATCGAATGGCCGCAGCCAGGATTGCTGCCTGCCGGCCACTGTCAACATTTGACGCGAGGAGTCGAGCGCAACGATCTGCGCTTTCGGATAACGGCGCTTGAGTGCGCGGCTTCCATGACCCGTGCCGGCGCCCGCGTCCAGCACCACGCGCGGCACCAGCGCGACCAGTTGCAGCCGCTCGAGCAGGTTTTCTCTCACTTCCGCGTGCAGGACCGCCGCGCCGTCATAGGTCTTGGCCGCACGATCGAAGGAGCGCCTCACCCTCGCGGGTTCGAGGGCGTAGGCGCCGATGTCATCGCTCATAAGCGATTACGATGCCACAGAAGATCCCGCGCCGTGCGGTTCGGCGGCGATTTTCAAGCGTCGGAACAGGCCCAAATCGTGTTCCGTATCGGGATTCCCCGTGGTTAGCAGCTTCTCGCCGTAGAAGATTGAATTCGCGCCGGCCATGAAACACAGGGCCTGGAGTTCATCGCTCATTTCAGCGCGCCCCGCCGACAGGCGCACATGACTCGCCGGCATGAGAATCCGCGCCACCGCGATCATGCGGACGAAGTCGAAGGGATCGAGCGCCTTGGAGTCCGCCAGCGGCGTTCCCGGCACGCGCACCAATTGATTGATGGGTACGCTTTGAGGATGCTCCGGCAAGGTCGCCAGGGTATGCAGCAGTTCGATGCGATCCTGGGGTTCCTCTCCCATGCCGACGATGCCGCCGCAGCAAACCTTCATGCCGGCGTCGCGCACCGCTTGCAGGGTGTCCAGCCGGTCTTGGTAGGTCCGGGTGGTGATGATTTCCTGGTAGTAGCGGGACGAGGTGTCCAGATTGTGATTGTAGAAATCGAGACCCGCGGCTTTGAGCTCGAGCGCTTGGGGCGGAGTCACCATGCCGAGCGTGGCGCAGGTTTCCAAGCCAAGCGCCTTGACCTCGCGGATCATGCTCAAAACCTTGCGCAAATCCTTCGGTTTCGGAGAACGGTAGGCCGCGCCCATGCAAAAGCGGGTCGCGCCGGAATTCTTGGCTGCGCGCGCGCGCGCGGCGACATCTTCGAGCTCCAACAACTCCGTGCTCGTCAGTCCGGTGTCGAACCGCACGCTCTGCGGGCAGTAGGCGCAGTCCTCGGGGCAGGCGCCCGTCTTGATGCTGAGAAGTGTGCTGATCTGGACCATGTTGGGCGTTTGAAACAACCTGTGGATACCCTGTGCCCTGAACACTAAGTCCATGAAAGGTAAGTCAAAAAGCCCACCCACCTCGGCGAGTGTCCAATCGTTGCGTACGTCCACGGCATCTCCTTTGGTCGGCCAGTATTCGAGGGCGCTCGCCAGTAGTCAACCAGAGCTACACAATATGGTTTACGAACACCTTGCCTCTCCGGCGCTAGAATCGCCGCCGCCGCAAAAAGAAGAGAAATGACCAAGCCCGACTCCAATGAATCGCGCCTCCAGCGCGCTGATGGCGGTTGGTTGCACTACGCAACCGCCGGCGCGGGAGATTCGGTCCTGTTCATTCATGGTTTTGGCCTGGACTTCGATATGTGGGATGCGCAGTGGCAGGCATTCGCGCAGCGGCACCGTGTCATCCGCTACGACTTGCGCGGCTACGGGAGTTCGAGTCTGCCCGAGGGACCGTATTCCCACGTGGACGACCTGTTGGCGTTGATCGATTCCTTGGGTGGCCGTCCGGTGCATCTGGTCGGACTTTCCTTGGGCGGTCGAGTGGCGCTGCGCGTTGCCGCACAGGAACCCAAGGCTGTGCGGTCCCTGACCTTGGCCGATCCGGCGCTGGACGGACACACCTGGACTGACGACTGGCTGCAGCGCTGGCGCAAAATGAGCGAGGCCGCCAAACGGGGCGATCTCAACGATGCCAGGAAATTATGGCGGGAACACATTCTGTTCGCGCCGGCGAACAAGCATCCAAAGGTTGCCGACGCGCTGCGACTGATGATCGATCGATATACGGGTTGGCATCTGGCGTATCCAGACCCCGGCACAGCGCCGGAGACGCCCGTGGCGCAAGTGCTGTCCAACATTTCGATTCCAACCCTGGTGCTGGTCGGCGAGCTCGATCTGCCGGATTTTCAGACCATCGCGCGGCGATTGGCGCAGGAGATGCCTCGAGCAGAACTGCGAACCCTCGCCGGGTCAGGACACATGAGCAACATGGAAGCCCCGCGCCTGTTCAATGAACTCGTGCTGGAATTTCTGCAGCGCTGCTGAGGCAGCACCGCAGGACGGCAGCACCGCACCACGGCGCACCGGCAGCGCGAATCAGCGATTGAACTGATACTCCAGCGCCAGTCCGATGAACACCGACATGCCGAAATAATTGTTGTTGAGGAAGGCGCGAAAGCAGCCGTCGCGATCGCGCGCGCGAATCAGCCAAAGCTGATAAATGAAAAACAACGCGCCGGCCGCCAGCCCGGCGTGGTACCAGCCGTCGGCGCGAATCATTTTTCCAACCAGGTAGAGCGCCAGCAGCGTCATGATCTGCAGCACCGCGATGATGTGGCGGTCCGAGTCGCCGAACAGAATGGCGGTCGACTTCACGCCGATCCTGATGTCGTCGTTGCGGTCCACCATGGCGTACATCGTGTCGTACACCGTTACCCACAGCACATTGGCGAGCAGCAGCAGCCAGGCGACCTTTGGCACCGATTCGATTTGCGCCGCGAACGCCATCGGGATTCCTGCGCCGAAGGCCAATCCCAAATACATCTGCGGTACCGATAGAAAGCGTTTTACGAACGGATAGGTGACGGCAATGAACGCGCCTGCCACGGCCCAGAGCAGCGTCAAGCGATTCAGCTGCAACGCCAACACCAGCGCCGCCAGCGATAGCAGTGCGAACAGCACCAACGCTTCGAGCGTCGTGAGCCGCCCGGCGGCGAGAGGCCGGTCCTTGGTGCGCGCGACGTGCGGGTCGAAGCTGCGGTCGGCATAGTCGTTGATGGCGCAGCCCGCGGACCGCATGAGCACGGTGCCGGCGACGAAAATGATGAAGATCAGCGGCTTTGGTTGGCCGCGGCTGCCGATCCACAACGCCCACAACGTCGGCCACAGCAGCAGCCAGATGCCGATGGGGCGGTCCAGGCGCATGAGACGGATATAGTCATGCCCGGTGCCGAGAATTTTCGGCAGTTCGTCGGTGGTCCAGGGATGAAAGCGAATGCGATACGCATACCAGCGCAACCGCGCCATGATCATCTGGGCCAGTTCATCGCCGTTGCGTGGCAGTGGCACCTAGAGGCGGCCCATGGCGGGCAAGAACAATTCTTGAGTCAGCAAGGGCGGTGCGGTGCGCAGCGCGACGCGGGCGCGGCGCGCCCAAAGTCCCGCGGGTTTGATTTCAGCATCGCGTAAAGCGCGCGCTGTCACGGCTTCTTCTGTCGGCAGCCACGCGTACTCGTACGGGCTGCGCTCGACGCCGGACAAGTCGGCCAAGGTTTCTCCCAGTGCCGCATCACCGAGTTCCGCCAGCCAGGGATGCACACAGAGGGTCGAGTCAGGGATGACGGTCTGGCTGAATACCCAAACGTATCCGCCGCAGCACATTTCGACATCGCGGAACAGCCCGGCGTTGTCCTCGGTTCGAAGTGCTGCCTTATGCGAAGCGCTCAACAGCCCGCTCCACTGATCCACCAGCCGCAACGCGAAGCGTCCGCCGCAGGCTTCTCTGAGCCGCAGCGTCAGAAGTCCCTTGCCAATGAGCCACGGCCGCAATTGCGCATCCATGGACAATTGCCCCAGGCGTTCTTGAGGTTGCCACTGAATGGATTCTATCGGACGTGCGTTGCCTCGACTCATCCGCGCGATTCTACCCCACGCGGCCGTATTGCTCTGCTAATCCGACCCATCGCCGGATGAGCGGCGCGGCGTGCGCAGGATAGTCGCGCAGCAGGGACTCGGCGGCGATCTGTACTCGCGGCAGCAGATCCGCGTCGCGTAACAAATCGGCAACACGCATTTGCGCAAGCCCGGTCTGGCGTGTCCCCAAGAGTTCGCCAGGTCCACGCAGTTCCAAATCGCGTCGTGCTACTTCGAATCCATCATTCGTATCACGCATCACTCCAAGGCGCTCACGCGCCATCTGGGACAAAGGCGCGCGGTACATCAGCAGGCAGGAACTGGCGTGCTGCCCGCGGCCGACGCGGCCGCGCAGCTGATGCAGCTGCGCCAATCCTAAGCGCTCGGCGTTTTCGATCACCATCAGGGTGGCGTTCGGCACATCGACGCCCACTTCGATTACCGTGGTTGCCACGAGCAGTTGGATCTCCCCGTCCTTGAAGCGGCGCATCGTGCCCTCCTTGGCTTGCGGCGGCATGCGTCCATGCACCAATCCGACTTTCAGCTCCGGCAGCGCGGCGGCCAGCGCAGCGGCGGTTTCCTCCGCCGCCTGATAGGGCATCTCCTCCGATTCATCGATGAGCGGGCAGACCCAGTAGGCTTGGCGGCCTTCCAAGCAGGCGGTGCGAATCCGCTGCACCACCTCGTCGCGCCGCGTCTCGGCGAGCACGACGGTCTTGACCGGCGTGCGACCGGGCGGCAGTTCGTCAATCACCGACACATCGAGATCGGCGTAGGCCGTCATCGCCAGCGTGCGGGGAATCGGCGTGGCGGTCATGATGAGCTGGTGCGGCTGATGGCCGTCCGCCGCGCCTTTCTCGCGCAGGCTCAAGCGTTGGTGCACGCCGAAGCGGTGCTGCTCATCGACCACCACCAATGCCAGCGAGGCAAACTCGACGCTCTCCTGGAACAAGGCGTGCGTGCCGATGACGATAGCGGCATGACCCAAGCGAATGCCCTCGAGCACGGTGCTGCGCGCCTTGCCCGTCAGCCGTCCGCTCAAATTGGCCACCGCGATGCCGAGAGGCTCGAACCAGCGGCGGAAATTTTGCGCGTGCTGATCGGCGAGCAATTCGGTCGGCGCCATCAGCGCGACCTGGCGTCCCATTTGAATGGCTTGTGTCGCCGCCAAGGCCGCAACCAGAGTTTTACCGCAGCCCACATCGCCCTGCACCAAACGCAACATCGGCAAAGGCCGCCGCAGGTCGCCTTCGATCTCGAGCAGCACGCGCTGCTGCGCGGCGGTCATGGAGTAGGGCAGCGCGGCGAGAAAGTTGCGCTTGAGCTCGCCCGGCGATGGCAGCGGCCAGCCCGGATCGCTCTGTATGCGTCGGCGCAGCAGCTTGAGCGATAGCTGGTGAGCCAGCAATTCCTCGAACGCCAGGCGGCGCTGCGCCGGATGGCGATAACTCATCAGCAGCTCCACGGGCGCATCGGTCGGCGGGCGGTGCACGTACAGCAATGCCTCGCGCAGCGACGGCAGGCGCGCATCGGCGAGCAGTGCCGGCGGCAACCAATCCATGGGATCCTCCGCGCCCGTCTGCTCCAGCGCCAACTTGACCAGCAGCCGCAGCCGTCCCTGCGTCACGCCCTCTGTCATGGGATAGATCGGTGTGAGATGTTCCTCGGGAAGCTGCGGGGCGTTTGGATCCACGCGCCGGTATTCCGGATGCACGAACTCCAAACCCTTCGGTCCCTTGCGCGCCTCGCCGAAGCAGCGCACGCGCGCGCCGCGCGCCAGGCCCTGTTGTTGCTGGGCCGTGAAATAAAAAAATCTCAAGGTCAGGAAACCCGATCCGTCGGCGATGCGGCACAGCATTTGGCGGCGCCCGCGAAATGCGACTTCCGTCAGCAGCACTTCGCCCTCCACGGATGCGCGTTGTCCCAAGCGAAGCTCGCCCAAGGGCACGATGCGCGTCCGGTCTTCATAGCGCAGCGGCAATAAGAACAACAGATCCTGAGTTGTCTCGACGCCCAAACCGCGCAGGCGCGTGGCGAGCGCTTCGCCGACGCCGCGCAATACCGTGACCGGCTTTAAGTCGATCACAGGGCGACGATGCACTCCACTTCGAATTGCGCGCCGCGCGGCAGCGAAGCGACCCCGACCGCGGCCCGCGCCGGATACGGTTCGCGGAAATATTCGGCCATGATCTTATTGACCAGCGCGAAGTGGGACAGGTCGGTCATGAAAATGTTCGCCTTGACCACATTATCGAGCGTGGCGCCGCTCGCGATGACGATGGCCTTCAAATTATCGAAGGCTTGCCGCACCTGAGCCTCCATGTCGCCTTTCACCAATTCCTTGGTGGCGGGGTCCATGGGGATCTGGCCCGAGACCCAGATGGTATTGCCCACTCTGGCCGCCTGCGAGTAGGTGCCGATGGCGGCCGGCGCATTGGTCGTCGAAATGATTTGTTTGCTCATAGCCTAGGATAATAATGATTGAAGGAAAAATCCGGGCGTCTAATTCCTACGCCAAAGTGCGAAATACGCGCTGCACATCCGGCATGCGCCTGACTGTACGGATGACGCGCGCGAGGTGTTTTCGGTCGCGCACCTGCACCTGGAATTTCAAAGACGAACTGTTCACGTCGCGTTCTTCCAACGACACCTGGTCGATGTTGGTTTCCGTGCCCGCAATGCTCGAGGCGACCGCCGCCAGCACCCCTACGCGGTTATTGATCTCCAGCTGGATCTCCGAGCTGAACAAGCGGCCGCGGGTCGATTCCCAGGCCACCGACAGCCATTTGTCGGGCTGCTTGCGGTACTCCGCGAGGTTACCGCAGTTCTGTCGATGAATCATCACGCCGCGGCCGGCGCTCAAGTAAGCCATGATGGGATCGTTGGGGATGGGAAAGCAGCAGCGCGCGTACGTCACCAATAGGCCCTCGGTGCCCGCGATCATGAGAGGCCCGCCCGCCTGGGCTTGGCCTGGCTCGCCCTCGCCATTCGCAGGTTGCAGCCGGCGCGCGACCAGCGGCGCCAGGCGCTCGCCCAGGCCGATTTTTTCATATAGCTCGTCGGCGTCGCGCAAATTGAGTTCTTTCACCACCGCATCGATCTGCGCCGCCGGAATCTTTTTTAAGCTAAGCGAAAATTCCTCGAGCGCCAGTCCCAACAGCCGGCGCCCCAATTCCAGCGCGTCGCCCTTTTTCAGGTTTTTCAAGTATTGGCGGATCGCCGCGCGAGCTTTCGCCGTCACGAGAAAACTGGACCAGGACGGATTCGGTTTGGCGCCCTTCGCCGTGATGATCTCCACGGTCTGCCCATTGCGCAACGGCGTGCGCAGAGGCACCAAGCGCCGGTCTACTTTAGCGGCGACGCAGCGGTTGCCCACATCGGTGTGGATGGCGTAGGCAAAGTCCACGGTGGTGGCGCCGGTTGGCAGGCGCAAAATTTTACCCTTGGGCGTAAACACATAAACCTTGTCCGGAAACAGGTCGACTTTTACGCTCTCCAGAAATTCTTCCGAGCTGCCGCCTTCCTGTATTTGCACCAGGCTCGCCAGCCACTCGCGTGCCCGATCGTGCTCCACCCCGCCGAAGGTGTCGCCGCCGGATTTGTACTTCCAATGGGCGGCGATCCCCGACTCCGCGACGCGGTGCATCTGTTCGGAACGGATTTGCACTTCGATCGGCACGCCGTTCGGGCCGAACAAGGTGGTGTGCAGCGACTGGTAGCCATTGACGCGCGGAATGGCGATGTAATCCTTGAAGCGCCCCGGCATCGGCTTGTAGACGCTGTGCACCAGGCCCAGCACGCGATAGCACACATCGGCGCTGTCGACGATGATGCGAAAACCGTACACATCGACCATCTCGTTGATCGAGATCTTCTTGTTCTGCATCTTCTTGTAGATGCTGTACAAGTGTTTCTCGCGGCCCTCCACGGCGCCCTCTATCGTGGCTTTCTTCAATGCACCCTTGAAAGTTTCGGCAATCTTGGCGATGAACTCCTTTTGGTTGCCGCGGGCGCGTTTCAATTCCCGTTCGAGAACCTTGTACCGATACGGGTACAGCGCGCGAAACCCTAAATCCTCCAGTTCCAGCTTGACCGCGTACAGTCCGAGGCGCTCGGCGATCGGTGCGTAGATCTCGAGCGTTTCGCGGGCGCTGCGCCGGCGCTTGACCGGCGGCATGACGCCGAGAGTGCGCATGTTGTGCATGCGGTCGGCGAGCTTGACCATGATGACGCGGATGTCGCGCACCATCGCCAGCAGCATTTTGCGAAAGCTCTCGGCCTGCGCTTCCTGCCGGTTTTTGAACTGGATCTGGTCCAACTTGCTGACGCCGTCGACCAGCTCGGCCACCACCTGCCCGAAAATGGACGCGATCTCCGCCTTGGCCGTGGGCGTGTCTTCAATGACATCGTGCAGGATGGCCGCGACCAACGTGTCCGCGTCCAAACGCAGGTCCGCGAGGATGTCGGCAACCGCGACCGGGTGCGTGATGTACGGCTCACCCGATACACGCTTCTGTCCCTGATGTTTTTCCGCGCCGAAGTCGTAGGCTTCGCGCACCCGCTCGACTTGAGCGGGAGATAGATAGGCTTCGAGTTTATCTAAGAGCTGGCTGATCCCGGTGGAGCGTCTTCCACCAGGCAAGAAACCAAGTATGGAAGACGCATAGTCCATCGCCGCTCTTAAGGGTTCGCCGTCTGTTTAGTCCCCAAGCCCGAGCTGCGGTGCGCGGAAATCCGAGGGCATGTCGAGCTCGCTGACCGGCGCGGGTGCCGGCTCTTCGGTCTCTTCCAACATTTCCAACGTGATATTTCCGGCAGCGATCTCGCGAAGCGCTACCACGGTCGGCTTGTCATTTTCCCATTCGACGGTCGCTTCTGCGCCATTGGCCAGGCGGCGGGCACGCTTAGCGGCCAGCAACACCAGGTTGAATAGGTTGGGTTCATTTTGAAGGCAGTCTTCGACTGTGATACGCGCCATGCTTGAGGTTCTTCCAATGGAGGGAGCGAAATCATAGCAGAAACGGCGCCCTCCTCGCCAGCCGCGAAGGCGAGGCCGCACTCCAAAAAGCCTGTTATTTCGGCGCTATTTTCCGGTTCTGCTCAAGAATCGAGCAGCCCCGCCGCCAGTTGCACCACTTCGGGACGCTCCGCCCGCAAGCGGCTGCCGCGGTTATCGACGATGTCCTGCAAATCCGCGATGGCCTGCTCGAATTGATCGTTGATGACGACGTAGTCGAATTCGCGCCAATGGCCCAAATCCTCGGCCGCATCGCGCAGGCGCCGCCGAATGACCTCATCGGAGTCGGTGCTGCGCCCCTTGAGGCGCTGCTCCAACGCCTCCCGCGACGGCGGAAGAATGAAAATGCTCAGGGCCTCCGGAATTCTCGAGCGGACCTGGCGGGCGCCCTGCCAGTCGATCTCCAGCAACAGCTGCTCGCCGTTCGACAAGGCCTCTTGGACGGTGTGCACGCCGGTGCCGTAGCTGTTGTCAAAAACCTGTGCGTGCTCGAGAAACTCGTGATTCGCGATCATTTCCTGAAAGCGTTCCGGGCTCACGAAGTGATAGTCGCGCCCGGGAATTTCATTGGGTCTTGGCCGCCGCGTCGTGTAGGACACCGAAAACTGAATGCGCGGTTCCCGCTCCATCAAGGCCTTGACCAAACTGGTCTTGCCGGCGCCGGACGGTGCGGCGACTACATAAAGGCGTCCTTGGGGCATCGATCGCTACGGGAGTTGGACACGGTTTGTCCAGCCGGGAATTTAGCATAGCGTAACGGCGACGCGGCGTTCAGCGTGCGAATTTCGAGCCGGCGGAAAACGGAATCTGCCTGCCCTTCGGCTTGGAATCCCTGCGCCTCGCCGCGATGCAGACGGCTGCGAACAACAGGACAAATACAGCATTCAGTAAAAATACGGTTGCGCCGGCACCATGGCCGAACGCGAGATCGTCGAGAGATACACCGAGCGATCCGCGTACCGCCGATGCCGGATCGGACTCATTTGTCGAGGCGGAAGCACTCAGCGCCGAAACCAATCCAACGAGCGTAAGCACCGCCGGCACTGCCCTATGAAAATGTAGACGCATGACACCTCTCCTTCTATGCATCGCCTACTAGATAAATCGAGGACGCGCGGAGAAAAGAGACATGGGTGATTGCA
>Ga0209525_1000261_pt1 | contig 13314 bp, 6 predicted proteins | sample JacPin_JW_Ref_O1_FD_187958 | JGI IMG/M metagenome (GOLD analysis project Ga0209525, IMG submission 187958) | Forest soil microbial communities from Algoma, Ontario, Canada - Jack Pine, Ontario site 1_JW_Ref_O1 (SPAdes) (version 2) | ecosystem: Environmental > Terrestrial > Soil > Boreal... | reverse complement strand
GGACGCAGCGGAGGCCGTGTTTTGATGGACCCGTTGACCGATCCCCTGGACCCATACGCGAAGCGGGGAACCGGCCGCGGCAGCGTCGACGACAGCGATGAGCCACTGGGTAGAAAGATCACCGAGCCCGAGGCGCTCGTGAAGCAACAGCCCTGGGAGCCAAAGCCCTTGAATGAGGAACAAACGCGCAACAATCCGCAGGTGATTCCTGTTCAGGAGCGGCCGGACGTCATCCTGCGATTCTCCGATGCCAAGACGCTTTTGCTCGATGGCTTGCTCGACAAAGCTTCGTCGATTGCCGAGCATGCGATAGTGGTAAATGCGCACCTGGGCCAGGGAAACGTGCTGTTGTTCGGCAACAATCCCGTCTATCGCGGCGAGACCGTCGGAACTTACGCTCTGGTGTTCAACGCCATCCTCAACTACCAGCACCTCGCACACGAATCCGCACCCGCGGACAAACAGCCCCCCGTCGGTCAGGCAGTGCGGCCTGAGGAAAAGATCTTCGGCGGCAGTCCGTTCTCAACGCGGGAGGCGGGACGATAGAACGAAGAACTCTTATGCGCAAGATCATTTCGATATCATCGTCCGTCACTTCCCTTCTTCTACTCGCGTTAATCGCGCCCTTCTCACTCGCGCCGTTCGCTTGGCCGCAGGCGACTAAAACTCCGGTCAGCCCGCGGGGACCGAGTGTCGCCGCCGGCAGCCAGGGCGTGGTTGTTTCCGGCAGGCCTGCCGCCACTGCGGCCGGCGTCAGGATTCTGGAACAGGGCGGAAACGCTGCCGATGCAGGCGCCGCCACTCTGTTGGCACTCTCCGTGACCTATGTAGGCGCGTTCTGCGTGGGAGGAGAGGTTCCCATTCTGGTTTACAGCGCGGGCCAGAATGCGGGCCAGAAAAACGTGAAGCTCATCGAGGGACAAGGGGAGGCGCCTCGCGACCCCAAGGCCATCGCGTGGTACATGGAGCACGGAATCCCGGACGGTGACGTCAAAGCAGCCGCCGTGCCCAGCACCATCGATGCGATCGTCACGCTACTAAAACTTTACGGAACCAAAAGCTTCGAGGAGGTTGTGCAGCCTACGCTGGCCATTCTGGACGCCGGCGGGCCGAGCTGGTATATCGACACCGGCGGAGGGCAGAGGATCGAAACCGGTGTGAACTGGCAGGCAGACATGGCAGTGACCTTTCGCAAATTGGTCGAGTCCGAAAAGGCCACGAAAGGTACGCGGCAGCAGAAACTGCAAGCGGTCTCTGACCGTTTCTATCGCGGCGACATCGCCGACGCACTGGAAGCCTGGTACATCGAAAAGGGCGGTTTCCTTCGCAAAGCGGATTTGGCCGCGCACAAAACTCCCGTGGTGGATCCGCTCAAAACCACGTACCGCGGCTACACGATATATAAGGCTGGTCCGTTGACCCAGGGTCCTTATCTGTCACAGACGCTGCGCCTGCTGGAAACCTTCGACCTGAAGAAGATGGGCTTCAATTCGGCGGATTACATCCACACGGTAATTGAAGCGGAGAAACTGGCGCTGGCGGATCGCGACGAGTATTACGGCGATCCAAACTTTGCGAAGGTGCCGATGCAGCAGTTGCTTTCCGATCAGTACACGGAAATGCGGCGCAAGCTGATCGATCCGAAAAAAGCATCTCTCGAGCTCCGGCCGGGCGACCCCTACAATATGAAACCGACCAAGCCGCCCACCGTCACCGGACCGTGGCATGGCGGAACAACCGTCATGTGTGTAACGGATAAGTTTGGGAACGTGATCGCGGCGACTCCCAGCGGCTTGTCAAGCACAGCTGGCGTGGCCGGACGCACGGGTATTATTCACGGAAGCCGGCTCAGCAGCCTGAATTCGTTTGCGGGAACTCCTGATGTTATCCAGCCCGGCAAGCGGCCGCGAATTACGCTGAGCCCGACGCTGCTTTTCCGTAACGACGATCCGGTGATGGCGATCTCCGTAGCGGGAGGCGACCAGCAGGATCAGGCAGCAATTCAGGTCATCCTCAATTACGTGGAGTTCGGCATGAGTCCCGAGGAGGCGTTTAAGGCGCCGCGCTTCTCCACCGAACATTTCATCAGCTCCTTCGGTCAGGACCGGGCCAGCCTGGGCAGCCTCTCCGTGCCCAAGACCCTGCCCGAAGGAGTGCAAGCAGACTTGAGGGCTCGCGGCCACATAGTTACCCCTAGCCGCGGCGGAGTGGGCGGAGTGGCGCTGATCGGCATTGACCCTAAGACCGGGCAGGCCACCGGTGTGGGTCCGGCGGCTGGTAAAATGGAATAGAGCCCGAGGACCGTGCCACTGCCTGGGCGGACGAAAGCATCCGCCCCTCCCGTGACCACGGCCGGGGCGACCTAGGGGATTCGCTGTATTGCAGCCGGGCAGTTGCGTCGCGTAGCGTCGGGGTTCGCGAATTTTCACTTCAGGCGGTCAATTGAGTTAGCGTCAGGCTTCTGACTGACATTCCGACCCTCACCCGACCTCCACTTCACGCCCCGCTGACGCTCATCAAAAGGTGATCCTCATGTTCATTCTTCGCTTAATACTCTGGACGCCGGCCATGGCATATACCGGATTTATTCTGACCAACCAGGGGCTGCGAACGTTCAATAGCCTCTCAATTACAGAAGCGTTCCTGGGAGCTCTAACCGGGTTTTTCCTTGCCATCATGTTCAGCCTCCGACAGAGGCGGCGACAAAGATCTGCCTTCGTCGCTTATTCCATTGCACAAATCTTCCCGGAGTGGGGCACGTCCCAGGAAAAACGCGACTGACATTCAAAGCGAAGGCGTTGATTTCCGGCAGGCGCGCGGGTTATTGAGATAATCCGACGCGGCGCAGCAAGTCCTGGAAGCGCGGATCGCTGCGCAGGGGATCGTAGAGAGGATCTACCTTGAGGGCGGTCAGTGCATTGGAATGCTGCGCGTATGCTTTGTTGAGCCAGAGGAAGGCTTCGTCCTTCCTGTCCATGCCGATGTAGGGCTCAACAAACACCACTGGATCCACTGGCTGGCCCCGGTTAAACTCTTCCATTCTCGCCAGGGCAACTGCAGCCTGCGCCGGCTGACCGGTTCGCCCATATATATAGGCTAGCTCCGCGCAAGCCCACGAATTGTAAAGAGGGCGCGACTTTTCGAGTTCGGCCAACGCATCGGGAAACGTTCCCTTTTCTTCATAGGCTCGCACTGTCAGGCCGTCAACCCGCGGGAAACTCGGGTCCAGTTCATGCACAGCGTGAAGCTTTTCGAGAGCCCGGTCGTACTGACGAGAATAGAGCAGAATTGCGCCGTTGTCGGTAGCGATGATCAGGGAAAGTGGATCAAGCTGGCGAGCTCGCTCACTCTCGCGCAGCGCCTCATCGAAGCGGCCTCGCCACATCAGATGCTCGGCGTACCAGTGATGCGCCGTCGCGTAATTGGGATTCAACTCAATAGCGCGCTGGAATTCCCTCCCGGCGGTTTGCCAGTCATAGTCGTAATTCTGAACGATCAAAGCCAGCGCGGTATGCGCCTCGGGCAGATCCTTATCCAGCTCCAGCGCGCGTAGCGCCGCGGCCCGGGCCTTCGGCATGTACTCGCTCGGCGAAGCCGCGCTATAAGAGGCTATCAGGGCATAGGAATCGGCCAGGCCGGCGTAGGCGCGGGCATAATTGGGGTCTTTGGCGATAGCCTGCTGATAATAGTCAATCGCCCGCTCGAATCCTTCAACTGTTCTCTTGTTCCAGAAGTATTGTCCCTTGAGGTAGAGATCATAAGCCTCATAGTTCTGAGGGAATAACGCTGGCGGAGACAGCGGGGTGACTGGCTTGCGGTCCCAGAGGGCAATCTGAATCTCCTCAGAAACTTCGTGCGCGATCTCGCCCTGAAGGGCCAGGAGGTGGCTCAAGTCGCGGTCGTACTGTCGCGCCCAGAGGTGAGTCTGGTCGCTTAGTTGAATGAGCTGGGCGGTGATTCGCACCTTGTCCGAATCACGCCGAATGCTCCCCTCGAGCACGTACTGGACACCCAGTTCACGACCGATTTGATCCAACGGCTCCGGGCTGTGCTTGTAATGCATGACCGAAGTGCGAGCGATGACACCAAGATGCGCTGCATCGAGGTTTCCCAGCTGGCTGATCATCTCCTCAGTCATACCGTCGCTGAAATAATCCTGCGCGGCATCTCCGGTGAGATTTTCGAAAGGGAGAACTGCCAGCATCAATCGGCCGCTGGCTGGTCGGACTCGAGGGGAAAAACGAAGAAACCCGGCAGCCGCGACCGCGATAAGAAAAACCGCAGCTGCAAGCAAGACGGACCAGCGACGAAGGCCTGATTCGGAAGCCTCCGCCAGCGGAATTGATTCAGGTTCATCGCTGATTGCCGGAAGCAGCGGATCAGGGGATGGCTCCGGCGCGGACGTATCGACCGCTGCGATGAATCGGTATCCACGGCCCATGATGGTTCGAATGAAGCGTGGGCTATCAGGATCATCCCGCAGCACGCGCCGAATTTTACGGATGGCGCCGTTGATACTGTTATCGGTATCAACATGGACGTTCTTTCCCCAGATCCGGTCGGCGATCTCTTCCCGGGTAACCACTTGTCCCCGCTGCTCGATCAGGAACCGGAGAATTTCCATGGGAAGACGTTCGAGTTTGACGACGTGGCCGGAACGACGCAGCTCATAGGCGGCCGTGTCGAGTTCGAAACCCTCGGCAACCTTGATTGTCTTTTGACTTGCTTCAGGTTCGGACGCCACGGCGGTTCTCCATCCCAGATCCAGTCGCGCAATTCTAGCGTAGTTTCCCTTTCCGGCCCTCATTACGGCCGGGAAGTCCTGTATTTTCTGTCGATTAGCGCGACATGAAAAATTAAGACGGCCGACAGGCATCCTCTATTGAACGCGACACCGAAATCCGGCAACGTGCGGATCAGCCACTATGTCTTGCCCCTTCCACAGGCCTGCGCCAAGTTATGCCTCGACTACGCCGGTCTCGCTGGCGCGGTATCCCCACGAATTCTGGCTATTGGGGAGCGCCACTGCCGTCGCGCGGAACGGATTGGAATTCTTTGAGCGTTGCGAACAGACCGCCGGAATCGTTCGGACGCGTTTTCTTGTGAAACGCGTTTATGTGGTAACGGATCCGACCGCGATTGCCGATGTACTGGTAAACCATCCGAAAAGCTTCGTTAAGCCGTATCTATTGCGGCGGATGAAGGTCCTGTTCGGCGATGGCCTGCTCACCTCGAGCGGGGAGCATTGGGCGAGCTACCGGCATCTGGTGCAGCCCGCCTTTGGCGCCGAATGCATGCCAGCGTTTCTCCGCCTGGTTCGCGAGAGCACGGAGGAGATGCTGTCGTCATGGGGCTTGGGAGCACGGTGCCCCGGAGAATCACGCGACGACGAGGTGCGCGATGTTTATCCGGAGATCGTTGACTTGTGCATGAAAAACGTCGCGCAGACTATGTTCGGCGTCTACGACGAGGAAATGGGAAGCATCGTCCGGGCGCTGGCCGCGACATGCCACGATGTTACTCATGCGGTACTCAACGTGGGCCAACTGCTGCCTTTCCATCTCCCGGGCCGGCTGAAACGGCGACTCAAAACGGAACTCGGCGCTCTGAATCACTACCTCGGCCGTTTGATCGATCAACGGATCCATGATCAACGCAGGAACGAGCCACCGCGTCGTGACTTCCTCGGACTTCTTCTCTCTGGTGGGGGAGAGCACGGTCTGCCGGTGAACCGGCAGGCGGTGCTCGACGAGTCAGTGACGATGCTTCTGGCCGGGCATGAGACCACGGCATCAGCGCTGGCATGGAGTTTGTATCTTCTCGCGCGCCATCCCAAACATGCCGACGCTCTTGCCGACGATCTCGTGTCTCACTTGCACGGTGACGCGCCGTCGATGAGTGATCTCGAGGATCTAACCTGGCTGCGCGCGACCCTCGATGAGACTCTGCGTCTCTATCCGCCCACCCATCGGATCGGCCGCACGGTGGTATCTCCGGTTGTAGTTGGTGGCCATGAAATTCCGGTTGGCGCCGACGTGCTGGTGCCGCAGTGGGCGGTGCACCGCTCCGCGCGCTGGTACGATCGTCCGCTGGACTTCTTACCCGAACGCTGGACACCCGCTTTTCGTCGCTCGCTTCCGAAGTTCGCCTACTTCCCATTCAGCGGTGGACCGCGGATATGCGTGGGCACGCAGCTGGCTTATTCCGAGGTTGCAGTCATCCTCGGAATGCTGGCTCAGCGCTTCCGGTATTCGCTGTGCGATGAGACGCCTCTTGTGCCCTACGAAGGATTGACCCTGCTCCCCGCGGGAGGTCACCTTCGACTGAAAATCAAACGCAGAAGCATGTTCCCCGCAGTCCCAAACAGTACAGTTTCAAGCCACGCCGCGCAGTTAGTCTATTCGTGAGTTTTCGTTCAAAACACGCACGCCGAGCAAACGGAGATCGAGCATGAACAGCGCGACCGCGATTGAACAGACTGCGATAGATCAAACTGGGATAGATCAGGTTGCGGTAACTCCGGACGATTCAACGCAAGCTGTTTCACCGGAACGCTATCGCATCAACTGGATCACGAACCTGCCGTTTCTGGGCATGCACGTGGCTTGTCTCGGGGTCTTCTGGGTCGCATTTTCGTGGAAAGCGGTTGCGCTTTGCGCTGCACTTTATGCGATCCGAATGTTTGGTATCACGGGCGGATATCATCGATATTTCTCGCATCGCTCTTACCGCACCAGCCGTGCTTTCCAGTTCTGCATGGCATGGATCGGCTGCTGTGCTCTGCAGAAGGGACCGCTGTGGTGGGCGGCTCATCATCGCCATCATCACCGGCATTCCGACGAGAAAGAAGATGTGCATTCTCCACTGCAAAGCGGTTTCTGGTGGTCGCATGTGGGTTGGATCATGAGTAACAAGTACGAGGCCACTGATTTCGACATCGTCAAGGATTTCAGCCAGTACCCGGAACTTCGTTGGCTGGACCTTCACTGGGCGGTGCCCGGGGTGCTGCTGGCTGCCGCTTGCTTATTCTTCATGGGATGGCCCGGCCTGGTCTGGGGATTTTTTATCAGCACAGTGCTGCTGTATCACGGAACTTTTGTGACGAATTCTCTTTGCCACATGTTCGGAAAAATTCGTTACAAAACCGCAGACACCAGCCGCAACAGCTTCATCCTGGCCCTGGTCACATTGGGAGAAGGATGGCACAACAACCACCACTATTACTCGGCCTCGGCGCGTATGGGATTTTTCTGGTGGGAGGTCGACATCTCCTACTACACACTGCGCGGCTTATCCTTGCTTGGGTTCGTGTGGGATATGAAGAAGCCGAGGGACCGAGTCCTGAAAATATCGGATCCGAGGCTGCGAATCGAAACAGAATATCGGGGATAGCGCACTCGCTCCTATATTCAAGTGCTTGTGCTAAACTGCGAAAATTGAGTTCAATTCATCCTCTCCATCTGCCAAGAGGCGGAGCGTGAAGTGCGCCGGTTCTTCTGGTTTTTCTCCTTTTTGATTCTGCTGGTAATTCCTTGCTTCGCGGTCACCACGCCCACGGACTACAACAACCACGTGGTATTCGACAACAGCATCACGTCCGACTACTACTATTACAGCAGTGGCAGGTCGGTGACTCCGAGCAGCGTGCAGTTGCTGTCGGGAGCTTTGCCGGTTGAAAAGAAGAACTTCTTCACGGCTCCGAATGCTTTGCGCCTGCAGTGGCAATCTGCGGCAGGAGGGAGCTGGGAGGCGGAAGTGCGCGTGGTCAGCATGCGCAACCGGGCGACCGACTTTCGCGGCGACACGCTCTACATGTGGTGTTATTCCCCGGAAGTGATTCCTGCGGCCGATTTGCCGTTTATTCAACTGGAGGACGAGGAGCATGACTTTACCGCTCCCGTGAAACTCGACGGAATCACCGGCGACGTGCCCGCCAAACACTGGGTCCAGATCAGCATGCGGCTCAGTGAGTTTGAGACCGCCTCGATTCATCCTTTTCAACCGAGCGCGCTGCACAGCGTGCACTTCGGCCAGAGCGAGGCGGATAACGCGCCGCATACTTTAATTATCGACGAAATCAAAATCGATGACAGGAGTATGGCTTCGCCGGTTGCGCCGGAAGTGAGGAATGTTCCGCCGGCGCCGCAGAATGTGCGCGCCAAGGGCTATGACCGGCACATCGACATCAGCTGGGATCCGGTTACAGCAGAAAATCTGCAAAGCTACGCGATCTACCGATCCGTGGGAGGACACAAATTCGAGCCGATCGGCATCCAGAGTGAAGGCATCCACCGCTATACGGATTTTCTGGGACGGCCAGGAGTAAAGGCTTCTTATCGGGTGAAAGCCGTGGACCGCTCCTACCGCCAGTCAGGCCTGTCCGATGAGGCAACCGCTTCGACGCGGGAGCTATCCGACGACGAATTGCTCGACATGTTGCAGGAGGCATGCTTTCGCTATTACTGGGAGGACGGGGCTCATCCGGACGCGGGGGCAACGCTCGAGAATATTCCGGGAGACGATCGCATTGTCCCGACTGGCGCCACCGGTTTTGGCGTTATGGTACTGGTCGTCGGAGTGGATCGCGGGTTCATTACGCGCGCGCAAGGCATGGAACGGCTCACGCGCATCCTGGACTTCCTCGAAAAAGCACCTCGCTACCACGGTGCCTGGCCCCACTTCCTGAATGGCTCTACAGCGCAGAGCATGTTGGTTTTTGGCATGTTCGACAACGGCGGCGATCTGGTGGAGACGGCGTTTCTGATGGAAGGATTGTTGGCCGCGCGCCAGTATTTCAAGGGAGCAAGTGAAGAGGAGCAAAGTGTTTATCGGAGAATTACCCACCTTTGGGAGACCGTGGAGTGGGACTGGTTCCGGCGCTCCCCGGAAAGTAACGCGTTGCTGTGGCACTGGTCTCCGCAGTGGTCGTGGTACATCGATCACCGGATCACCGGATTCGACGAAACCATGATCACCTATCTGCTGGCCATTGCGTCGCCTACGCACGCGGTTCCGGCTGACATGTACTACACGGGATGGGCGGGCCAGTCGAAGGCGGCGATCGCTTATCGCAGCGGATGGTCGGGCACGACCGAAGGAGATCATTATCAGAATGGCAATAGTTACTATGGCATCAAGCTCGACGTCGGCGTGGGAACGGGCGGTCCGCTGTTCTTCACGCAGTATTCGTTCATGGGCTTTGATCCGCGCGGCATTCACGACCAGTACACCGATTATTTTGACAACAATCGTAATATTGCGCTCATTAATCTGGCCTACTGCAAGGCGAATCCAGGGCACTTTCAAGGCTATGGACCCGACAATTGGGGGCTCACGGCAAGCGACGACCAACTCGGCTACCTCGGTCACGCTCCAAACCTAGCGAACGACGATGGCACGATCACGCCGACGGGCGCGCTCTCGTCGTTCCCCTATACGCCCGAGGCTTCCATGGCTGCGCTCAAGTTTTTTTATCGAGAGCTGGGCGACCGGCTGTGGGGAGTTTACGGTCCGCACGACGCGTTCAATCTTTCCCGGAACTGGTTCTCCCCGGTTTACATGGGCCTGGATCAGGCACCGATCGTGGTGATGGTCGAGAATTATCGCAGCGGCCTGGTCTGGAAAATGTTCATGTCTAACCCAGAGATTCAACCCATGCTGAACAAGATCGGGTTCCAGCCCGATAAGGCGGCGAGCACGGCGGCCACGACGCATTAGCCTGATTCTGTCCTTCCCTGCTGTCGCGCCCCACCTTTTCCGCCCGATTGCCAGCAACCCTAAGCTCGACTCCCGCATCTCATTCCGCCGCTCCCTAGTAATAATAGCGACCCTACTTCGTCGGGAACATTACCGGCAATGCATTTACTGGATCCTGAAAAAGCGATTTAGTAACAGTTCGCGCTGCCTAACAGTCAGGAGCAGGTGCCAGCGAGGGTTTTCGGCAAGCACAGAAGAGGAGAGTTTTATGAGGCGTTCGAGTTTGGCAGTCCACGTCGCACTGCTAATGGTTTGCATGTTGGCAACCGCCGCGTCCGTGCAGGCTCAATATCGAGCTTCACTGCGGGGAACGGTAAAAGACTCTGAGGGCGCGGTGATTCCCGGCGCGACCGTCACTTTGATCAACACCGATACAAACAACACCATGGTGTCTACCACGGACGCGAATGGCATTTACAACTTCAACGCGCTCCCGTCGGCTCCCTACCGAATCACAGTAGAACACGACGGGTTTACGAAGAAGGTGCTGGAGCATATCGTCATCATTCCCGAGCAGCCGAATGGACTCGACCTGCAACTGGATGTGGGCCAGGTTCAGCAGACCGTGACGGTGTCGGATACGGCCCAGCCGATGGACACGGAAACGGCCACGGTGAGTGGCACTGTGACCAGCAACCAGATTCAGCACATGCCGTCTTTTGGGCGGGACGTTACCAAGCTCGCCCAACTGGCTCCCGGGTCTTTCAGTGATGGGTCACAGGCAAGCGGCAGCGACAACTATAACCTTCCCGGCACTCAGACTGGCGGGGGCGCTTCCGGCGGTAACGATGGCATCTTCAAGACAGAAAACGGCGTACAAATGATTGCCAACGGCAACCAGACTGATAACAACGGCATTTCGATTGACGGTATCAGCACCACGAGCGCCGTCTGGGGCGGTTCTACCGTCATCACCCCGTCGGAAGATTCCGTTGACAATGTAAAAGTAGTCTCGAATAGCTATGACGCCGAGGATGGCCGCTTCAGTGGCGCCCAGATTCAGATCACGTCGAAGAGTGGCAGTAACGAATTCCACGGCAGCCTCTTTTACACCACGCACCAACCGAACCTGAACGCCTACCAGCCGTTCAATGGCTATTTGCTTGCCGATCAAAGAGACAACAATAAGTTCAATCAGTTCGGCGGCAGCGTCGGCGGTCCGATCTGGAAAAATAAGATTTTCTTCTTTTTCAACTATGAGACTGTTCGTGAACCGAACGCCCTGCTTCAAGGCAACGGATGGTACGATACGCCGGCCTTCGACGGTATGGCGGCTCCGGGAAGCATCGCGGCGCAGTATCTTTCTTTCCCCGGCGCAGGTGTAGTCGGCACTATCAATACTCAGGCCAACTGCCAAACTGCCGGCCTTACGGTAGGAGTGAACTGCGCAAACATTCCGGGCCAGGGCATCAATGTGGGCACGCCGTTGACGACCGGCTTAGGTACGCAAGATCTCGGCTGGACTAGTGTCAACGATCCCGGCTGCGGGGGAGCAGGCACGGGTTGTGGAACCGCCGGCAGCCCCCTGGGAACTGTGGCTGACCTGGCGAACTACAACACCATCAACCCGACCAGCTTTACCGCTGTTCAGTACAACGGCCGCCTCGATGCGAATGTTACGAGCAAAGATCGCATCGCCTTTGCCCTCTACTGGGTTCCCCTGACGAAAACCGACTACTTCGACGGCACTCGTGCTTACGACCTCTTCCATCTCTCGCAAATCAATGACGCGTTCTCCGTCATCTGGAACCGCACCATCTCATCGACATTCCTCAACGAAGCTCGTGTGAACGCCGCGGGCTGGCGCTACAACGAAATCACTTCCAACCCGCAGTCACCGATCGGACTTCCGTCGGACTACATGGGAGCAAACGGCAGTATTACGCCAAATCAATTCGGGCCCGGTGTCGGCGGCATCTACAATCAATGGACATACAGCTACAAGGATGTGGCCACCAAGATTTTCGGGCGCAACACCGTCAAGTTTGGCGGGGAACTTACGCGCCTCTTTTACCTGCAAAACGAGGTCTTTCTCGGGGTGCCCAGCTACAACTTCTTCAACCTCTGGGATTTTCTGAATGACGCGCCGCACCAGGAAAGCGCGGGGTTCGATCCGACTACCGGATTACCCACCACGGTGCGCCAGGATCAGCGGGAAAATATCTGGGGGGTCTTTGTCCAGGATGATGTGAAAGTCCGGCCAAACCTGACTCTCAATCTGGGCCTGCGCTGGTCGTACTTCAGTCCCCTCTCTTCCAAACAGGGCAACATGCTCTTCGCCACTCCCGGCTCGGGGGCAGATTACCTGACTGGATTGGTTGTACGGAAGGGAAATTCCTGGAACTCGCAGAAGAATAACTTCGGACCTGAAATCGGTTTTGCCTGGAGTCCGAATCTGTTCAAAAGCAAGGTCGTGTTCCGCGGCGGTTATGGCCTGAATTACAACCAGGAAGAAATCGCGATCTCGGCCAACATCTTCCAAAATCCGGGGTTGGTCGTGTCCCCAAGCCTGTTCATGGCTACGCCGTCCGCGACGAACCCGGGTATCATTTACGCCGTATCCAGCGGTGTGCACGACTTGTATGGCTACCCTGCTAATCCGAACACGGTTTCGACGCTTGGGGCCAACGGACTACCCAGCAGCGGCAGCAATGTCGAAATCTTCCCCAATACACTTCCCACCATGCGTGTCCATCACTACTCGTTCGACATGCAAGACGAACTGGGCCACAATTTCGTGCTCTCATTGGGATACCAGGGAAGCCTGTCGCACAACATCTTCTTCCACGAGGATCCGAGAGCTGTGCCTGCGGCTCTGGGCTACACATTGAACCCGGAGATCACGGGCGGGGACTACTGGGGAGTTAACGGCCACGCCAACTACAATGCCATGCTCGCCGAAGTGAAGCATACGTTCTCGAGTCAGTTTATGGCCGATGCCCAATTCGCCTGGTCCAAGAGCATGGACACGAGTTCGGGCCCGTACTCGCTGCAGGATTATCCCTATAACCTCAACATCGGCTACGGGCGCTCCGACTTCAACGTCGGCAAAGCGTTCAAGGTTTTTGGCATGTGGCAGCCGGTCTTTTTCCACGGCCACAATAATTTGATGGAAAAGATCGCTGGCGGATGGTCGCTCAGCGGCATCTTTAATATCCACTCCGGCTTTCCCTGGAATCCTGTCGTGAGTGTTGTCGGCGGAGAACTCTATTGCGGAACTTGTTATGCCTATGGAAGCCTACTTCCTGGCGGATACCTGGGCGGAGCACGCAGCAGCACGAGCAACGACGCCTTTAAGACGGTTGCGAGCTCGAACTTTCCCAACGGTGGGGCGGCCTATTTCTCCGCGCCAACCTACACTGCCTATAGCGGCAGCGCCTACGGAAGCGCGCTTCCTCAGACACCCGGTGTCCAGCGCAACTCGCTCAACCTTCCGGGATACAAGGACATAGATCTGACGCTGTCGAAGGGTTTCGGCCTGCCAAACCTGCCGGTGCTCGGCGAAAACGCCAGATTTGAATTGCGAATGGATGCCTTCAATGTGTTCAACAATTTGAA
>Ga0209525_1000259_pt1 | contig 13350 bp, 10 predicted proteins | sample JacPin_JW_Ref_O1_FD_187958 | JGI IMG/M metagenome (GOLD analysis project Ga0209525, IMG submission 187958) | Forest soil microbial communities from Algoma, Ontario, Canada - Jack Pine, Ontario site 1_JW_Ref_O1 (SPAdes) (version 2) | ecosystem: Environmental > Terrestrial > Soil > Boreal... | reverse complement strand
TGAGTCCACCGAGCAGCATGAAGAAGGCCAGTATCATCAGCGGCCCGTGCGAAGCCATAAGCGGCACCTGACGCAGGAACTTCTCCACACCCAGCCACAGCACGATGGCGGTGCCACCGAACATTATGGCCATGCCGCAGGTTCCGAAGAAATGCAGCGGGCGGGAGAGGTAGCGCAGCAGGAAGCGAATGGTGAGCAGATCAAAAAACACGCGGAAGGTGCGCGTGATGCCATAATGCGAAACGCCGCGTTCGCGGTTCACGTTGCGGATGGGCACTTCGCAAATCGTGGCTCCGTGCCAGGAAGCAAGCGCCGGAATAAAGCGGTGCAGTTCGCCATAGAGCGGCACCTGGTCGAGAATATCGCGGCGATAGGCTTTAAAGGTTGTTCCGAAGTCGTGAATGTTCACGCCGCTCAGCTTGGCCATTAGCCAGTTTGCGATTTTCGAAGGGATGCGGCGCACCCAGAAATTATCCACGCGAACTTTGCGCCATCCACTGACAATGTCATACCCGGCGGCAATTTTTTCCAGAAACAGCGGGATGTCCGCGGGATCGTGCTGCAGATCGCCATCCATCGCAATGATGTATTCGCCGCGGGCATGGTCGAATCCGGCGGCGAGCCCGGCAGTCTGTCCGAAGTTGCGACGCAACTTGACCACCGTAACGCGGCTGTCGACCGCCGCGATTTCGCGCAACGTAGCGAACGTGCGGTCGCTCGAACCATCGTCCACCAGTACGATCTCGAACGTCTCGCCGGCCGCTTCCATCACTACTTTCAGGCGGTCATAGAGATCGGTGACGTTCTCCTGCTCGTTGTGCAGAGGGACGACGATGGAGTACTTAGGCACGATCTCCTTATTATAGCCGATGGGTCAATGCGAGCGGGAGGCGAAAATTTGGGCCGCGGATCTGCACGGATTCCCACCGATAAAGCCCGCAGACAGCAGGAACCTCGGGGGCTAAAGCCCTCGCCCCCGAGCCGGAACTGATCGCAATGTTGAAAGGGCTGCGCCACCCCAACGCTCTGTGCGACTCAACCGTGCAGCCTTCCTGCAGGCACGGCCGAAGCCGCGCCCTTCCCAACCCTCTGCGAGCCGCCTCGCTGCTATTCTTTCAACTTCAGCTTCGACTTGTTCTCTTCCAGAAAAGTCTTGATATCCGCGGCAGCACCCAGGAGGCGATTCCATTGCTCATAGTAGAGCGTGACCGGAAAGCGGCCCAGGCCGTAGACGCTGACGCCACCTTTTTCGCCGACTTTGAAAATCAGGTCGCCGCTGCGTTTCTTTACTTCTACTTCTTTTTCTAACTGCGACAGCTTCGCTTTCAGTTCTTCGTAAGTTGGTTCTGCCATGCCTTCTTCGCCTCCGGAAAAATTGCTTGCAGTCGGCCGCCAATCCGGGATAACGTTTCCGCAGGCGGTCCGTCTCTATCATAATAATAATGCGTCCCTATGGTAACTTGTGCGGGATTGCATCGCGCTGGACAATCGTTGTAACTTGGTAATGGTTGGTTTTTCGATCCTGATGCAGGAAAGCATGCGTTCGCTATTTCGCTGGTCGGCGTGGCTCTGCCTGTCCCTGATGTTGTGGACAGCGGCGGCAGAGTCTACCCACAATCACCCCAGCCAGACCGACGCCGCTTCCTGCTCGATTTGCGTGGCGGCGCACAGCACTAGCCCCACCGTCAGTTCCACTCACGTCCGGCCTGTTTTCACCACGGTTGGCGTGCTGCGAGAAGAAGCAGTCATCGCGAAGGCCCGGCTCGATGGTTTTGAGCTCGGCAGTCGCGGCCCTCCTGTCGTCTAGGGATTCCCACTGATTCGGCCTTCGGCGTTCGCGCCGGGCGAGTCCCTATTTTCTGCAGCCCCATTTTCTTCAGTCCCAGGAGGACGTAATGCCTACTTCTTATAAGTGGCGCTTCATCGCCATTTTTGTCATGACCTTTCTAAGCAGTGCACTTCTAACCATCGCAGCACAAGCCCAGTCGGGCGGAAGTTCTGGTTCGATCAGCGGCACGATCCTCGACCCTACCGGCGCCGTCGTGCCCAACGCGACTGTCGAAATTCATAATCCGATCAGCCACTTTGACCGCTCGACGACCACGGATGCGTCCGGAAATTTCAGCATTCCAAACGTGCCATTCAACCCCTATCACATGGCGGTGACCGCGGAGGGATTTGCCCCAACCGCGCAGGACGTGGACATCCGCTCCGTCGTACCTGTCAGCGTCAAGCTCAGCCTGCAAGTGTCGGGTTCGACGACGTCGGTAACGGTGGAGGCTGGAGGGGACCTGGTGGAAAACGATTCGACATTTCATTCTGACCTGGACCGCAATTCGTTCATCCGGATGCCGCTGGAGAGCACGTCATCTTCACTGAGCGCGGCGGTTACGCAATCCACGCCGGGAATCGCCGCCGATTCCAATGGGCTGTTCCACGGGCTGGGCGACCACGCGGAGAATTCTTTCTCCGTCGATGGCCAGCCGATTACGGACCAGCAGAGCAAGGTTTTCTCGAACCAGATCCCCCTCGATTCAGTCCAGTCAATGGAGGTCATCTCCGGCGCGCCGCCCGCGGAATACGGAGGCAAGACCAGCGTTGTGATTGTGGCGACCACACGCTCCGGTCAGGGGGTGACCACGCCTCACGGAAGTGTGACCACTTCCTATGGGACGTTTGGAACATCCACCGTGGCGGCCGAGCTTGCCTATGGGGGAAAAAATTGGGGGAACTTCATTTCGGTGGGCGGTTTGAATAGCGGCCGGTTTTTGGATCCCCCCGAATTCACGGTGCTGCACGACAAAGGCAACGAAGAAAATCTCTTCGACCGCGTGGACTATCAACTCTCCACCGCTGACTCCGTTCACCTGAACTTCGGCTACAGCCGCAGCTGGTTCCAGACGCCGAATTCGCTGGATGCCGAAAACGCCACCGCATGGAGCGGACTGGCCGGAATTGAGCCGCAAATGGCCGGATTCGCTGGCATCGACCCGAACGGAAATATTGTTGGACCGACGGACCAGCGCTCCAAGATTGGCACGTTCAACATTGCCCCGTCATGGACGCGGTTGATCAGCACGAACTCGGTATTTACTTTGGGCGCGTTCGTGCGCCGTGACGATTACAACTACTACCCGAGCAGTAGTCCTTTCGCAGATCTGGGACCGCCGAGCCTGCAGAGACAATCCGTAGGCCAGAACCGGACACTCACGAACGCAGGACTTCGATCGGATCTCTCCTATGTCAAAGGAATCAATCAGATCAAGGCCGGAGTCACGTACGAACAGACTTTCCTCAACGAAGACGACACGCTCGGGATCGTTGACCCGACCTACAACGCACCCTGCATCATGGCCGTGGCTACGAGTGCGGTAAACCCGTTCCCGTATGTCGCGGCGCCCGGACTCACTCCAGCAGACTGCCCCGGCGGCGCAGGCACTTTGCAGGCAAACATTGCATCCAATCCAAACGCCCCCGGCTCCGCGCTTTATCCCTACTTCAATCCGATCCTCGCTCCTTACGACTTGACCCGGGGTGGAACCCTGTTCACCTTCAACGGCCATACGGACGTGAAGGAGCTCGCTCTCTATGTCCGCGACGTCATCACCAAGGGGAACTGGTCGCTGAACCTGGGCTTGCGCGGCGATTTTTACAATGGTCTCACGATCGCGCGGCAGGCTGAGCCTCGACTTGGCGTCGCTTACAACGTGAAGAAGACCAACACGATTCTTCGCGTTTCCTACGCCCGCACGCTGGAATCTCCGTTCAACGAAAATTTGGTTCTTTCGAGCATCGGATGCGGCAACGCTGTCTTAGCTCCGCTGCTGCTCTGCGCCGCGCCTGGGGTCAACCCGCTGAGTCCCGGTTTTCGCAATGAATTCCACGCTGGAATCGAGCAAGCTTTCGGGAAGTACCTGGTGTTTTCCGGCGAGTACATCACCAAGTACACGCACAATGGCTACGACTTCAGCGTGCTCGGGAACACTCCAATCACATTTCCGATTGAATGGCACAACTCCAAGATTCCTGGATATGCGGGGCGCGTGAGTGTGCCGGATATCCACGGGTTCTCGGCTCTGGTGGTTTTCTCGAGCGTGGCGGCGCGGTTTTTCCAGCCCCAGATCGGTGGAGCGGGCGCGACGGTGTCGAACGCTGCCGGACTTCCCTTCCGCATCGACCACGACGAAAAATTCAACCAAACTACCCATTTTCAATACCAGCCGTGGAAGCGCGGGCCCTGGACCGGCTTCAACTGGCGATATGACAGCGGGCTGGTGGCAGGCAATGCACCGTGCTATGGTCTCGGCCCCGCCAACGATTGCCCACAATCGGCACCGGCTGGTCCGCCGGCAGTCTTCTTGCAAGACGTTTTTGGAAACCCTCTAAGCGGCGATCAGGAGTCTCAGGCGGGCTTCACATGCAACGGTGTCCGCGCCACGCCGACCGCACCTCTAGCATCGCCGTGCGGGGCACCGCTCGGATCCAGCCTTATACAGGTGCCGGCGAATGGAGCCGAGAACGACGACCACGACCCGCCACGCATCGCATCGCGGAACCTGTTCGACGTCTCGGTGGGGCACGACAACCTGTTCCATTTCCGCGGCGACAAATATAAAGTGAGCGCGCAATTGACGGTCATTAACCTCACGAACAAGTACGCACTCTACAACTTTCTCTCCACGTTCAGCGGCACGCACTATGTGTCGCCGCGAGCGATTACCGCGCAGCTAGGGTTTCACTTCTAGCGGTCGCTGGCCAGCGCTATGCTCTAGGCCGTAGAGACGTTGCTGGCAACGTCTCTACGCCGCCGGCAAATACCTAGCAAGCCTACGTCTCGACGAAACGAGGGCTTACGGGACGAGTGTGCCCGCTTATAGACCGTCGTTTGGAACCCTGGTTTGTAAACCAATGTAAAGCTGCGTCGTGCGTCCGAGCTGCGCGGGCGCTACTGCTAGAATAAGAATCATCCCTGCGTAGTCGCGAGATTCGTGTTTTGGAGAAACGCTTGCCAATGAAGTTCGTTACCCAGCCATTCCTTATTGTTTCTGTATTTTTCAGCTTTCTTTTTTTAGCGTCTCCGGCTGTGGCGGCGGTGCAGCAAACTCCCTCGGCGTCCGATCCTGCACAAGTGGCAGCGCAGTCCGCTCCTCAGAGTGCAGATCCTCAGAGCGATAGCTCGTCTAAACCTGCGCCCTCTGGACAGGAAGCGGCACCTGCGGCTTCGCCCCAGACTTCGGCAGACCAGGCTGCGGCAGACAAGGCTGCGCAAGACCAGAACAAAGACAAAAACAAAGACAAAGCCGCGCAAGGTACGAACACCCAGGGAAAAAATGCAGGCACATCGAATGCAGGTACGTCAAACGACCGGCTCTTTCTTGCGCTGCCGAATTTCCTGACCCTGGAGGGTTCCGGCCAAGTGGCGCCGCTCACCACTAAGCAGAAATTCAAAGTGGTGGCTCGCAGCGCCTTCGACAGAGTGCAAATCCCTTGGTACGCGCTGTTGTCGGGCATCAGCCAGGCGGAAAACAGCGAACCCGGTTACGGCCAGGGCTGGGAGGGTTACGGAAAGCGCTTTGCCTCGGCCTTTGCGGATGGGGCCATCGAAAACTTCATGACCAGCGCGGTTTTCCCGTCCTTGCTGCATCAGGATCCCAGATTTTTTCAGTCCAGCGAAGGCGGATTCACGCACCGTACTGGTTATGCGATCAGCCGAATCTTTATCACGCGCACGGATTCCGGCCATTCGCAATTCAACTACTCCGAGATTTTTGGCAGCGCGGTCGCGGCCGGCATCTCCACCAACACCTACCACCCTCGCGCCTTCATCACCCATCGCTACGACCCCACGACGAACACCGTGGTTGATGTTCACAATGCATCCGACCGCACGCTTCCGAATACCTTCAGCGTATGGGGAACGCAAATGGGCTATGACGCGATTACCTATGCGATCAAGGAATTCTGGCCCGACATTCACCGCAAGATGAACAAGAAACACACCCAACCCGCGGCCATGCAGCCAGCCAACTCGGGAGCGACCCCGAATCCGTAACCGCGAACTCGGCAATGAGTTATGGAATCGCGGATTGAATTGGAGCGGGGGAGACCGGGATCGAACCCTCGACTTCCAGCTTGGGAAGCGGGCGTTCTAGTTCCCCCGGAATTAACAAGTCTTTCAAATTCAGGAAGGGGATATCCGCTGCGCTCGCGACGATCGGCTGGTTTGACGCCAAGGAACAACGGATGTATATACATGTACTATGAGGACACAAACGTTGGGAGAGCGACCTGCCGATGTACTTTTTGAGTTGCCATGCGCGTGTCAGAACCTTCGCCGCCTCAGCCGGGTCGTAACCCGGATTTACGACCAGGAACTGCGAAGAGCAGGCCTCGAGATCACACAATTCGGTCTGCTCACTGCACTGGCTGCGGTGGGAGAGGCTAATCAAAAGCGACTGAGCGCTGGCTTTGCCATGGACAGTACGACTCTGACGCGAACGTTGGGGCTATTGGGGAAACAGGGCTGGGTTCGCGCCAGGCGCGGGAAGGACCGACGGGAGCGCCTGTTCAGACTGACGGGGGCAGGCAAGCGACAGATGGCGATGGCTCAACCCCACTGGGAGCGAGCGGAGCGGAGGTTGCGCAACGAACTCGGAGATGCGGACTGGAAGAATACAAGAGAAATGATATTTCAAATGACAGAAGCCGGCATGCGGGCGTAATTGTTCGCAACCATTTAGATGTATATACATCTACATAGGTGGCGAAAGGAGCCATCTATGAAAGTCCCAATTTATTTGTCGGCTACGCTGCTGCTTACGGTTCTCCTGGCCGCGTTGCGGGGGGCGCTTTTCACAGAAAGCAACGGAGTTCGACCTTCGTCCGGCGCACGTCGCCCGGAGCTCGAATACCTAAAGGCCGTAAACGCTGTCGCGCCACCGCAAGATCCACAGCTGTTGTTCTTGCTGATGGCGCAGTACTCGAACGCGAACTTGCAGGATGAAGGCGCGGCGTTCTTCTCGGCGCGACTGAAGGAATTCGGCCCTCGCCTGACCGATGTTCAAAAAGCGCTCTATCTGAGCGCCATAGGACTATTGCGCGCCCAGCACGCGTCCTCGGTCCCGTTGCTGAACCGAATCGGCTACGTGAACGATACGATCGCGATCCTGGATCAAGCCAAACAGCTTTCCGGAGGGCAAGTCTTCGTTGTGAACTGGATTGCCGGCATTGTACGAACCGAGCTTCCGAGCTTCTTCCATCAGAGGGCGGCCGCGGAGAACGAGTTAGCCTGGTGTGCGGAGAACGCTGACAAGGCTCCTCATGCGGGTTGGTTGCGGGAAGTCTATTCCCACCTCGGAAAGCTGGCTCTTGCTGACGGGGAACGGGCCAAGGCACAGGACTATCTGCGGCGAAGCGGCTACAAGAGTTTTGACAGACCGATTACGCTGACCACTCCTTTTTCGGAAGGTGTCGCTTCGGGGCATGCCTTTGCGCCGCGGCGCATCGCCGAGATCGTGCCGGGCCGCGTGTATGCGCTCTCGGGCTTCGAGTTCACGGAATACTATTTTGTGGTTTCCGATGATGGACGGCAGTTGATCGGGATCGACGCCGGTACCCGAGCGGATTCCGCCAAGGTTGCGTACGAGGCACTGCGAGCGTACGCACCTGGCCTTCCGGAATTGACAACCATCTTCATTACACACTCCCACTGGGACCATGTTGGAGGCCACAAATATTTCCGCGCCCTGAACCCGCGCTTGCGCTTCTATGCCAGGAGCAACTATCAAGAAGAAATTGCGCACGACTTCGATTCGCCGGGAAATTTTGGTGAGCAATTCTTCGGTGAACGCTTCAGTCTCGACGACGTGCACAGCTTCAAGCCGGATGTGACGATCGACGGCCGCACGGACTTGAAGATTGGGGGGACGCGTGTTGAACTGATTCCCGTGCATGGAGGAGAAACTCGCGACGCCATGTTCATCTATCTGCCGGATCAGAGCGTGATGTTCGTGGGAGATTTCATCATGCCGTATCTGGGGGCACCCTTTGCGGAGGAGGGCGATTTTCAGGGACTACTCGATGCGATTGACGTTGTTGTTGAAAAGCATCCCCAGCACCTGCTGCACGGCCACGAACCCCTCACGAGTAATTTCGCTTCCGCCACCATGCTGGCGCTGCTCAAAACAGACCTGATGTGGCTGCACGAACAGGTATTGACCGCGGTCCGCCGCGGCGATGAACGTGCCGCGATTCACCAGGCGAACTTGATTCCTCCGAGCCTGCTCGGCGGCCAGCCGGACGTATATCAGCCATATCTTATTCTGCGCGAACACCTCATTGACCGCCTATACGACCAGAACGTCGGCTATTGGCAGCCGGACCTGCAAGGCCTCGACCATCTCGGCCGGGCCGACCGCGCGGAACTCCTGGTCGACTATCTCGGTGTATCGGAAAAGCAGCTCGTTAAGACCGTGGAGCGCATGGCCGCCGACGGCAAGTACGAACTAGCCGCCTCGCTGCTTGAATCGTCCGGAAGCAGGTTCGAGCACAGCAGTTCCGTAGCTGACGCCAAACGGCTCGTGTACCTCAAACTGATGGAAGAGAATCAGAATACGGACCCGTTTAAATTCATCATTTACTCTGGAAAGATCGGAGAGCAAACACCGCAGATGGCTAGTGGCAGATAATGAAACGCTGAGCCGACCGAAATCCCAGTGGAAAATTGGCACTTCCTCTGCTGTCCTGAGCGGATGACGAGCTAGCCGGAATTATTCCGGGCCAAAAGTTGGCTCGTAGGAAGTGATCGGAATAACTGGGGGCCCAAACGTCTGGGATGTTGGGGTGGCTGCGTCCACGGGACAGGCCGCCCCTTTTTCAGCCCATTCTTGTACCTTCGCTAAGAACTCATGCTGAGATGTGGGCACTGGAGTGCGGCCGTCGCCAGGGGTCCACCCCCAAAGCACCAGTGGCGTGTGCATATGCTCCACAATCTGCGCGGGCGTACGATGGCCGTTACTTTGAAGGTCTTTGAACAGTTCACAGAGTTGATGGTCCGTCAGGCCTTCCCAGATCATCGGCATCGCCGGAGACGGCAGATGCCAACCGGGAGCTCCCGGGGGCATGTGCGAGCCCGCGAGATTGTGATCTTGATGACAACTGCTGCATCTGACAGCATTTGCGCCCTGCCCGTCTTGTCCACGACGGATTTGCATTGTGTGTTGATGACTATCGTCTCCCTGTCGAGGAAAATCTCCCGCTGAGTGGCAATTCATACAGCGAGGATGGTGGAGCACCGGGACAATCGCCTCGAAAGCAGCGGCCGCCCCGGCATCATCGCGCGAGATTCCTTCATGAACGAGTCGTGCTCTGGTGCGTTCCACTCCTCGGGCGGCGACCCATGGGATTAGCGAGAATAGGAGGCAATAGGTTGCGGCGACAGCGAGAAGGGACGAGATGGATCGATTCTTCATACGTGTGCCCTATCGGGACTTTGGGCGCTAAGCAGCGCAGCTTTCACTCGCTCCGGAGTGAAGGGCAGCGTCCGGAGACGCGTACCGGTGGCATCGAAGATAGCGTTTCCTATGGCAGCGGGAGTAACTGTGATAGCGGTCTCCCCCGCGCCGGTTGCGGGCACACTGGCAGGCGTCACAAAGACGGTTTCAACGCTAGGCATCTCGTAATCAAGATGCAAGCTTTTATAAGTCTCCCAATCGACCGAGGTCACACGCCGGCTATCCCACGTAACTTCTTCCACCAAGGCGCGGCTCATGCCCTGCAGGATGCCGCCCTCGGTCTGATTTCGCAGACCATCAGGGTTCGAAATTGGACCACAGTCCAACGCAATTACGAAGCGCGTCGGCCGGACCATGCCGGTCTGTAGATCTACGTCGACCTCGGCAACCAACGCAGCATAGCCGTTGTCTCCTTCATATGCGACGCAGGCGATACCACGTCCGCTGACCGTTTGTGCCCGAGAAATGTCCCCTCTCGGTGAAGAGCGTGCCTGCCAACTCGCCGCAGTGGCAGCTGCTTTGAGGACGCCGATAACTCGCGAGTTTTGCAAATGTTGCAGCCTGAAACCCACAGGGTCGGCCTTTGCGTGCGCGCAGAGTTCGTCCATGAAGCATTCGTTGGCGAACGTGTTCTGAATTCGCAGCGGTGATCGGAGTGGTCCAGTGAAGAACGGAGAACGCACCGTATGCGTTAGCGCCCGTTCACTCCGGACGGTTCCGTCGCCACCACAGCTGCCACCGATGCATCCTGCGAAATACGATGGAACTGTGTTGCTCTGATTCCGCAACTTGCCCGCAGGTGGCTTGGCGGAACGAGGCCCAGGCAATTCGGGTGTATATCCCAGCAGCATGCCGGTGATGACATTCCCTGGTTGATCGTAGCCTGGTCGATTGCCCATTGACGCTACCCAGTCCTCCCGATCCCAGGCAACGATGCGTCCATCGCGCGCGAGAGCGGCGCGATGTTCCACCGCACACGCGGAACCGAAGTTTTCCCACATCATTTCGTCCTGACGTGAGAATTGCACCCGGACCGGTCTTCCCACTGCCTCAGAGAGTATCGCCGCATCAAAGGAGACGGCATCGGCACCATTCAATCCGTAGCAGCCCGAGCCGCGCACATAGATGACGCGCACCTTATCAATCGGCCTATCCAAAAGCTTTGCAACGATGCTCCTGGTTGGATAAGCCGACTGTGTTGCCGAGTACACGGTCGCACTCACCGACTTAACGTCGGCGACCGCGCACGATGCGCCAATGGATCCGTGCATTTGGTACGGATAGGTGTACTTGGCCCGGATGAGCCTGCTCGCGGCAGCGAGTTCGGCCTCGGTGTCCTGGGAGTCAACGCTAAGAACGTCGTGGGAAGGCTGTTTCCGGAGATAGTCGAAGAAGCCGTTCTGCGGCGGGAGCCCCGGACCTGGTTTCCATTGAACCACTAACTTCCGGGCCGCCAATCCTGCCTGGTACTGAGTCTCGGCCACGACCCCAATAAAATTCTTACGGACGACGATCTTCACTAGGCCTGGAACACTCCGCACCGATTGGTCGTCTACATGCACCAGCGTCGCTCCCATTTCTGGCGGCCGCACGACTCGCCCATGCAGCATCCCCGGGATCCGAACATGGTGAACGAATTCGAAAGTGCCAGTCATTAGGCTGGCTCTGTCCAGGGAAGGAATTGGTTTACCAAGCACAGTCCAATCGGGAGCAGATCGCCGCTTCGCTGTCGCACTCAGCGGGAGATTGAAATGCTTGTCTCCGATAAGCTCCTCATACCGAACTTGGAGACCCTTGTTGCTCCTGATGATGCCATCCACCACCGTGAGGTGCGCGACCGGCTCTCCCAATTTCACAGCGGCGAGACCTAGCAAGGCTTCGCGAGCGGTGGCGGCGGCAAGTGCAAGATTTTCCGAATTAAAGTTTGTTGGAGTCGACTGACTTCCAGACGTGGTCCCCTGATCCGGACAGACCGATGTATCGCACTGGATCAACTTGACGCGAGCGATTGGAACGCACAGCTCCTCCGCGACCAACTGGGATTGAGCCGTAAAAATCCCCTGACCGAAATCGCATTTCCCTGTGTATGCGGTGACGATCCCATCGGCGTCGACGGCCAACCACGAATCGAGCTTTTCCGGATCGATGTGCGAGGGATGCGTGTCGAACGGTCCTTGCCCCTGTGCGGACATCAGACTCAGCGAGCCAGCACCAAAACTGACAATAAGTGCCCCGCAACTTTGCAGAAAATCACGGCGAGACAGGGTCATGCTTGTCGTGCCTCGGCATAATTTCGGATTGCCCGCAACATGCGCGTATGGGCGAAACAGCGACACAAGATGCCTCCCAGAGCATCCCGAATCTCCTGATCAGAGGCATCCGGTTTTACATCGAGTACGGCCTTCGCCGTCAAGATCACTCCGCTGAGGCAAAAACCGCATTGCGCAGCCCCTTCCTCAATAAAGGCTTGCTGGATGGGGTGAGGCTTTTCAGGCGTGCCTAGGCCCTCCAGGGTCGTGACTTCGTCTTGACCCACCAGACTAAGAGGCATGACACAAGACCGCACGACCTGGCCGCGCATGATTACAGTGCAGGCCCCGCACTGAGCCATGCCACATCCGAACCGAGGTCCGCGCAACCCAAGTTCGTCGTTCAGAACAAACAGCAGAGGTGTGTCCGGATCAACCGCCACGATGTGCTGCTGACCGTTCACGTTCAGAGTGATCTTCTTCATCGGATGGAGTTGCTCCTCTGCTTCCTCCGTGCGAAACCACAGCAGTTCCGCGCCAAGCATTTGTGAACGACGCGTGGAAATGTGGCTCCGCCTTTCGCACCTTCTTTCGAAGCAATCATAAGAGCCTTAACCATAGGGTAATCCAGTTGCGATCACTGCGTCTTACTGCTCACAAAGGCGTTTCTCCGGTACTAATCCGAAGACAGGAAAAGCGTAGGACGCACACCCTACGACTCGCAACTATGACATGGTGTCGATTTGAAATTCTTACCTAACACGAGGGTAAAACTCATCGGCGCGTATCCGAAGACGAGCATCTCGGCTCTACTCGCGCGAATACACTTCTAGGAATTCTAGCGGCGCTACTTGCGTTAGCTGCGCCTGGTTGGGCGAAAGCTCAGGCTCGAAAGATAAGCTGGGCGACCTTCAGAAAATCGTCGCCGTCTCCAGTTCCGCGATTGCGCCCGATGGAAGGTCCATCGTCATCATTGTCTCTCGCGTGAATGTCGACGAGGACCTTTCAGGCATTCGCCACTTCCTCTTGCGTGACACCCCAGGATAAGACGACGGCGAAGCAGTAGCCTTCCGACTCGGTTCGTACGAAAGCCCTCCTCCAATGCTGCGCATGATCGTCTCTCCAAAACAAACAAATAACAATCTATTGACAGCCCTGTGACAGCTGGCTGGCGACGGTTCCTCATACTTATCGGTGATCGCCAGGCGATTCGATTCTTCCGCCAGTCCCAGCGTTCAACTGCGCGTGGACGCGCGCAAGATCACGATTTCGCATACTTATCGCTGGTCAACTGGTTTTGTCTTACGGGAGAAAACCTAAATGTTCAGCACAAGAAAGTTCCGAATTTCTATTCTGTTAGCTTCGCTCTGCCTTTGTGCATCGGGGTCGCAAAGCGCGGCACAAACAGGTACCTTCACTGATCTCGGGACGACTCTAACCACGTTGCACAGTTTCGACGGCACAGATGGCCGCTTATCGTTTGCGGGCTTGGTCCAGGCCACGAATGGGAACTTGTACGGAACAACCTATTACGGCGGCGCCAAGAACTCTGGAGAGGTCTTTGAAATCACTCCAGGTGGAACGGCGAC
>Ga0209525_1000258_pt1 | contig 13394 bp, 12 predicted proteins | sample JacPin_JW_Ref_O1_FD_187958 | JGI IMG/M metagenome (GOLD analysis project Ga0209525, IMG submission 187958) | Forest soil microbial communities from Algoma, Ontario, Canada - Jack Pine, Ontario site 1_JW_Ref_O1 (SPAdes) (version 2) | ecosystem: Environmental > Terrestrial > Soil > Boreal... | reverse complement strand
TCCGCCACATCGTTGCGGTGCACGAATACGATCGAGCGCGGCACATCGAACGCGTGCAGCAGCTTGCGCAACACGTCCGGTTTGTCCCGGTCTTCACAAATCAGATAGAGATGTTCAATACTTTCGTTGACCGTCGCCGCGCCCGCGCGAAGCATCAGGACATCAGGAGCCAGTGTTTCCAAGACCCGGCGAGTCTGCTGCTCGATCGTCGCAGATGCGAAAATCAACTGGCGACCCGCCGGCGCAGCGCTGACGATTTTCTGAATCCAGTTCAGACTTTCGTCGTTGAGCAGTCGGTCTGCCTCGTCGATGACAACGGCGCGAATGTGCGCCATCTTCAGCTTGCTCCGTTCGATCAGTTCCACGATGCGCCCCGGCGAGCCCACCACGAGGTGCGGCTTGGTCTTGAGCTTGTCGATCTGCCGGGCGGTCGATGTGCCTCCGATGAGCAGCACCGAGCGGATGGCGCGCGCGGCGTTTAGCGCAAGTTCACAGGATTGACGGTGAATCTGAATGGCTAATTCGTGCGTTGGCGCCACGATCACGACCTGGGTCGCAACTTGCGCAGGGTCGATGCGCGTAAAGAGGGGCAGCAGATAAGCCAGTGTTTTACCGGTACCGGTCTCCGCGCGCAAATACGCGTCCTTCCCGGCAACGAGCGGTGGGATTGCGGCGACTTGAATGGGGCTGGGGTCTAATATCTGTTGTTTGGAGAGCGCAGCGATCAGTTCGGGCGGCAGTGACAGACCTGTAAACGTCATGAAATCCAACTCGCTAGGGTTGCCGGCCACACCCGCTTTGGTACGGGATGGTTGCTGAAGGGACAACAACTCTAACAGTTTTGCCTATGTCACAGTCCGGGGGTAATGAGGTCAGAGGCATCCTGGTGACCGCCGGGGTCGAGTCGCGCTATGCTGAAGGCGGCAGATCGCCTTATATCTGCCGGAGGTGTCATGGACATCCGATCATCAGTAATTAGCCATTCCTTTTGGATATGCGCTGCCCTCGCAGTACTCTCGAGTCTCGCAAATTCCGCTAGCGCAGATTCGATGGATACAATCACCGTACAGGCGCAAAGAGATAAAGCTAAACTCGAACGTGAGGTTAATAAATTCGTCTCAAGCACGATTGTTCAGCCCCGCAATTATGACGAGTCGCTCTGGCGTTGGAAGGATAAGGTCTGTCCTCTTGTGGCCGGACTGAATAAGGAGCAGGGCGAGTTTGTCCTCGGTCGTCTATCCGAGATTGCCAAAACCGCGGGTGCTCCGCTCGGTGCCGAGACATGCAAGGCGAACCTCTACGTAATTGTAACTTCAGCTCCTGAGCTCCTCCTGAAACAGTGGTGGCGCCGTGACGTCGATCTATTCGACGGTGAAGCTGGCCCAACCGTGAGGCGATTTCTCGAAACGCCTCGGCCCATTCGCGTCTGGTACAGTGCCGGCACCGTTGGCGCGGACGGACAGTTTTTTATTGGTTTGCTTGATGCGACTTCGGAGAGGGCAAAACCCTCCGGACACGTCACAGTGGTTCGCATCTCGCCGCAAGCCGCGACTCGCTTGAAGTTGACGGCGACCCGCAATATTTCCTCCGTAATTGTGGTGGTGGATTCCACAAAGATCGGCAATATCAACTTTGGCCAGCTTGCCGACTACATCGGGCTTGTCGGTCTCGCGCAGATAAATTTCGGGAAGCAACCAGGTGATGCGCCTACTATCCTGAGGCTATTTGAGAGTTCAGGAGACTCGCGGCCCAAGGAGATGACCGCCTGGGACAGGGCTCTGTTGCATGCCCTCTATAGCACGTCACAAACCAACGTAATGCAGATAGCGCAAATGCAATCAGCGGCGCTAAAGGACATTGCTCCGAAGTCGCCGAATTAGAACGTCGCAACCCATGACCGACACTAAGGTGCTTGTGAAGAAGCGGTTCGCGACCCCGGCGGCCTGGCACAGTTGGCTCGAAAAGCACCATGCGAGGTCACGAGGCCTGTGGTTGGAGTTTGCCAAGAAGGAGAACGAACGGCCCTCGATTACCCACGCACAAGCACTCGAGACCGCTCTTTGTTTTGGCTGGATCGACGGGCAAACCAAGTCCAGCGCAGATGGATGGTGGTGCCAGCGTTTCACTCCCCGGGGTCCCAGAAGCAAGTGGTCACAGGTCAACTGCGCTGCGGTCGAGCGCTTGCGAGCCCAAGGTAAGCTCAGGCCGGCAGGATTTGAGCAAATGAAAGCCGCAATGACCGACGGACGCTGGTCTGCCGCGTATGCACCCCAGAGTACGATCATCGTACCTGATGATCTAAAGGCGGCATTGGCGGCTTCTCCGATTGCGAGAAAGTTCTTCGAATCGCTCGACAGCAAGAACCGCTATTCCATTCTCTATCGACTGCACAACGCTAAAAAACCCGAGACTCGCGAGAGGCGATTGTTGAAGTTCGTTCAAATGCTCAAAGCAGGCGAGACGCTGCACGAGCGTCCCGGTAAGTCATCGAACACCAGCTCATGAAAGGAGGGCCTTCCGCATGCGTACACAGGCCATGCGGCCGCCGGAGTGCATGACGTGCTCGCCACGTTCGAGTGACATGAAGCCGTTCGCTTCGTAGAATCGGACGGCGTTAATCGAGGCATCCATGCGCAGTTCGGCCAGCCCAGCGTCTCGAGCCAACTCTTCGAGCCGCGCTAGGAGCGCACGACCTACCCCCTGGCCACCATATGCTGCAGCTACGTAGACGGCGCGCAACTCTGAATTGGCCGGAACGATTGAGCCGAAGCCGATGATCTGCCCAGCAGGTTCCATAGCAACCACAATTGATTCCTCGCCGCGCTCGATCCAGCGCTGGAACGACTCCACACGCTCGCGGACGATAACGGCGGGAGCCCATTCATCGATGATCGCCGGACTGTATGCGGAGGCCGCGGTTTGCCTGATCGCCGAGCGTTGCGCTTCAAGGATCGGCAACGCGTCATCCGGGCGACCCGGTCGGAGTTGAAAAGGCGGCGCTGTAGTCGTCATCCCGTCAGGATATCGCTGCATGCGGCTCGTTTCCAAGAGTTGGTCGATGTCTCCTAGCGACCCCGATCCTGTCATAAAGCAACGACAGTTAGCAGTTGCGATAGGATAAGCGCCGGCAACGGATTAAGCCCCCAGAGTTTTGAGCTGTCATGCAACGTCGCTACGTGACCGTCGATGTCTTCACCGATCGAGTCTTCGGCGGCAACCCGCTGGCCGTCGTCCTGGATGCGCAGGGCCTTAAAAAGCCCCAAATGCAGGCGATTGCCACCGAGTTCAACTATGCCGAAACCACCTTTGTGTTACCGCCGCGGGCTGCCGATCACACCGCTCACGTCCGCATTTTTACTCCGCGAACCGAAGTCCCTTTCGCAGGACACCCCAATGTCGGCACCGCCGTCGTGTTTGCGCGCGAATGGGATCGCGAACGCGAAGCGAACGGCGGCCCTCCGCTCGATCGATTGATATTCGAGGAAGCCGCGGGGCTCGTGCCGATCCGACTCATTCGACAATCGAACACCGTGGTTGGCGCAGAGTTCGCCGCACCTGAATCCCTAGCACTGGGATCGAAGGTCAGTGCGGGCGACATCGCCGAGTGTCTGTCCCTCACCGCGGCTGACATCAACCTCGCAAACCATCCACCTCAGGTGCTTTCAGTCGGATTGCCGTTCTTGGTGACCGAGATCGCAACGCGAGACGCATTGCGGCGCGCCAAGCCCAATGCTCTGACGCATGAACGAGTGCTGCCGCCGCTCGGCACCGACGCCATCTACTGCTACAGCCGAGGCGCCACGCCGCAACAACTACACGCCCGCATGTTTTCGCCGCTCGACGGCATCGTCGAGGATCCCGCCACCGGCAGCGCCGCCGCCGCGACCATCTCCCTACTGGCGGCACTGCGACCGGAACTCGATGCAGAGATGTCGTGGCGCATCGAACAAGGCGTTGAGATGGGCCGACCCAGCCTGCTCAAAGGGCGGACGGAAAAACGCGATGGTACCGTCACCGCCGTTCACATCGGTGGATTCGTTGTGCAAGTCATGTCCGGAGTGCTTGAACTGTAACAACCTCCGGTGCGGTCCGGGTTCTTTTCGGCTACTCCGTGATTCCCAGTTGACGCAGAATAAATGCGTATTCGAGCGCCGTGTCATGGAACCGTTCAAAACGTCCTGACTTGCCGCCGTGACCCCCGGCCATGTTGACGCTGAACACCAGCGGCTCATGATCGGTCTTGGTTGCCCGCAGCCGCGCCACCCACTTGGTCGGCTCGTAATATTGAACTTGCGAATCCCACAGACTCGTCAGCACCAGCATTGCGGGATAATGCTGCGCGCTCACATTGTCATACGGCGAATACGACAGCATGTAATCGTAGTATTTCTTCTCTTTCGGATTTCCCCACTGATCGAATTCATTGCTGGTCAACGGAATGCTTTCATCCAGCATGGTGGTAACCACATCCACAAAAGGAACTGCCGCGATGATGCCTCGGTAGTCCTGCGGCGCCATGTTGGACACCGCGCCGACCAGCAATCCGCCGGCACTGCCGCCCGAGGCAAATGCCTTGTCCTTGGCTGCGTACTTGAGTGCAACCAGATGCTCCGTGACATCGATGAAGTCCGTGAACGAGTGTTTTTTATTGAGCAACCGGCCGTCTTCGAACCACGCCCGACCGAGTTCCTGACCACCCCGCACGTGGGCAATCGCCATCACGAATCCGCGATCGAGAAGACTGATCCAGCTGGAGCGAAACACCGGATCGGTCGAGGCCCCATAGGATCCGTAGCCATATTGATACAGCGGGGCCGTCCCATCGAGAGGCGTGTTTTTTTGCATCACCAGCGATACAGGAATCTTCTTGCCGTCCCGCGCCGGAACCCAGAGGAATTCCGTGCGGTAGTTCGCTGCGTTAAATCCCCCCAGCACCGGCTCGGTCTTTTTGAGCTCCTTTTTGTCGGACCTCATATCGTAGTCATAGGTCGTGCGCGGGGTCTTCAACGAGCTGAACACATACCGTACGGTCGAACTATCGAGTCCCGGGGTGTGCACCAGCGATGCGGCATAACTCGGCTCATCGGATGCAATAAGCATGTCCTTGCCAGGCCGCCAAGTCTTCACGCGCATCTTGAGCAAGCCGCCTGAGCGCTCGTTAATCGCCAAATAGTCCTTGGAGACCTCAAAATCCTGGATGAAGGTATCGTCCGACGGGGCAATCAGGTCCGACCACGTTCCTTTATCGGTGCTCGTCGCAATCGGTGCACTCATGATGCGAAAATTCGGCGCGCGCCAATTGGTGCGAATGATGAAATTCGATCCTAAGTGATCGACGTGGTACTCGAGGTCCGCTTCGCGCGGTAACACCGGCGTGAACCGTAATTGAGGATCCGCTGCATCCGCGTACCGCACCTCGGTCTGCTGAGTGCTCCGAAGATCGATAAATACGAACTTCTCGGAGCGGCTCTTGCGCACCCCCATGTAATAGCTGTGATCCTTCTCCTCATACACCAGGGGATCGGGCTGAGTCGCGCCCAACGGGTGTTTACGCACCCGGACCGACAGCAGCGTCACCGGATCCTTCTCGACATAGACCAGGGTGCGATTGTCGGCGGCCCAGACGAATTCCGGCTGCACATTCTCGACCCGGTCGCTCAAGGTCTCCCCGGTCTTGAGGTTCTTGATGTGCAGCGTGAACTGACGCCGACCCACATCATCTTCCGTGTAGCCCAGGAGCGTTCCGTCCGGGCTGACCTCGGTGTCCCCGATCTGAAAGAAACTGTGACCCTGGGCCATGGCATTGCCGTCCAGCAGCACTTCCTCCGGCGCCCTCATCGCCCCTTTGCGTCGCGCATACACCGCATAATCGAGACCCGGCACAAAACGCGAATAGTAAAAATAGCCGCGGTCCAACACGGGCACCGACGCATCGTCCGGCTTTTGGCGTGCGACTAATTCGTCAAAGAGCTTCTGCGTCAACTGGGCACTCGGCGCCATGTACGCATCCCGGTACGCGTTTTCCGCCTCCAAATAGCTTAAGACCTCCTTGGATTTTCGCGTGTCGTCCCGCAGCCAGTAGTAGTCGTCGCGTCGGTTGCCATTGGGCGAAACCACATCAAACGGACGCCGCTCCGCGACCGGCGGCGCTGGATCCGCCGTCGGCGCCGCCTCAATCACGGATGCGACGGCGAACGTCAACCCAACCACCCACATAGAAAGTACAGACTTATTCATGAAGCTCCCGGAAAGTACCGACTCTTGTCATCTGAATGATAGCCTATGCTCATCGAAGAGCCCGCGATGTGCTTTGCCAGTTGATCCCATTAAAAGAGGTGCCACGATGGCCACGCGACGTGAGATTCTAGTTGGAGCCGCAGCACTGACTGCCTACGCCGCAGTAATGAGGGCCGGCGCGGCGGTGTCCGGCTTTAATGATCAGGATTATCGTCGCGCCATCGTCATCGACGGCCTCGGCGCGTTTGACGATCCCTACGGCCCGCCGGAAGCGACCGCAATCGATCCGCGCGCGGTCGCAGATCTCAAGGCCTCGGGGCTCACCATGTCGCACGTCACGATAAACACCGTCGGCAACGGACCTGATGTTTGGGACAAGACCATCGTGACCATCGCCCAGGTCGACCGGGTGATCAGCGACAATCCTGAGGTTCTCATCAAGGTAAACACGACCGCAGACATCCGCCGCGCCAAGCGCGAGGGCAAGTCGGCCATTCTTTATGGCACGCAGGACACCAGCCTCGTAGGCGCCGATCTCGATCGGCTCGCCCTGCTGAAGGGGTTGGGGGTCCGTAGCGTTCAACTCACCTACAATCTGCGCAACCTCTGCGGCGACGGCTCACTGGAGCCGGGCAATGCCGGCTTGTCCAAGCTTGGGTTAGCGACCATCGCTCGGATCGAGAAGGAAAAAATGCTGGTGGATTTCAGCCACGGTGGACAACGCACGATCGCTGAGGGCATCGCCGCGACGACTCGCCCGCCTATCATCAGCCACACCGGGTGCCGCTCGCTGCACGACAATCCCCGCAACGTATGGGATGCTGAGATGAAAGCTTGCGCCGACAAGGGCGGCGTCATCGGCATCTACTGGATGCCGTTTCTCGTGCCGAACAGCCGCCCAAGCGGCGCCGACCTGGTACGCCACATGGACCATGTAAAAAATATTTGCGGCGAAGATCACGTAAGCATCGGCACGGACGGCGTTCTCAGCAAGACCGTCATCGACGATAAGTCGCGCGCCGCGCAGAAGAAGTTCTACGAAGACCGAGCCGCTCAAGGGATCGCAGCGCCAGGCGAAGGACCGGACATCTTCAACATCGTCGCCGACTGGGACGACATCATGCGCTACCGTCACCTTGCGGACGGCTTGTCAAAGGCCGGCTGGACCACCGGACAAGTTGAAAAAGCGCTTGGGTTAAATCTGATGCGCGTTTACGGCGCGAGCTTCGGTTAGCACCAACATAGCGGGCAGTCGAGTGCAGTCGGTTACGCCTAAATTGTCACGCTCAAGCGGAAACTTACCGCCTGCAGCGAGCTGCAATACTCTGAGTTGGGGGACTTCAATTACCTGGCGGTGAACCATGATCGAATCGTCTTGCCATTGCGGCACGGTGAAACTAGAAATCCCGTTCGCGCCGGAAGAAGTGACTGACTGCAATTGCTCCATCTGCCGGTGCTATGGCGTGTTGTGGGCCTACTATGCTCCCGAGCGCGTGCGCATTGTTGCGACGGAGGGTGCGACGGAAGCCTATCAGTGGGGCGACAAGTCCATTGAGTTCCACCGTTGCCAGCACTGCGGCTGCGTCACCCACTGGACGGCGCCGACACGTGGAAATATCTCGCTGAGTAACAGAACTTAAAGCGCGAAGCCTTGCAAGCGGCCAGAAAATCCGTGACCGGATCGTCAGAAACCACCGCCTACACTAGGCGTAATGACGTGATGGACGCATGATTGCCCTCGATCTGGCACGGTAAAACAGGGAAGGTCTCATGAAGAACCGCACTCACCGCTGGCGCCCACTCTTTCTTCTCGCGGTTTTCCCGCTTTCAGCATGGGCGGCATTGAGTCACATCGCTCTGCCTAGCGGCGACGAACTCTGGTTAACCATTCCGGCAACCTGGGACCAGAAATTCGACTCGTCCACCAAGAACATGCCACCCGGCGTCTGGATGACTCCCCACCAGGGACCCTCCTTCAATGTCATTATTTCGCCGCTCTCCGGCACACCGATGGGCGCCGCGATGGCCGACGAAAACAAGATGCGCTCAATCGTTGCGTTGATCGGCAAAAACGTCTTGTCTCAATCCGTGGAAATGTCCATTCCCGTTCAAAACCTGACCGGCCCCCACGTGCACGGTTTCTACATCTTCGCCACCGATCGCGCACCTAAGCCCAACGAGTGGAAATATTTAACGCAAGGAATGATCAACATCGACGGCGCGCCCTTCGCGTTCTCGATATTGACCAACGACGGCCAGGAAGCGGTAGCCAAAACCGCGATGGATCTCATTCGCGACGCCTCCTACCACTCGCGCAAGACTACGTAACGGAAAATCACCGGCGCGATGTCAGGAACGTCGGAGAACAGGATGTTCAGTCGCTCGATATTCACCAAATTCTTCCTAGCCTTGATCGGGCTCACGGCGGGAAGCCACGTCAACGCGCAAGCGCCTGCAAACTCCAAACCAGCAGACCCGATGCACTGCGCCCTGACGCTGTACATCCCATGGGTTCGCGCGCAGGGCAGGCCGCTCGATCTGGGTCTTAAAGCCAAAAAGCTGCAAGAAATCGATAAGGCATGCGGATCGTCGCTGCATCTATCCAACGTCATCACGGCGTACGATTCCCTCCCCGGCGTTACTCAGGAGCCCAAACAGCCCGTTGCCGCCGTAAATCCCGCCGCTTCCGCCGCACCCAACCTGTCTGCCCTCGTGCGTCCGCTTTTTGATGACCTGCAAAAGCCCGAGTTCTTCGAGTCGCGCTGCATGCTCGCGCCTTTGCTCGCCTCGGACAAACGCACCATCGCCATGAGCCGCGACGACACCTTTCACCCCGGCGATCGTATCCTGGCCGTTAACCGCGAGCCTCTAAGCGCGACCAGCGATCGGGCGCTGCATGAACTGCTGGTTCGCTACCCGCCAGATGCAACCATGACCGTTCGCGTGCTCAGAGCCGAAGCCGAAGTGGATGTATCGGCGCCATGCATGGACAGCAAAGAATATTACGCACCGCTGCGAGCCGCCGTGACCGCCGCCATGCAAGACGACGCTGCCACTTGCGCCGACAAAATGCGCGAAGCCGCCAAACTGCATGCATTGGCTTCCACCTGGCTCAACGTCTCATTGAACTGCGAGTCAAAGTCCGGGCGCGTTGCCGCAGCCCAGGCATTGCCCGAATATTTCGTGATGTATCACGAACTGCTCATGGAAAATGACTACTCGCCGAGCGCTCTGCAGAAAGTGCGTCCCTCGCTGCAGGAAGCCGCGCAAAAGCTGCTCGACGCCGGTAGCCGGCCACTCGCGGAAAAGCTGCAACAGGAATACGCCGGCGAGATCGCAAAATACTCGCCTCTACAAGGCAGCCTCCTAGGCCTGCAGCTGCAGCCGCACTCGCCCGTGTCTCAAACCGGCATCATCCAAGAACCGCCACGCGTTAATGTCACCCAAAACGGCAAAGTGACCAATATGACAATCGCAGGGCAACTCGCCGCCAAGAACCCCTTAGGCTGCGTGCCCTTATCCCAACTCGACAACACCCGCACACCGCCTGACATCTACCTCGGCGTCTCCGCCTGCATCCAAAAAGACGACTATTCCGCAGCCGCCGCGCTATTTGCGTTGGCGGGAATCGAAAGTCGCTTCGACGCGGCACGCGTACTCGACAAGACTGCAGGGCAGGCCGGCCCAGCGCTCATCATGAACACCTTCAACGGACTCGCCCAAGACAAGCGCGATAAGTTCGGCAAAACGGTCGGCGAACTAGCGGCCGATCCGAATGCGATGACCGACACCTGCCGCACAATCCAAAAAATCGGCTATCCCCACTACTATCCCGAATATATGGTGCTGCACGGCATCCACGCCTTCACCGCCAAGCCCGGTGATGCCACGATGGAACCGAACTTCGACGCGCCAGCCACCTGGCATAACCTGTTGACGAAGTACTTGAACTGCCCTGATGCGCCGACGGCCGCCTCCGCCGTCGCCCCCGCAACGGCGGCAAAGAATGATATTCGATCAAACGACCCTAGCCGGATGAAACCCGGCCTTTATCAAGTGCAGACCAACGTGGGAGTTTTAGAGCCCACTGAAAGGAATACCGGTCCCACCTACATGCGCATGTGCTTCACACCGGCCATGATCGACGCCTCCAATCCGGTACCGCCGCAATCAGGTGAATGCGATCGCTACAATGTCATTCACACTGGCAATACCACTCACATCGATTTCAGCTGCGCTAAGGATGGAATCAAAGCAACTGGGCGCAGCGACGAGACTGTCAATGGCAACAGCCGGCACTCCGTCATCGACATTACCACCGGCGAAACGCCCATCCATCTGGTTACCGACCTGATCTTTCTAGGCGCCGATTGCAACGCCACCTATGCAGCCCCCGCGGTACCGGTATCGGTCCGACACTATCGTTACGAGAGTTCTTTCAAGAGTGGCGGCCGCAATATTCAATTGAGTGCGAACTATGAATGTCGCCTCGAGGGTGATCCGTCCGCCGCCTTCAATCAACTCGAATGGCGGCTCGAAGGCGGCATGAATCGTCTTAAAGTGGTAGGCAAACTCCCCGACGGCAGCTCCTTCAAGATGCAGCCTGTACATTTGGACTGGCGGATCTGGGACAAAAATGCCGGAACCTGCCCCGACAGCACCAAAATCGTCGACTCCGAGATCTGGCTAACGACGGCGGGGACTCCATCCCGAATCGAGCGATTCGACGCTAGCCATGTAACTTCCAAGGACCACCAGCTACAGTTGATCGAATCCAAACTGGTGCTCGATAAAACCGACTCGGTTCCAGCAGGAACCCCTGGTTTAAAGCCACCCCCGTACATTGAAGACCGCCCGCAGTACTACAGCGTGGGAATGATCAGCGTTCCCGCGGCGAGCGCCTCAAACCAAAAAGGACTCAAGGAGTTTACCGAGCAAAAACGCATTCCCTGGCTGACCCAAGGTCAGAGCTATCCCTTCACTGCCTGGAGCGACGAGGACGTCACCTTTGCCCGCAACTACACTTCGATTTTCACCACGGAGGATGACCGTAGAGGCGGGCCAGGCAAGGAAGCCGAGGGTCTCAAGACCTACACCGCGACGCCCGCGAATGATGAATGGCTCGTCGAGTTGGGACACCGCGACTTAGCATCGCAATGGCTGCTCATGCCCGACAAGAAAGGCGCGGATAAACAGGTTCCCCGTCCCGATCCAGCTGCCATGAGCAAGACCTGGATTGTCTACAACGGCGCCCGCATCGAAATCCCGCTGTTTAGCTACTACCGCGTCCTCTACGACCCCAAGCTAGATGAGTACGTCCAATTCTCAATCTATCGCAGGGATGTCGACTAAATCTCCGCTGCTCGTATGGTTGGGCGTTTTTGGGTTTGCCGGCTGAGGGATTCGAATGAGCGGAATAACAGACTGTTTCGTAAGCGTTTATAAAAATCGATGAGAAGAGTTACCCCAAAAAGTTACCCCGCGCGAGGGGAGATATTATTCGAGGGCGCTGGACGCCCGTGGAGTCGGAGTCGATGCGCGTACGGGAACCAGCGGCGACGCCAATGGCAACAATCGACCCAATGTCGCCGGTGGCGAGTGTCGGCTTTGCTGCCTCAGACTTGCGATTCCCTCGAACGGTTAGTTAGGAACCCTCTGCCGCGGCGCGAGCACCTCGTACTTCGCCACAACTTCTGCAATTGCGCTTTTCGTTTTGTCGCTTGTGCTCGCAGAGGGTTTCAAGGCTCGGTGCTGCGCTCCGATTCCAATCAGCTCCGGGATCGCTGTGATCTCCGCTGGCCGTAGGATTGACGAAAACCTTTGACCACGCCGATCATACGCCCAGCGATCTATTAGACTTGTGTCCAGTTGAGTCTCCAACATCTTTTCCGCAAGCGCCGTGTCGCCAGCTTCAATTCGATCTAACACCGCAACCATGTACGCGGCATCAGGACTCTTGATCAGCCCAGGGGCGTCTGCGAGGCCAGCCTTATATCCGATCCTCGCACTGAAGTAAGAGGTTGTCGCGAGAACTAATACTGAGGCAACAACCACAACGGCAATAGGCTTCATCTTTCAGCACTCCCTGTGTCTCCGCCCGGCGTTTATCCAACATCGGCGTCAGCTTACCTCATGCGACGAATGGCTCCTATTTGACTACGATTTATGCGGCTCGACGGACCGGAGTTGGCCGATTTCGCTCATTCGTTGCCGGAGCAGCGACCGCTCGAACCGCTGACTACAATTGACCGCACAGTGCTCCAGCGACGGGTCGGCCACGCATTTTTCGTTAATCGCCGTTGGCTTCGCTTGCGACTCCAAAGTATCGGCCAACACTCATAGTGACGTGAATTGCCTAGTCGATTGCCGGCAGCCACAGGCATTACAAATGATGCGGCGCGTCCATCCGGTCATGAAGGATTCGAATAATCGCGATGCCGTAGTCGGTGATACGGAAATAAATCATATGCCGCTCGACATTGCGGCGGCGATAGCCCGATCGAATATGATCACACGCCGGAGCGGACTTCGGCGCTTCGGCCAAGACTTGGAATGCCGCGGTCAGCAGGTCGGTGTATCGCTCAGCCTGCTCTAGTCCCCATTCACCACGCGTGTATTTCCAGATCCTTTCCAAGTCGCGCTCGGCGGCGGGGGAAAGTCGGTACTCAGCCATTTACGCGACGGAGCCTACGCTTGAAGGCGTTTGCATCGAAGCGCTTTGGCTTTCCGCTTTTTTCACCCTCGATCAAGGCCGAGCGAATCTTCTCGATTTCTGCGCCGCGCTCTTGTTCTCGCCGAATGAGATCACGGATGTATTCGCTATCGTTGGTGTAGTCGCCGCCTTCGACCTGCGCCTTGATCCAGTCATCTTGCTGATCCGTCAACGTAATAGTCTTGCGGACAGTCGCCATAAATGATCCCGTACGAAACGCACCAATAGTGTGATCAGATCATACCATTGGTGTCCATGCCAGCCAGAGCGCCGGGGCGCTAACTGGGCCGTGTTAGCTGCAGATGTCAGTAACAAATTGATACTATTGTTTTTTCTTGTCGGCTGAGGGATTTCTCCGCGCTGCGCGGCTCGCCCTCCGGGTCGCCCTAACGGGCGATCGCCGGCACTGCGTGGCGTCTTCGAACCCAGCTTGTTTTATGTCGGG
>Ga0209525_1000256_pt1 | contig 13454 bp, 13 predicted proteins | sample JacPin_JW_Ref_O1_FD_187958 | JGI IMG/M metagenome (GOLD analysis project Ga0209525, IMG submission 187958) | Forest soil microbial communities from Algoma, Ontario, Canada - Jack Pine, Ontario site 1_JW_Ref_O1 (SPAdes) (version 2) | ecosystem: Environmental > Terrestrial > Soil > Boreal... | reverse complement strand
ATCGAGACCGTCGGCAATCTGGATGCTCCAATCGAGGAGGGTTTCGATGTCGAGCGGACGGCCGGCGATATTGTGTTTCAGAGTCTGGCCGTCGAGAAATTCCATGGCAATGAAATGGCGGCCTTCGAATTCATCAATTTCGTAGATGGTGCAGATATTGGGGTGATTGAGGGCGGAAGCGGCTTGCGCTTCGCGCTGGAAACGTTCGAGGGCTTGCGCGTCGCGGGCGAGATCCTCGGGCAGAAATTTCAGTGCGACGAAACGGCGGAGCTTGGTGTCTTCGGCTTTGTAGACGACGCCCATTCCGCCGCCGCCGAGTTTTTCCAGGACGCGGTAGTGGGAGATGGTTTGGCCGATCATCGATTGTTCACGGGACGGAGCAATTGGGCGCACATGTTAGGCTACGGCGTAAGGACAAGTCAACGCGAGTGGAGGAGAGGAGCTAGGAGGGAACGAGGCTGCACTTTTGCACGAGTTTGTGCTGGCTTGCGGATAGTAATCATAAGAATGAAGATAACAACATCGCAAGGGATAGATGTGGTATAGCTTGATCAGACTCGCGACGCCGTAAACCAGAATCGCACCTGCTCGATCTTAAAAAGGAGAGGTGAAGATGACGACGAAAATCCTGTCCGTTCTGACGTTCGCTCTGGTGTTTCCTGTTTTTTTGTCTGCTCAAGTGGCCACCACGTTCGTCAAAGCTCCAGAGGGATATTGTTGGGAAGACACGAAAGAATACGTCAAGCAAAATGGCCGCGGTATCAACGCCGATGACACGCAACACTTGCTGACAGGTCAGTTCGCTGAAGTCCGGTCCGGTGCTGGCGATATCAGCCTAAACGTCCGAACTTTGATAGGGAAAAATAAAAAGGGCGAAGAAGGATGCACGATCATGGTGGAAGAACTCGGCGGCGCAGCGGCGAGCAGCTTAAACCAGAGGGCCAACGCCGCTTTCGGAAGCTTTAATACTCGCTTCGCTGCGAATATAGCAGCGTTTGTGAGCGCCCGAGAAAAAGCCAGAGAGAAGAAAGAGAAGCAAGAGAAGAAACCGTAGTCCACTCGAAGCGACGAAGCCCCTGATGAGGAAGTTCCAGGTACGCTCGCAGTACAAAACGAGGCATCGAGTCTTGATTCGAACGGCTGGTGGGCCTTAAAGGCTGCCGGCCGTTTTTTTTGGGTCCTTCCTTTCCGCTCGGGTCCAGATCCGATCATCCTGACGAATGGGGCTATTGCTCCCGTTCACCGATTGGGTGTAGGCTTTGCGCATGAAGACCTGTTGCCAGAGAATCGTCCGCGCGTGCTGTTGTTGTGCGTGTTGTCGATTTGTGTGCTCTGGCAGGGGGAGGCTGGGAGGGTAACAGGTAAGCCAGCTTAGGGATTTGAACCCGCCGCCAGATGCAACTGGGCGGCGTTTTTTTTTGTGGGGGCGGGGCACTGAGGCGCGGAGAGAAATGGCGGGATGGAGGTGTGGGCTACGCGGGCGGGTCTGAGACCCGCCCCTACTTTCGGAGGTGGCGGTGCGTAGGGCGGGGCGATTTTTGTTGAATTGAGATGGGGGCGGCGGGCATCGAATTCACATACTTCAAGGAGGAACTAGGACATGAGCGAGTACAAGCATCCGGAAGTGCTGGTTTCAACGGAGTGGGCGGCAGGGCACTTGAATGATCCGAAGGTGCGGTTGATTGAAGTGGATGTGGACACCACGGCTTACGATCAGGGGCACATTCCTGGGGCGGTGGGTTGGAACTGGCAGACGCAACTGCAGGACAACATCCGGCGGGATTTGATCGACAAGGCTACGCTGGAGGGGTTGCTGGGTAAGTCTGGCGTGGGGAATGACACGACGATTCTGCTCTACGGCGACAACAACAACTGGTTCGCGGCGTATGCGCTGTGGCAGCTGAAATATTACGGGCACAAGGATGTACGGTTGATCAACGGCGGACGGAAGAAGTGGATTGAGGAGAAGCGGCCGTTGACGACTGATCCCGTGAAAGTGACGGCGACGACGTATCGCGCTTCGGGGCCGGACGAATCGATTCGGGCGCGCAAGGAAGAGATTTTCGACGCGCTCAACAAGAAAAAGTCGGCGCAGCTTGTGGATGTGCGGTCGGTGGATGAGTTTACCGGGAAGATTATTGCGCCGCCGGGGATGAGCGAGACGGCGCAGAGGGCGGGTCATATTCCGGGCGCGGCGAATATTCCGTGGGCGCAAGCGGCGAATGAGGACGGGACGTTCAAGTCGGCGGATGCGCTGAAGCAACTGTATGGCGCGAAGGGCGTGAACGGCGATAGCGAAATTATCGCGTATTGCCGGATTGGGGAGCGGAGTTCGCACACCTGGTTCGTGCTGAAATATTTGCTGGGCTACGACAATGTGAAGAATTACGACGGGTCGTGGACGGAGTGGGGGAATTTGATCGGCGCGCCGGTGGATAAGGAGGTTGCGGCGGCGGCGCGGTGATAAGGGCCACGGAAGCACCGAGACAAGGAAACAAGGAGGCAAGGAGGTAGTCGCGGCCAACGGTGGCGCGACGGAGGTGTGGGCGACGCGGGCGGGTCTTAGACCCGCCCCTACGGCTCCGAAGCTGAGGTTGGCCTCGGGGCTTTTTTTTCGCTTGACATATTCCTATATAGGCATGTATTATTTGGCGTGCCCAGAGCTGCTACTACTTCGGATGCGTTTAATGCGGTGGCTGAGCCTCGGCGGAGGGAGATCTTGAACTACCTGGCGCTACAGGAAAGGCCGGTGGGGGAGATCGTCGCTGCGCTGGGTCTCGAACAGCCCTCGGTATCGAAGCACCTGCGAGTGTTGCGGGATGTGGGACTTGTGCGGGTGCGGCGGGAGGGACGGAACATGCTTTACAGCCTTGATGCGGAAGCAATCCGGCCAATGTACGAATGGACGCAGACGTTCGAGCGTTTCTGGAAACATCAACTGCAGCGCGTGAAGGAGAGAGCCGAGGAGCGTTCGGCGGCGGCGGCTAAAGGACCCCGAGAGGACCCCGAGAAGGCGGAGTGACAGTCATTAATCTGATTTTCACAAAGGAGAGCAACGATGATTGGAACGGCTATGCAGCTTGAAAACCTGACATTGAGCATCAACGAAGAAATCCGGGTGCGGGCGTCGTTGGACGTCACATTTGAGGCGCTGCTCGAACAGCTAGGGCCGGGAAACGAGAGAGGCGACGGAACGGCAATGCCAATGAAGCTCGAAGCCCGGCCCGGTGGTAGGTGGTACCGCGATCTGGGTAACGAAGACGGGCACTTCTGGGGAGTGGTGCAGGCGATCAAGCGTCCGTCGCTGCTGGAAATCACAGGGCCGCTGTTCATGTCGTATCCCGCGATTTCGAATGTGCAGTACCGGCTGAGCGAGGCGGACGGCGTGACGCTTATCCAGTTTCATCACCTGGCGCTGGGATTGATCGCCGACGATCATCGAAAAGGCGTGTCAACCGGCTGGGGACACATCAACGAAAACGTGCGGAAGCGCGCCGAGAATCGTGCGGGGAAGAAGACGGGAGCATGAGCGGACGGGGTTAGATTCAAAGAGGTGAGAAATGTGTCCAGCGTGTATGGCAACAGCAGCACTGCTCATAACCGGGGCGATATCAACAGGCGGGCTGGCGGCGATTGCAGGAAAGCTGCGCGGTCACAAAACATCCGAAGGGCGGTTCATAGGTCGTGTGAAGCCGACTGAACCCAGAAATCCGAATGCGAGGAGAGATCAACATGTCTAGCACGGCAAGCAGCAAGACGATTGCTCCACAGGTGGTATCGCAAGATCAATGGCTTGAAGCGCGAAAGAAGCTGTTGAAGAAAGAGAAAGAGTTCACGAAGTTGCGTGACGAGCTGAGCCGGGAGCGGCGGGAGTTGCCCTGGGAAAAGGTGGAAAAGCCATATACCTTCCAAGGGCCAAAGGGAAAAGAGACACTGGCTGAACTTTTTGATGGACGCGGCCAGCTGATTGTCTATCACTTCATGCTGGGACCGGGATGGAAAGAGGGCTGCCCGAGTTGTTCCTTCCTCGCGGATCATTTCAATCCGTCCGTGGTGCATCTGGCGCAGCGCGACGTGACGTTCGTGGCCGTGTCCCGGGCGCCGCTTCCGGAGATTGAGGTGTTTAAGAAGCGCATGGGATGGGGGTTCAAGTGGGTCTCATCGTCCAGGGGCGATTTCAATTTCGACTATCATGTTTCATTCACGAAAGACCAACTGGCGAAGGGCGACACTTTCTACAACTTTGAAATGCAGAACAAGTTTGGCGGTGAAGAGCGTCCGGGCGCTAGCGTGTTCTACAAGGATGCCGGTGGTGAAATTTTTCACACCTACTCCACGTATTCACGAGGTCTGGATATTCTGATTGGGGCGTATAACTTCCTGGACCTGACGCCAAAGGGCCGGGACGAAGAAGGATTGCCGCACGGGATGGCGTGGGTTCGGCATCACGATCGTTATCAATGAGGCGGTTTGAAGTATGAATGGTCTTACAGGGGCGTAAAAAACCAAAGCATAAATAGGAGAAAACATGGGAGACGTAACGCACGAGCAAGCGAATTTGATGTTGAAATTGTACGATTTGCGGCGAGAACCGAAGTTGCGAGAGGCGCGTGACTGGTTTGCAGCAAACTTTCACGTGAAGAATGCCGAGGACGTGATGCGGCTCTGTCCTTTCGGAAGCAAAGAAAACACCTACATGCGCATGGTAGCCGGCTACTGGGAAATGGTGGCGGGCATCGTGAACCGCGGGTTGATCGAGGAGGACATGTTCTTCGAAGGCACCGGCGAGCAGTGGGGCGTGTGGCAGCAGCTGAAGCCGATAGCCGGGGACTTCCGGAAGACCTTCAGCAATCCGAAATTTCTCGCGGCGCTCGAAGAGCAGGCAAAGCGTTTTGAAGCGTGGCAAGAGAAGCGGGCACCCGGTTCGATTGAGGCGATGCGCAAATTCCGGGAGCAGATCGCAAAGCAGATGAGCGAACGAACGACACAGGCTGCGGTCGCGTAACGTAGCCGTTTCGGTTGGCCGCGAAAAAGCCCCGAGCGTCCATCAGGCCTCGGGGCTTTTTGTATTCAGCGCCGAGCGTGCGCTAGGGAAGCTCGTTGGTGGCGACGCCGTTGTGGCGAGCTTCGTCTTCGAGGGCGGCGATTCTGTCGAGTGTATCGTGCCGCTTCGTCTGAAGCTGCTGTAATTGCTCTTTCCAGTCGCCGATTCGATTCCCGCCGTAGTGCAACGGCTCGTTGAGCGTCTTGCCATCGAGCGCGGCTTGCAATTCCGCAATCGTCTTATCGAGAGGCGGTATCTGCGCCTGCAGCTTTGCGATCTGATCGTGATACCACTTCGCGTCTTTCTTGCTTTTTGCTTTTGCTGGTGCCGCTGAACCGGAATTCGAATTCTGCTGAGTGGGGCCCGGTGTATCGTTCGGTTGGGTGTGCGATCCGCCGAGATTGTCGTTCGTCCAGACTTTTTTCTGCGGCGTCTGTTGCTGCGATTGCGCCGGTGTGGGCGTTTGAGTTGGTGCGGAAGTGGTTTGCCCGCGAGTGGTGGAGGTTGCGCCTAATGTGAACAGCAGCGCCGCAAGGGCGGCGAACGACAACCGTGCAAGGAATGGCGTGGCCATAATGCCTCCCACGAGGCCGCAAGTCTTCTAACTATTAGGCGCTTTGGATCGAATCGAGGCTATCGGATTGAACCCGACTGGCGCGGAAAAGTTACGGGTCAGCAGTAAGGGACTTGCCGCTGGCAAGCTCGCTTTGCACGAGGGCCAGGGCTTCCTTCGGCGGGCCGATGCGGCGATAGCGCGAGACTTCAATCCACTGATGCTGATCAAAAGTGAAAAGAAACTTTCTCGCGGTGTAGTCGTATTGATAGCGAGTGGGGAGCCAAACGCCCGGAGCGACTTCGGATTGATCGAAAGCGAAAACGCCGCCACGATAGAGCTTCCCGAGTATGCCCCCGCCGAACGAGATATCGCGAGTCACGTGGGCCTCGGCCCGGACGATCTGAGTCGCCGTGTGATCCACCCAGACTTTTGCGGTAACACGCGTGATTGCTTCCTGGAGCGTAGAGTGCGGGTGGAATTCAGGATTGGGATCCAACTGAATAACGTCGCACAGATGGCCGCTGATCGTCTCCTGCCCGATCCATTTTCGCAGCAGGCCTTCTTTCATGCTGTTGATCAATTCGGCGCGATCTTTTTTCTTCTTCTCGAATTTGGCGTAGGCAGTCTTGGCACGTGAATCGTTGGGTTTCAGGGCGAGTTCGAGCGTCTGTTCCCAAAGCTGAAGCTGCTTGCGGTATTCCGCCGGGTCGGCCGGCTTTCCGCGGTCGCTGTCCAGTATTTTCATGGTGCCTGTGCCGGTTGGAACGATGCGATAGGTACGGTCTTCGAGAACCTTCGGCGTCATACCGGCTGTTTGATCCACTTGGCGCTCAATGCGTTCGTACTCGTCGAGAAACTGTTCGTTCCGGTGCTGGTTGGCGATGAGTTTATCGGCGCGAGCCTGGAGTTCGGCGTCGGACGGAGGTTGGGGCTGTTGGGCAGGTGGAGCAAAGCCCGGCGAAAGCATCGGTAGCGCCAGCGCGGTGGCGAAGACGGCGATGGCAAGGAAGTTGGGCATCGAGTAGGCCAATTCCGTTTGGATTGCGGGCTGGCAGCCGAGTTGCAGGTCTATTGTAACCGCAATTTTGTTTATGCAACTGGCCGAAGAACAGTTTTGGGATTGTTTTTGGCGGGGCGCCGAACTTTTTGGCCCCGTCTGCCGTCTATAATGGATAGAGTGAGCGAACCTTCCCGATTCACGCAAGTCCAGCGGGCCGCGGTGGCTCTGCAGGAGACTTTTCGCATCGCGCTCGATACGTTGCGCTCGCACAAGCTGCGGACATTTCTTACATTGCTGGGGGTGATCCTGGCGGTAACGACGCTCGTAGCCGTGATATCCGTGCTGAATGGGCTCAACGTATACGTTTCCGACAAAGTGGCCAACCTGGGCGCGAACGCGCTCGTCGTCGACAAAATAGGCATCGTCACCAATCTCGATCAGTGGACTAAAGCGCGGAAACGGCCGCCGCTCGATATGTCCGACTACGAAGCTCTGCGGGACGGCATGAAGTTGGCGGCGGCCGTCGCTGCGGAGCAGAACAATGTGGCGGATGTGCGCTACGGGAACGGACTGAGCGAAGACGTCACGATCCTTGGCACCACCCCTGCTTTTGCGGACATTCGCCAGATCGAAGTGGCGACTGGGCGGCTGTTGACGCAGGCGGACGAAGACCATGCGGCAAACGTTTGCGTGATTGGAATGGACGTGGTGAGCAAGCTGATGCCGGGAGTGGACCCGCTCGGCAAAGAAATTCGCGCCGGCCAAGGGCAATACCAGATTGTCGGCGTGGCTAAGCCGAAGGGGACAGTGCTCGGCCAGCCGCAAGACAACTTCGTGATGATTCCGCTGCGAACGTATCGCTCCGTGTGGCTGCAGAAGGGCGATTCGGTGACGATGTTCGTACAGGCGCGCGGGCCGGAGTGGATGTCCGCCGCTGAAGACGAAGCGCGGGTGATCATCCGGACTCGCCGCCACCTGCGCTACGAGGAGGACGACAATTTTGCGGTGATCATGCCGGACTCGATCACGGGAATCTGGAACCGGATCACGGGAAACGCATTTGGAATCGCGATCTGGGTCACCTCCGTGTTTCTCGTTGTAGGGGGCATTGTGATCATGAACATCATGTTGGCGAGCGTGACGGAGCGGACGCGAGAAATCGGATTGCGCAAATCGCTGGGAGCGCGCCGCGGGCAGATCGTGATGCAATTCCTGGTGGAATCATCGATGCTGGCGACGCTGGGGGGCGCAATCGGCGTGATTCTTGCACTGGCAATCGCTGCGATTGTGCGTGTGGCAAGTCCTGTGCCGATTTCGACGCCGCTGTATGCAGTTTCGATCGCGCTGGCGCTCTCGACGGGCGTGGGATTGTTTTTTGGAATTTATCCGGCGATGCGCGCTTCGAAGCTGGATCCGATTGAAGCGTTGCGGGCGGAGAACTGAAATGATTCCTGTGCGGCAGGATTTTCGCGAAAATCTCGGCCTTGCGTTCGACACAATCCGAACGCACAAGCTGCGGAGTTTTCTCGCCGTGCTGGGCGTCTTGATCGGTGTGGCGCTGATCATTCTTGTGGTCGGCCTCGTACAGGGATTTCGGACGTCGATTTCGGAGGAGATTGCATCCGAGGGCCTGGACACGGCGTGGGTGGCGCGTTTTACACAAGGCCCGGGACTCAACGGGCGCCGGCCAAAGGAAGAGCGCGAGCGCAAACCGTTGACGTTTGCGGACGCGCAAGCCGTGATGACGCAATGCCCTGCCGTGAAGCAGACAGCGATTTCCGTTTTCGAGTGGACGCAGCCGCACACAGTGCGTTATCAGAGCAACCAGGTTGCGGGCGGCGAGTTTCGCGGTACGTTTCCGGCGTACCTCGAGGTGTATTCGAACGCAAACATCAAAGCAGGGCGATTTTTCACCGAAACTGAAAACGAGCATCGCGACAGTGTAGTTGTGCTTGGTGAAAACATCGCTACGGCGCTCTTCGGAAAAGTGGATTTGGCGCTCGATAAACAGGTGCTCGTGGACGGTGTGAATTTCCGTGTGATTGGCGTGCTGGAAAAGCCGGTAGGGCTTTTTGGAACATCGGATGAAGACCGGCGTGTAGTTATGCCCTATTACACGTTTTTCAAAATCTACCCTGCGAGCTTTGAGCTGGCGATGCGAATTTTGGCCTATCCCGGAAAACTTGATCTCGCAGTGGACCAGATTCGCGAGGTGCTGCGGCGTCGCCGAAATGTTCCGTACGACAAGCCCGATAGTTTTGCGATACAGACCAACGTCGAGATGGTGAAGCAGTTCAACGACATCATCGGCGGCGTGGTGCTGGTGATTGTGGTGCTGAGCTCGATCGGGCTGCTGATTGGCGGGATGGGCGTGATGAATATCATGCTCGTCTCAGTGACGGAGCGCACGCGCGAGATCGGTGTGCGAAAAGCGATCGGCGCGCGGAGCCGCGACATCACGTGGCAATTCTTATTTGAAGCGATGACGCTGACGGGTACCGGCGGGCTGATTGGAATCATTGTTGGCAGCGCGATCGTAATGTTGATTCCGGTAGTGAGTTCTCTGAAAGCGATTGTGCCGCTTTGGGCGGTGATCGTGGGATTCACGGTATCTGTAGGAATCGGGTTGATATTCGGCGTGTGGCCGGCGACAAAGGCCGCGAAATTGAATCCGGTGGAAGCTCTTCGCTACGAATAGGATTACGAATCGCAATCGATTCTGAAGCGGGTGCGATTATCTGGGAGCGGGCGCGCCAGGGTCGATCGTTACAGTGCTTTTGGGATCCAGTTGAGATTTCCCGTCTGGTCCGAATGCGTAGGGAAAACCGTCTGGATCGAGCGGAACACCTTTTATCATCGCCGCGTCGACCAGGTCGCGCGTAGATTCAGGGTAATGTCCGAAACGTGCGCGATAGTCTTGCGCGAGTTGATCGAGCTGCATTTCATCCGACTGAGCCTTCAGGCCCTTTAATGCTTCAAGCGCGCGCTTCTTAATCTGCTCATCCTGGGTTGTCTCATAGACCTCCGACCAGATCATGCGCGACGTGTCGAGGACGCCGCCCCTCGAGGCGATGCGCGCGGCCAAAACTTTGAAGAGTTGCGATGCGCCGGGAATCTTGCTGGTCGCAACGTAGGCCGCAGCAGCCTTGTCGTAATCCTTGAGTTTCATGTAGTAGATAAACCCGAGATCGGCGGAGAGTTGCGTGTTATTCGGATTTGCGGCAACGCCCTTCTTGACCAAAGTAACGGCAAGATCGGGCCTGCCAGCGCCGCCCTGCTTTTCGGATAGAAAAAAAGCGCCAAAGTGATAGGCGGGGATGAGATTCGGGTCGAGAGTGGTAGCGACGTCGAGCAGGGGAGCCAGCAAATGGAAGTCGCGATCGGAAGTGGGCAGCTTGGCGCCATAATATTGGACAGCGCGCGTCCAGTAGATATCGCCAAGCAGCGCGTCGTAGCCCAAGCTCAGTTTTTTGAGCAGCGGGCCTGATTGAACGAGCAGCTCGTCACCTTGCTTTTCGAGAGCACCGCGCGAGGAATCGATTCTCTGTTGCAGCGCCACAACCGCGACGAGCAACAGGGGAACGACAATCGCTGCAAGCCAGGCGAGCGGATTTCGATGGCGTTCGCTCACTTCAGATTCTTCCCGGAAAATACGGCCGCTGCTGCAACGAGGAGAATCGCGGAATAGAGCAATGCGTAAAGAGTATTCTGCGCGATGAGCTGAGTAGGAATCGCAAAACCATGGGAGGCTTGGCCGATTACATCGAAATTGTGGAAGTTGGGCAGCACGTAGTAGAGAACGCGGGTGATAGCTTTGACGACGGGGCTTTGTGTCACCATGCCGATATTCAGGAAATCGGTTGAAAACATTCCCGCGAGATAAATTCCGATGGTGAAGAGCGTGGATAGCATGGGCGTGGAGAAGCACGAGAAAAAAAGTGCCAGCGCCGTGACGATCGCTAATTTCAGAAGGATGAAATAGACCGCCACGAGTATGTACACGTCCGACCGGGCAAACGAGCGGTTCACATAAAAGAGAGCTACGGCCACGCCGATGGTCATGAAACAGGTGTTCACGAACAGCGTGAGCAGCAAGCCCGCGTATTTTCCGACGATGAATTGCCAGCGGCGGACCGGCTTCGCGAGCAGGCTGTAGAGTGTGCGCTTCTCCATTTCTTTGTAAATCAGGCCGACTCCGATGAAGATCGCCATTACCAGCCCGAACGCAGAAATCGCTGAAAGTCCCAGATTTGCGATCACAAGGCTGTCGATCCCGATGGAGATTTGCCCTACCAGAATCGCCGCGCCGATCATCAGGAACGCAAAGAAGACCAAGTTGTAGAGAACGCGATCGCGAACCGCTTCGCGGAACGTATTGACGGCGACGACTCCGGGTATCGCACTCATCGAGCCACAACCTCCACTGCGTGAGAAGCTGCTTTCTCGCGGTTCACCATGCGGAAGAAATATTCTTCCAGCGATGGTCGAACGGGTTGCACGGAAAGGATGCGCGCATCGCACTCGCGCAGTTTTTCGAGCGTGGCGTAAAGGTCCGCTTCGGGAACTTCGGCGCGATAGTGCGCCCCGGCCTTTGTCGTGAAGGCTGCAAGCGCCGGAGGCAAGGCGCGGCCATCCTTCAGTTCGAAGAGAATATCCATCGCGACAACATCCATTGAAACAATTTCGCCTGGAGCACCCACGCCCTGCAATTTTCCGTCAACCAGCACCGCGACTCGATCGCAGAGCATTTCGGCGTCGGAAAGAATGTGAGTGGAGAAAAACACGGTGCAGCCCTGGTTCTTGAGGTTGAGGATAATGTCGCGGACTTCACGGCGGCCGATGGGATCGAGGCCGGACATGGGCTCGTCCAAGAAGACGACTTTGGGATCGTGCAAGATTGCCTGTGCGATTCCCGCGCGCTGGAGCATACCTTTGGAGAATTTTCGCAGCTGAACGTCGGCCGCCGTGGTGAGGCCGACGAGCTCGAGAAATCGGGCCACGCGCTCGCGGCGGTCGGCGGCAGCGAAGCCGAAAAACCGAGCGTAATAATCGAGGAGTTCGCGCGCCGTCAGATAGTCATAGAAATAGGGCTGCTCGGGAAGATAGCCGATTTCGCGGTGCATGGCGACGTCGTCGATCGATTTGCCCCGTATACGCGCTGTTCCAGCCGTTGGAAAAATCAGCCCCATGAGCAACTTTAGGGTGGTGGTTTTTCCGGCGCCGTTTGGACCTAGAAAACCGAAGATTTCGCCGTCTTCGACGCGCAGAGAAAGATTGTCGAGCGACCGGCGCATGCGCTTGCGCCAGAACCCTAAGGCATAGTCTTTCGTCAAACCGTCGATTTCGATTGCCGCGGTAGCCATCGTCGTTATTATTATTTTTTTTTAGATGATTAGCTCGTGTCAATCGTGGCCTGTTGCTTCCTATGACACAGGCTATCGTGGCCTGACGGATTCAGGAAACAGCGGCGTGATTGACAATCGCCAGGTGGCTGCGTAGGCTCGGCCAAGCGGAAGCTAGCCTCATGATTGGCCAGACCCTCTCGCATTACCTGATTACGTCGGAACTCGGCCGCGGTGGAATGGGTGTGGTGTACCGCGCGCGCGACCAACTTCTGAATCGCGATGTGGCGTTGAAGTTGATGCTCGACAATGTGGTTAATCAGCGCGATCGCCGCGCCCGCGTATTGGCTGACGCACGCGCAGCTTCCGCTCTGAATCATCCCGGCATTACGACGATCTACGACGTGGTTGAGTCCGGTGAGCATCTTTTTATCGTGATGGAGTTAGTTGAGGGCCAGACTCTTCGAGCGCGACTTTCCTCGGCCGGACCGTTGGACGCTCGTGAGCTCGCGCGATCGGTGGCGCAGATCGCTGAAGCGCTCGATGCGGCGCACTCCCACGGTGTGGTTCACGGCGATATCAAGCCCGAAAATATCGTGCTACAGGCCACGGCCGTTCCTAAGCTCTTTGATTTCGGAATTGCGCGGCAAATGGCCGCCGAGACTGTGACGCTGACGCGCTCGAATCAGAAAGCGAATGAAACGCCGCGAGAAACGATCGCGGGAACAGTCGCTTATATGCCACCCGAAATTCTTAGAGGCGAGGTGGGAGATTCCCGTTCCGACTTGTATTCCCTTGGCGTCGTCCTGTTTGAGGTTGCGACAGGCCATCGTCCCTTCCTGGGGCCGACAATTACCGCATTGATGGCCCAGATTCTTCATGACCCGGCTCCTCGGTTGGAAGGCGGCGGGAACATTGTGCCGCAGGAACTGGGGCGGATCGTTCAGAAGCTTTTAGAGAAGGAACCTTGCGCACGCTACCAATCCGCTCGCGAACTGCAGGTAGACCTTACGAATCTGCTGCGTGAGCTCGAACTCGGTGCTCTACTCCCGGCGGCAGTGGTCGGCAAGCGAGCAGTCGCGGTGCTGCCGTTTAAGCTGCTGACTCCCAACCCCGAAGATGAATACCTGGGGGTGGCGCTGGCGGATGCGATCATTAATCATCTCGGGGGGCGGGGCGAAGTGTTGGTACGGCCGATCAACACGGTGAGGCGTTACGCGAAGCAGGCGGTAGATCCGCTTCTGGCCGCGCGCGAGATGAATGTCCACGTGGTGGTGGACGGAAGCATTCAGAAATCCGGGTCCCGATTGCGCGTTCACGTGCAGGCCTGGAATGCTGCGGACGGAACGACGTTGCTGACCGGCAAGTACGATTCGGAAATGGCGGCACTTTTCGATTTACAGGACAAAGTGGCGGAAGCGTTGGCCAGCGCCCTCGGTCTGAAAGCATCGGAAGGTTCGGACTCGCCATCGGAACCCCCAACTAAGAATCCCAGAGCATATGAATTATTTT
>Ga0209525_1000255_pt1 | contig 13482 bp, 15 predicted proteins | sample JacPin_JW_Ref_O1_FD_187958 | JGI IMG/M metagenome (GOLD analysis project Ga0209525, IMG submission 187958) | Forest soil microbial communities from Algoma, Ontario, Canada - Jack Pine, Ontario site 1_JW_Ref_O1 (SPAdes) (version 2) | ecosystem: Environmental > Terrestrial > Soil > Boreal... | reverse complement strand
GGACTACCTCGGATGGAAATGGAAATCGAACGCGGGAATTCCCATCGTGTGCGTGCCAGGCTGTCCCGTACAGCCGGACAATATGACGGAGACGCTCCTATATCTATTAAACATGCAGGCGGGCCGGGCACCGATGATCCCTCTCGACGACGCTCTGCGGCCCACATGGCTGTTCGGCCAAACGGTGCACGAAGGGTGCGATCGCGGTGGCTACTACGAGCAGGCAGAATTCGCAGCCGAGTATGGAGCGATTCAGTGCATCGTCAAGTTGGGCTGCTGGGGGCCAGTAGTTCAATGCAATGTAGGAAAGCGCGGATGGATGGGCGGAATTGGCGGCTGTCCGAACATAGGCGGCATTTGCATCGGCTGCACGATGCCGGGGTTTCCCGACAAGTTTATGCCGTTCATGAACCAACCGCCAGGGTCTCTCCTCTCGTCAAATGCAGTGTCAACGTATGGGCGGGCGATTCATGCGCTTCGTCGCTTTACCCAGGCATCCTTGAACAAAGAGCCGAGTTGGAGACGTCCGGCGCGCGAAGCCGAGTGAAAAAGATTTAGACGGATATTGCATCATGAGCGGAAGCCCCATGTCGGAGAAAGGTCGGCCTCGAGACGTCGAGAGAAGTTTGCTTTCACGAGGAGCTGATGCGACCGTCGCGGAGGCGGAAGCAACCCTTCGAGAACTGGCCACCATATTCTTGGAAAGTCCAGCATTGGGAGCGGAATCTCGCGGGGGGCCCGTCCAACCAAGAGTCGTAAAATTGGGTTCCGGCCAACAGCCCCACAGCGTCGAGGCCAGGTATCGCGCGCTCGTCGAACAAATTCCTGCCGTTGTCTTCATGGCCTACCTCGATCAAGGAATCGGCGAAGCTTACGTGAGCCCACAAATCGAAGCCGCGCTCGGCTTCACGCAAGATGAGTGGCTGGAAGATCCCGTGCGTTGGTACGACCAGATTTATCCCGACGACAAACAGCGCTGGAGCTCCGAAGCTGCGGAGATGTTTCTTTCCGGCAAACCGCTGAAATCAGCGTATCGGGTGTTGGCCCGCGACGGCAGAGTTCTTTGGTTCCACTGCGAAGCGGAAATGATACGGCGCGAAGATGGCCGGCCGTGGTTTATCCACGGGGTGGGCGTCGATATCACCGAACTGAAGCTCGCAGAGGAATCGCTTCAGGATGAACGCAACGTGCTCTCCGCGATTCTCGATATTGTGGGAGCCCTTATCGTGGTTCTCGATCACAAGGGGCGGATCGTTCGATTTAATCGCACGTGCGAGCAGACGACTGGCTACTCATTTGCCGAGGTTCAAGGGAAGTATGTGTGGGATCTTCTTCCGCTGCCAGAGGGCGTGGATAACTTCAAGGCCATATTTGAAGACACGAATGCTGCTTCGGGAACTTATGAGACTTCCTTGCTGACCCGCAGCGGAACCACCCGGCTGGTAACTTGGTCAAGCACGGTGCTTGCGGGCAAGGACGGCGCCACATCACACGTGATCGTGACGGGGATCGATATCACAGAGCGCCGCCGCCTCGAAAAGGCCCTCTTGGAAGTGAGTGCCCGCGAACAGCGCCGAATTGGCGAAGATCTGCACGATGGACTGGGCCAGCACCTTACGGGAATCGCCTTTATGAGTAAAGTTCTCGAGAGCAAACTGACTGAGAACTCGTTGCCGGAGTCGGGCGACGCGGCGAAAATTGTTAAACTCGTTAACGAGGCGATTAACAAGACGCGAGAACTGTCGCGCGGCCTGCTTCCAGTGGTCTCGGATGCGCACGGCTTGATGTCCGCTCTCGCGCGCTACGCTGAAGAGATGCAGGATCTGTTCCAAACGCCTTGCCGCCTCGAATGCGCCGAGCCGGTTCTGGTTTACGACGTGAACGTAGCTACCCACCTCTACCATATCGCTCGAGAAGCGGTGAACAATGCGATGAAACACGGAAGGCCGCAGCAGGTGATCATCGGATTGTCCGCTGAAGAGGGCCAGGGAACTCTTTCCGTGCAGGACGACGGATTGGGAATTTCCAGGATTCCAACGAATCACAAAGGAATGGGTCTAAATATAATGAGCTATCGCGCCAATATGATAGGTGGGTCGCTCGACGTCGGTGCGAATTCCAAGGGAGGGACTACAGTAGTTTGCCTCTTTCCCCTCGGCGCCCGTACGTGATAAACGATAAGGTGGCGGGCAGGACATAGCTCCGATGAACAAGACGCGCTCGAATCCTTCGGTGCCCAGGTGCAAAGTTTTTCTGATTGACGACCATCCGATCGTGCGGCAGGGACTGGCTTTGTTCATCGACCGGGAACCGGATCTGATGGTTTGCGGCGAGGCGGATGGCGCTACGTCTGCCCTGCAAGCGATTCGAGAAGCGGCCCCTGATTTTGTAGTCTTGGATATTTCGCTCGACGGTCCGGACGGCCTAGAACTGCTCAAGACTCTCCGCGTGAGGTACCCCAACCTGCCCGTACTGGTTCTTTCCATGCACGACGAGGCCGTATACGCCGAGCGGGCTCTGCGTGCCGGTGCGAATGGCTACATCATGAAACAAGAAGCAACAGACAGGGTACTAACCGCGATTCGTCACATCCTGAGCGGGGACGTGTACCTCAGCGATCGCCTGACGAAGCGGATGCTGCAGCAGTTTGTGAACGGTTCCGTCTCTCCCCGCGACCCGCTCGCGAAACTGAGCGACCGTGAGCTAGAGGTTTACCGGTTAATTGGCGCCGGACATAGCACGCGGCAAATAGCCGACGAATTGCACGTCAGCACGAAGACGATCGAGTCTTACCAGGCTCACATCAAAGAGAAGTTAGCGCTGCGAAATGCGCGAGAACTTGTTCAGCACGCCGTCGAGTGGTCGGTGAACGCGAAAGGCGCGTAATTCATACTTCTAATCGATTTCATTCAGATATTTTCAAATCTGTGCAAATCGAAGTTTCTTAACATTGCTCGCGAGATCGGTCTATCCTCAAAGCTCCTTGTTTTTCAGTATGTTAAGGGATAGGAGAAATCCCCACGCTCTCCGTAGGGATGCCCCTATAAAGAATACAGCAAGCACCCGCTTGAGGCCCTCGGCTCAACGTTGTATCCCTCGCCTGTAACAACCAGACTGAGTTGACATTTTCACTGATGATGCCGCTGCCCAATGCCCCCCGGAGCAGCGCAGAAACCCTTCAACGGTTCTGAAAGGAGACTTGAGCCATGGCAGAAGCGGCTCCGTACGGTCGCAAAACGCAAAAAAATTCCCCCGTCTCCGATGTTCATATTGTATGGATGACTGCCGGACTCGGCTGCGACGGTGATTCAGTTTCCATCACCGCCGCCACACAACCTAGCATCGAGGACGTAATCCTCGGAGCGATTCCGGGCCTACCCAAGGTCCACCTTCACAACCCTGTTTTGGCTTACGAAAACGGCGACGAGTTCATGAAGTTTTGGTACATGGCCGCAGAGGGCAAGCTTAATCCGTTCGTTCTGGTGGTCGAGGGTTCCATCCCGAATGAGCAGATTAAGAAGGAAGGCTACTGGGCCGCGATGGGAACCGACTCGAAGACTGGTCAGCCCATAACCACGAACGAATGGATTGATCGCCTCGCTCCCAAAGCACTCGCCGTGATTGCTTGCGGCACTTGCGCCACTTACGGCGGAATCCATGCGATGTCGGGCAATCCTACCGGCGCAATGGGGCTGGCTGACTATCTCGGCTGGGGTTGGAAATCGGTCGCAGGCCTGCCCATTGTCAACGTACCGGGGTGTCCGGTCCAACCGGACAATTTCATGGAGGTCGTTCTCTACCTCCTCTACCAGGTCTCTGGGCTCGCCCCGATGATCCCGCTCGACGATCAACTTCGACCCACTTGGCTATTCGGACAGACGGTGCACGATGGATGCGATCGCGCCGGTTATTACGAGCAAGGCGATTTCGCGGAAGAATACGGTTCCCCGAAGTGCATCGTAAAACTGGGCTGCTGGGGACCAGTTGTGAATTGCAACGTCCCGAAGCGCGGGTGGATGGCCGGAATTGGAGGCTGCCCGAATGTGGGCGGAATCTGCATCGGCTGCACGATGCCGGGTTTCCCGGACAAGTTCATGCCGTTTATGGATGAACCGCCCGGCGCTCGTGTTTCTTCCGCGTCGATTGGCATTTACGGTCGCGCGATCCGTGCCTTGCGTTCGATGACAAATGCAACAGTCAATAAAGAACCGAAATGGCGGCATCCCGGTACTGAACTCACCACGGGTTATCACCCGCGAGCGTACTGAGGACTGAAAGGAGCTTAGAAGATGAGCACAATCACCGGGGTGACGAAAGAGACCGCTACGAAATCTCGAAATCTCGTGGATATGAATTGGGATCCCATTACGAGGATTGTGGGAAGCCTGGGCATCTTCACGAAGATCGACTTTGACAACCGGCAAGTGGCGGAATGTCACAGCACGTCATCGATCTTCCGCGGCTACAGCATTTTCATGAAGGGAAAGGACCCGCGCGACGCCCATTTCATCACCAGCCGCATTTGCGGGATTTGCGGAGATAACCACGCCACATGTGCTACGTATGCCCAAAACATGGCTTTCGGAATCCGTCCGCCTGCAATCGCCGAGTGGATCGTAAATCTTGGCGAAGCCGCTGAGTATATGTTCGACCACAATATTTTCCAGGACAACCTGGTGGGCGTGGACTTTTGCGAGCAGATGGTGAAGGAAACGAATCCAAGCGTGCTCGCCAAAGCTGAGAAGACCTCTTCGCCGCACGCGAACCTTCACGGCTATCGAACCATTGCGGACATCATGCGCGCGCTGAATCCGTTCGTGGGCGAGTTCTACCGCGAAGCTTTGCAGGTGAGCCGCATGACCCGCGAAATGTTCTGCTTGATGGAAGGGCGGCACGTTCATCCGTCTACGCTCTATCCCGGCGGCGTGGGAACCGTTCCAACGATTCAGCTCTTCACAGACTATCTCGTGCGCCTGATGAAGTACGTCGAGTTCATGAAGAAAGTCGTTCCGCTGCATGATGATCTTTTCGACTTTTTCTACGAGGCTCTGCCAGGTTATGAAAAAGTGGGACAGCGGCGCGTACTTCTCGCATGTTGGGGTTCTTTCAATAATCCAGATGTTTGCGATTACACCTACAAGAACATGACCCATTGGGGAAAGGGGATGTATGTTACCCCCGGTGTGGTGGTGGACGGAAAACTCGTCACGAATGACTTGGTGGACATTAACCTGAATATCCGCATCCTGCTGGGTAGCTCGTATTACGACGACTGGAAGAATTCCGAGACGTTCGTCAAGACCGATCCACTGGGAAATCCGGTCGATCAAAATCATCCGTGGAATCAAACCACGATCCCTCGGCCGCAGAAGCGTGATTTCGCGGGCAAGTACACGTGGGTGATGTCTCCGCGCTGGCTCGACAAGCGCACAGGGGATCATCTGGCGCTGGACACCGGCGGAGGCCCGATTGCCCGCTTCTGGGCCACGGCGCTAGCAGGCATCGTCGACATCGGTTACGTGAAGGCTACAGGTCACAGCGTGAAGATCTATTTGCCGAAAACCACTTCGCTTCCCGAGGTCGAGTTCGAGTGGAAGATTCCGAAATGGAGCAATGCCATCGAACGCGACCGCGCCCGAACTTACTTCCAGGCGTATTCTGCAGCAGCCGCCCTATATTTCATGGAGAAGGCCCTTGCAGAACTGCACGCCGGCCGCACGAAAACATGGACAGACTTCAAGGTTCCCGAGAGCGCCATCGGTTGCGGTTTCCACGAGGCTGTGCGTGGCGTTCTGTCACATCACGTAGTGATTAAAGATCACAAGATCGCGAACTATCATCCCTACCCGCCAACTCCCTGGAACGCGAATCCGAGGGATATCTATGGAACGCCGGGGCCGTACGAAGATGCGGTTCAAAATATGCCGATCTTCGAGGAGAACGGGCCGGATAAGTTCAAGGGCATCGACATAATGCGCGCCGTCCGCAGTTTCGACCCCTGCCTGCCCTGCGGCGTGCATATGTACCTCGGCAATGGAAAAGTGTTGGAGACGCATCATTCGCCGATGTTTGGCTTGGAGCCATAGAAATACTGCAGGGCGCGTCGGGTAAACTCTGCATGGCGAGCGGTCTGTCGAACGAGTATCTTGTCTCTCCTGCTGCAGGGGAGACATATGGAAAGGTATCCATGCCCGCTCCGAGCAACGCACAGAACCAGCTGCAATCGATCGAAGCACTGCTTCAGAGAATTGAAAAAGCCAATGACCCGGCCATGTCGGCGATGGCGAAGGACCTCGTCCAGCGCCTGATGGAGTTTCACGGTGCGGGCATCGAGCGAATGCTGGAAATCATCCACCAGGATGCAGCCGGACAAGACAACGTCATCAATGATCTCGGGCAGGACCCCCTCGTTCGCAGCCTTCTATTGCTCTACGGACTTCACCCCGACGGCCTCGAAGCCCGCGTACAGCAAGCGCTCGAAAAGACTCGCCCGTATTTGAAATCTCACGGCGGCAACGTAAACCTCATCGCTGTCGATGACGCTGGCACTGTCACTCTACGCCTGGAGGGAAGCTGTCACGGATGCGCTTCTTCCTCCGCCACGCTCAAGCTTGCTGTGGAAGAAGCAATTTACGAGGCGGCGCCGGACGTTGCGGCGATCATTGTTGAAGGTGAGGTCGAAGAGCGATCACGCAGCGTTGCCTTTGTCCCACTTTCGGCCTTAGGCGGTAACGGCCACGAATCAACATCCGAACGCAATGAACTGGCATCGCCGCCGTTCTCCGAAGTAACGCGGAGCGCGGTGTGAGCCCGCCGTTTTCACCTGCCGCCGGCAATGACAACGCCTTCGCGGTGCTGCGTCAATTTGCCCGGAAGCGCCGCGCGGGCGAGGTCTGCGAGTTGTGCAGCTCCGGGCTCGCGACGGAACATCAGCATCTGATCGAACCTGCGGTCCGGAAATTGGTCTGTGTTTGTGAGGCCTGCGCAATCTTATTCAGCAGTCAGACCTCGTCGAGATTCAGGCGTGTTCCGCGCCGCATTCGATTCCTGCCGGGATTTCAGATCTCCGATGCTCAATGGGAAGGATTGATGATACCCATCGAGCTGGCATTCTTTTTCAAGAGTGAGTCCACCGGAAAAGTGTCGGCATTTTATCCTGGTCCCGCCGGCGCTACCGAATCGCTGCTGTCTTTAGAGACCTGGAGTGATATCGAAAAGGAAAATCCCGCCCTTCAGGAATTGCAGCCGGAAGTAGAGGCGCTGATCGCGAATCGAGTCGGCGCCAATCGCGGCGTCGAGGCGGAGTATTACATTGCTCCGATCGATGAATGCTACAGGTTGGTTGGCCTGATCCGGCTCAATTGGCACGGACTCTCGGGTGGCACCGAGGTGTGGCGCGAAGTCGGAAAATTCTTTGCGAGTCTAAGGGAACGGACCGAGACTGTGCCCGAAGAATCGAATGCCTGAGTTGAATTTCCAAATCGAAGGCGCCAAGCCCGTGCCGTATGGTGCGTCACCCCTTCTCGCGTTTGAATTGAGGGTGACGAATTCAGGCCCTGAGCCGGCGATTCATACCGTTGTTCTCCGCGCGCAAATCCAGATCGAGGTCACTCGCCGGCGCTACACCCCCGAAGAGCAAGCCAAGCTTCTCGACCTGTTTGGCGAGCCAAGCCGCTGGGGTCAGACCCTGAAGAACATGCTCTGGACGAATGCGATTGTGATTGTTCCCGGATTTGAAAAAGAGACGATCGCGCAACTTCAAGTCCCCTGCACGTTCGACTTCAATGTCGGGGCGACAAAATATTTCCATGGCCTGTCAGAAGGCGACTTGCCCCTGAATTTCTTGTTCAGCGGCACAGTATTTTACGCGGACGGCAATGAACAGCTCCAGGTAGCGCCGATATCCTGGGAGAAAGAAGCGAAATTCAAGCTGCCGCTGAAAACTTGGAAGGACTTGATCGATCACTACTATCCCAATAGTGCGTGGCTCTATCTGCGGCGGGACGTTTTCGACCGCCTTTACCAGTACAAAGTGCGCCATGGAATTACGTCCTGGGAGCAAGTGATTGAACGCGTGCTCGCCGGAACCGAAGAAACGGTGCAGCTGTGAACACGAAGCTCGTGGAAGACATCGCGAATGCTGTGCTCTACGAAGGGTACATGCTCTACCCCTACCGGCCGTCTTCCGTGAAAAATCGCCAGCGCTGGAATTTTGGTGTGGTCTATCCCAAGGCGTATAGCGAAATGCAGACCGGTGCCGATAGCTGGTTCATGCAGACGGAATGCCTTGCGACGGGCGGGCCAGCTACCGAGCTAACCGTCAAAGTACGCTTTCTGCAAGCAGTTGCGCGCACGATTGGCCAGCCCAAGATCCCGCTCGATGAATGGCCTGTTGGTGGCGAAGGTAGCCGGGAACCGGATCTTCAGATCGTCCAAACGCTGCAGGTGGGCGACCAGATTCTCCAGACTTGGGAAGAGGCGATCGAGCGCGAAATCACTTTGCCCCCGCTACCGTTGAACGATGGCGTTACAGAAGCTCGCTCCTCGCAGGCTCTTTTTCCGGGTGGCAACGAGATTGAGCCAGTGAGCAATCGCGATGGAAAGATCGCGGCCTTCCTCGTGCGGACGAAAAAGAGTGTCACAGCACGAGTCGATGTCAGCGCCGCTTGTGTTAGCAAAGACCTTTTTAAAGTCACGGTGCGCATCTCAAATGTTGCCGCCACCGATCCTGCTTCCGTGAGCCGTTCCGACGCGTTGATGCAGTCTCTGCTTTCAGCGCACACCATTCTCGCCATCGAAGGCGGCGAATTCATTTCGCTTCTCGATCCGCCTGCTGCGTTGAAGGAATTTGCCTCCGCGTGCAGCAATATCGGCACTTGGCCCGTGCTCGCCGGCGAAGAGGGTCGGCGCGAAATCATGCTGTCGTCACCGATCATTTTGTACGACTACCCACAGATTGCTCCCGAGAGCCCAGGGAACCTCTTCGATGGAACCGAAATTGACGAGATTCTTGCGTTGCGCATTCTTACTCTGACGGAAGACGAGAAACATGAAATGCGAAGCGCCGACGCGCATGCCCGCCAGATCTTGGAGCGAACCGAGTCGATGCCAATGGAGCATTTCATGAAGCTCCACGGTGTGCTGCGTGGTCTGCGCCCGGCAGACAGCGAGGAGAAGCCATGAACGAATGGGAATGGCGCCTCCTCGAGGACAAAGCTCCCGCGGGAACTCTCAGCATCGCGGGCGTTGAAGTAAAACCGGGCCACCGGGTGCGTCTACACCCCGGCAAGCGCGGCGACGTGATGGACATCGCGCTTGCCGGCAAGACTGCAATGATCGAATCCATCGAGCAGGATTACGAAGGCAATTTCCATGTCTGCGTGGTGGCTGATGACGACCCCGGCCGTGATATCGGCATCATGCGTCAGCCCGGCCATCGCTTCTTTTTCGATCCAGAAGAGATCGAACCGCTTCCACCTGACCAGCTCGAATCGAGTGTGGCGTCCAAGAGTCCCTCCGTTCTGATCGCGGGAATTGGGAATATTTTCCTGGGCGACGATGCCTTTGGAGTTGAAGTCGCACAACGGTTAGCAAGCCGCAAACTGCCGGACCGAGTAAGAGTCGTGGATTTCGGCATCCGCGGCTTTGATCTGGCCTACGCATTGCTCGACCGCTTTGATGTAACAATTTTGGTGGATGCTTGTCCCCGCGGTGGAGCTCCCGGAACGCTCTACGTTATTGAGATTGAGCCTGACTTGAACGTGAGCACGCTGGAGGCCGCCGAAGTCGCACACACAACCGTAGATGCACACAGCATGAATCCGATGAACGTGATTCGCATGGCTAAATCAATGGGCGGCGACTTGAAACGCATTCTGTTGGTCGGATGTGAGCCTTTAACGTTGGGGCCTGAGGAAGGCGCGATGGGCCTCAGCGAACCCGTGGCCGCGATGGTCGAACAAGCAGCGAATCGTATTGAATCTCTGGTGGAAACGCTTCAACGTAGTGAATCACCCGAACGAAGCTCTGAATCGTAGTCAAAGCGAGGAGAAAATCGTATGCCAGTGGAAGTAATTCAACGCGGTGATCAAGAAGACGGCGCGAATAAGGACACACTGCTCATGCTCGGTGGTGTAGCACTCGTGGTGGTGGGTGCCGGACTCATTTTGACGAGTCCGCTAGCAAAGAAGTATATGGGCCAGCTTGGAATTGGAAGCCTGGCGACCGATCTTATTCCCGATATCGAGCGCTATTTTAAGTTGCGCTCAATGTGATCGCGGAATCGGATTCCGCCGTCTTTAGAAATAAAGCTGCATCGGCTCTAACAATGAAGTTGGGCCCCGGAATCTAGCTTTGAGGGGGCACCGATGAGTGATCACGTCCGTTACTCGCTGGACGCAGTGCAAAGCCAGTTCACCGTTCATGCTTTCGCAAGTGGATTGGCAGCAGTCGTGGCGCACAACCCGAAGTTCGCAATTCGCGACTTCAGCGGGGAAGCGCAGTTCGTTCCGGACACGCTGCGCGATGCCTCAATCCAGGTAAGGATCAAGGCCGCCTCGCTGGAGCTGCTGGACGAAGTAAGTGAATACGATCGAGGTGAAATCGATCGTGTAATGTTTAACGAGGTGCTGGAAGTCTCGAGGTTTCCGGAAATTGTCTATACCAGCACGCAGATTTCAGCCACACGTCTTAGCGAGAATTTATATGCCACCACGATTGCCGGCAAACTCACGCTCCATGGCGTCACCAATGAGTTGGATTTCTCTGGCCAAGTGGTCATCGGCGAAGACACCCTGCGCGGTTATGGAAGTTTTCCTGTGAAGCAAAGTAAGTATGACATCGCCATCGCTTCGATCGCTGGCGGGACGTTGAAAATGAGGGATGAATTGAAAATCGCATTCTTTATTATCGCGAAAAAGCAAGGGTGACCAAGTGACCGAATCAACGGGAGCGAAGATGGTGGCGACGGACGCCGCAATTCATTATCGAATTGACGCTGGAATGAGCCGTTTTACGGTGCGGGCGTTTGCAACCGGTTTGTTTTCCTCTCTTGGTCATAATCCCACATTGGCGATCCGCGACTACACGGGCGAAGCCACTTTCGTTTCGTCGAATCCCGAGCAATCGGCGATTCGAGTCTCGGTGAAACCCGCGTCCCTCACCGTTACCGACGACGTGAGCCAGAAGGATCGCTCCGACATTGAAAACCGGATGAATCAGGATGTGCTGGAAACATCCGTTTATCCGGAGATCGTTTTCGAAAGCAGTCAGGTGGTGGCAGACAAGTTAGGCGACGACCGCTACGCCGCCAATGTCACTGGAAATCTCACCCTGCACGGAATCACTCGCCAGGAGAAGATTTCTGCACAGGTTTCAGTTACGGGCGATGTGCTCAGGGCCTACGGAGAATTCACGCTGCGCCAGAGCGACTACGGTATCAAGCTTGTCTCTGTTGCAGGCGGAACTCTCAAAGTGAAGGATGAAGTGAAGATAGCGTTCGACTTTACGGCTCGAAAGCAATAAGGAACCAGGCAATGAGCGCTGAAGACGAGAATCCGTCGAGGGGATGCCACATGTGCCTTGCCATACCAGGAAGAGTGCTCGAGATTGCATCTGACAATCCACGTTCAGCCCTTGTGGATGTGGTCGGCATGCGCCGCAGAGTCGATCTCGGTCTCCTTGAAGACGACCGTCCTGTTCCCGGCGATTGGGTTCTGATTCATGTGGGATTCGCTATGAGCAAAATCAGCGAAGCAGAGGCCCTCGATCAAATGCGCACATTGGAAATGTTGGGCGAGAGCGAAGCCGCGGTGCAGGAAGTGCGCGGATATGGACTCGAAGATGTCCAGGATAAGCACTCGCCATAGCCTGTACGAACGGGGATCGAACAATGAAATTTGTAGACGAGTTTCGCGATCCGGAGTTGATCACCAAAGCGGCGGAGGAAATTAGACGCCTCGCCGACCCCAACCGCCATTACAGGCTGATGGAAGTTTGCGGCGGTCACACCCACGCCATCTACCGCTTCGGTCTGAAGGATGTTCTCCCGCCCAATATCGAATTGATTCACGGCCCTGGTTGCCCGGTGTGCGTGCTTCCCATGGGGCGCATTGATGATGCCTTGTCACTCGCTATGGATCCGGACGTAATCTTTGCCGCGTTTGGCGACATGATGCGGGTTCCCGGAACGCACGGCAGCCCACTCGAGCACAAAGCGCGCGGCATGGATGTGCGAATTGTTTACTCGCCGTCCGATGCGATCAAACTCGCCAGGATGAATCCGCAAAAGCATGTAATGTTCTTCGCGATTGGCTTTGAGACCACCGCTCCCTCAACCGCATTGACTTTGCAGCGCGCGAAGGCTGAAGGCGTTCACAATTTTTCCGTGTTCTGCAATCACGTCACGATCATTCCGGCCATTCGCGCAATTCTGGATTCTCCGGATATGCGTCTTGATGGCTTTATCGGCCCCGGACACGTTTCTACCGTGATTGGCTGCCGCCCTTATGAATGGATCGCAAAGAATGAGCACAAGCCGATCGTCGTCTGCGGCTTCGAGCCTCTCGATCTTCTCCAATCGATCGTGATGATTCTCGCCCAGCTTCAAAAGGGTGAAGCGAAAGTTGAAAACCAGTACAAGCGCGTCGTTCCGTGGGAGGGCAATCGCGCGGCTCTGAAAGCCATGGCAGACACCTTTCAGCTTCGACCGTATTTCGAATGGCGCGGCCTGGGATTTATTTCACAATCAGCGCTGCGCATTCGCGACGAATACGCCGAATGGGATTCCGAACAGCGATTCCATGTTCCCGGAATTCGCGTCACCGATCCCAAAGCCGCGCAGTGTGGCGAGGTGTTGAAAGGTGTCTTGAAGCCCGCGCAATGTAAGCTGTTTGGCAAGGAATGCACACCGGAAAATCCGGTGGGAGCTTTGATGGTTTCTTCGGAAGGATCATGCGCCGCGTACTACAATTACGAACATCGCAAGGCCAACTTGGCAACGACTCTCAGCTCGCCGGCGTGAAAGGCGAGATAAAGCTTGGGAGTGTCCCTCCCAAGATTCGCTTCCGCGAGCCGCAAATTGAGATGGCCCACGGCGCCGGTGGAAAAGCCAGCCGCCGTCTGGTGGAAGGACTTTTTGCTCCCCTCCTTTTTGGTGCCAGCACGGAACCGCTGGCCGATGCCGCGCACCTGAAAATCAACGGCGCAAGGATGGCTGTCACGACGGACAGTTTTGTCGTGAAGCCGCTCGTTTTTCCCGGGGGCTCAATCGGTGAACTTGCCATCAATGGAACCGTCAACGATCTAGCGGTTTCAGGCGCGAAGCCAGAAGCAATCGTTGTCACGTTTATCCTCGAATCCGGCTTACCCACAGACGTTCTCCAACACGAAGTTCAAGCCATGGCCGATGCCGCTCAATACGCCGGCGTTCGAATCGCCGGTGGCGATACGAAAGTCGTCGAGCACGGCAAAGCCGATAGCATG
>Ga0209525_1000254_pt1 | contig 13528 bp, 28 predicted proteins | sample JacPin_JW_Ref_O1_FD_187958 | JGI IMG/M metagenome (GOLD analysis project Ga0209525, IMG submission 187958) | Forest soil microbial communities from Algoma, Ontario, Canada - Jack Pine, Ontario site 1_JW_Ref_O1 (SPAdes) (version 2) | ecosystem: Environmental > Terrestrial > Soil > Boreal... | reverse complement strand
CCACCGACGCCGCCTTTCAATCCCATCCATCTCATCCGCAGCACTGCTGGGCGTTTGAGCGCCAGGTTCCATGGCTTGCTTACCGGGTGGTGGCCGGCTGGCGTCTGCCGGTGAACGCATACCTAATAGGGTGCGCTTAGCGTGTCAAGCAAGAAAATGCACATTGACGAAAATAATTGCCCACCTTACATATACGCCATGAATGAAAGCAAACCTAAGCGCCACGGCACCGCGTTCTGGTTGTCCGATCAGGATGGCGACCTGTTGCGCGCGGTAGCGGCGGCGGAAGATCGGACGTTGCAGACAGTTCTGCGGCGCGCGCTCGTCGCCTATGCCGGGCAGTCGGCGGAATACCGCGCCTGTAACCCGATTACACCAGCGGAGGTCGCACCATGCGCCAAGCAATCCTGATCATCGCGCTATCGGCGGGCGCATGCAGCCCATACCACCTAGCCACCAACGGCACCGCGCCACCGGGCGCCAACTTCGCCCAGATGCGCACCGACGCCAGCACGTGCGCGCAGCAAGCCCGCGACCAATCCCCATCGCCAGCCGTCGCACTAGCGTTCGGCCTAACAGCCGACCAATCTGCCAGCCAGAAAGCCACGGCGCGGCAGACTTATGCGGATTGCCTACAGCAGCGGGGGTGGAGCAACATCACGCCAGCGACGGATTAGCGATGGTGCGCGACCTGACCGCAACGCGACGTCCAACGGTCCGAGATGCGTGGAACGCTGGCATGGCGGCCTGCGAGCAAGCAGACGCAGCGCCGACCTATGCAGAGTGCCAAGCAAAGATCGCGTTTGCGAAGTCGATGCTCCGCGGCATCCGGCAGGCTATGGCCGGGCAGACCGCGATCGACTGGCAGGCACCATTCCCGCCGCAGGAACGCTAGCGGCGCCAGTGGCCGCGCTTATCCTTGCCGTCGGCGCCGACTGAGCAGAAGCCGGTCGGGCGCTGCTCACTGGCTTGCCGCTCGGCGTAGGCTTCGAGATCGGCTGCAAGCGTCAAACCGATCTCAACCTTTGTCCTGACCGCCTCGGCCAGTGACCGCGCCACGTCGGCCGGCATAGCGCGGCGGCCCTTCATCCAATGCTGCACCGCTTGCCACGCATACGGGCGCGGCAGCAGCGATAAAAACCCCGCATTGCAGCCAGGATAGACCAATTGATACCACGGGAAGAACCAATTGCGCGCTCTTCCGGGCAATTGTAGCGAAGGATCGCTATAATGCCGGTTGCCTGGTATGGATGGTGCAACGGTGGATGCCGGCCAATCGGCAATGTGGCCGTGCGGGGCGCCTGTAGCAGCGGCAGGAGCCGGTGCAGCGTTCATCCCGGCGTTGGCGAGGGTATCGAGCATAGGCGCCTGTAGCACGTCCTAGCGGCTTTCTGCGACCATCAGAGGCACCAGCACGCCACTACCTGTTGATTTCCTAATAGACCCTGCCCTAACGGTATTGCCGAGCGCGGTCTCTGGCCGCCCGAGCGCGCTGGACGGCCGCCAGGCACAGCGTCGGCCCGGCGCGACGCGGCCACCGGCGGCGCCCTCGGGACCGGCGAGGGACGAAATCGTGGTCACCCCACCCATTCCCCGGCAAAAAATAGTTGGGTTTCTGGTCACATATGCGTGAGATATACTCTGGAGGCCGTCAGACCTGGGTGGAAGAGGGCAACTAGGCGCCTCGGCTGGATAGCGGGAGGACCGTCACCCGAGCGGCTTCTGCGACTTTTGCGGCTTTATACCCACTGCGGCTTCAGCGATATTTGTAATAGGTCATCTATGATGACCTATTTTTCGCGTCACGGGGGGTTAGAAAAAGCCAGACGAAGTCGCAGAAGCCGTTTAAAGCCAGAGGCCGCTTTTTGGGAAATGGCTGAAATGCGTTGTCATGCCGCTATAGTAATTAATAGTCGCGAGGCCGCGAAACATCGCTCGGAATCATCTGAGAGATCGCGAAAATAAATGGCTTTTATATATATCAACGAGTTGACAGCCATCAGTCAGTTATGATGACCTATATCTCGTGGATGCTCCACTTGGGGTGCGTCGCGTTCGTCCGATCGACCATCAGCTTGAACCTGCCGGACACCACCTTAGCGGTCGCCCTAAGCCACCATCCCAGCCGCATGGCATCGATTTTCTCGGCGCTTTTGGCCTTCGCTATCGCGAACAGCGCGCTTCGTAGGTCGGCGTTCACGAATGTGCTGGTCAGCCCGTCGTAAGTCTCTGCTGCTGTTATGATTTCACCGGTCTGGTAGCCTTGCCCAACCACCAGGCACTGCGCCCACGCCTCGAAGATGGCTGAACGGGCGTTGCGGGTGGGATCTTCCGCCCGGATGGTCTCAGTGCCAGTTGATGGGTCGGGCCATCCGAGCCACACTAGCGATGAACGCACCAAGTCCGACCACCGCTCGAATGACGCGATGCGGGGCAATCGGCCAGGCATGCCGGCGCAAACGTAGGCACGCGCCAGCGTGAGGCAGGCAGCGAGATATTTGCCGCGGTCCTTTGCGATGGAGACCACCGGGTCGTGGCTGAAGCTGCGGGTTTCCGGGTTCTCCATGTTGGCGTCGAGCGTGCATAGCAGAGTGCGCCGCACGAGGTCGGCTGAAACGGAGATGTTGTTGCCGTTAGCGAACACTGTGAACACATTCGAGACACGCACCACGCCTGATGTGCCGAGGGGACGAAGTTGCAGCAGCGGACGTTCGGTCACCTGGGCGAGAAAGTCGCCCGTGAGTGTGCCGTTGCAGTTATCCAGCGCGATCAATGGGTAGCCAGCCAGGGCGGCGCCGACGAGACGCTTCTCGGTCTCTTGGGGATCGGGCGCAACAGTCACGACGGCGCACCGCTCGCCAGTCGCTAGCATCGATGCGATGTCTTGGAGGTAACTCTTGCCCGTGCCTGCCTGCGGAGCCGCGACCATGTGCATTGGAACCGCTGGCGCGAGCGCCCCGCGCAGAACGGGCGTCAGAAGCATGGACATAGCCGCCGAGCGGCTCGCATTGTCGGTGAACGGGAACTCGTCAAGCAGACTGTTCAATAGCGCGAGCGCGTCTAGGGCATCACGCTTGGTCGGCGTGATCGGAATCGTCGGCATTGGTGGTGGCGCCATCAAAACTAGACCAGTAACGGCGTCGTATCCGGGAGTGAGGAGCAGACTGCCATCCGGCCGCATGGTAGGAGCGCCGATGACGCCAGTGATGGGCGGGAACGGCCATTCTCCGGACATTGCAGCGACTTGTTCGACAACCTCTTTGGGAGGATCAATCCGGATCACTTCGCCGTCTTTATTAATCCTCTCCCATCGCGCGCTTCGCCCCATGGCGCGGGCCAACATGGGCGCTGATACGCCAACAATCCCGGGAACCTCAACGATGATCCCATCAGCAGCCTTAGCTTTTGCTAGGCTCGCTCGAACAAGCGACCGGTCGCGTTGGTAGAATGACACACCGAGACTGGACATCGCGGAAAGAGCTGCGTCGGCCGCGACGTGACGGAAGCCAGCGAATACCCGGATTATTCTTTCTTTCTGTTCTGGCTGCAAAGGCTCGTTTGTGTCTAGGCCATCGAATGTTCGTGGGTCGGTGGGTTGAGCGGCGGGTTGGTCGTCATGGGGTTCGTTGGGTTCTAGTGGGGAAGAAGATGCAAGATGTCCGTTGCCGTTGCCGTTTGCATTCTGATAGTTCGGCCTATCCTCCAATGTGATCGGCCTAGCCCGGCCGTGTTCTAATCCCCACATAACCGTGTCTTTGGCCGCCTCCCAGTCGCGGACGGTGGCGGGGAGGGCGGCGATCAGTATTTGGCTGCAATCGGCGTCGCTCAGGTTTGCTGCGGCTTGTATGCCGCCGAGGGATAGCGCGGCGTTTCGTAGCGCGAAGTGCTTGCCTCCCTCCGGAGCTTCGCGGAGTCTTGCCGCGACCTTTTCTGCGAAGGCAGACAGGCGTTTCGATGATATTTCTACCGCCTTGCCGTTGGATTGCGGGCGGGGTGCCTGTTCCGGCTTAGCTGCGAGTAAGATGGTTAGAAGCCAGTCCGGCCATTCAGCGATGTCAACATCGGTTATCACCGAATAGCCGGCGGACGGCGGCATGATGATATAACCACCAGTGCCTCTGACATCCATTCCTGGTGCGAACTTGCTGGCTAAATTACGCACACTCGGCACTGTCGCGAACAGCATGTGCTTACCGCCTGATTTAGTGCGGTGAGAGCGCGTCTCTGGCAGCCGGCTGGCGTTGGTTATCTCCCAATCAGCCGCGCCATGGCGATAGTCGAAATCAAGCACGTCAAAGCCAGATCGTTCTCCAGTGGGAACGCCTATCAAGGCAGCGTGTGGCGCTTTCGCAAATAGGGCGCGAACCTCAGCGGGGTCCGTTACGGCGTCAAGGAAGCCGTGGCCGCCCTCCTTCTTGGCGATGGCTGGTTTCTTATTCTTGCCGCACGGAAACACCGGCAAACCGGTTGCGGCGATAGCCAATGCCACATCGACGATGGGCACTGTCTAGCCCCCAACACGAGCTGTTGCTAGACGAAGTTGACCCGTCACGCCCGACCTCCGTCGGGGTGGGTTGGTCGAGGAATTTCTTGTGTGCCAGGCCATGCGGCGAATAGCCCGACGCGGGCCTTGTCTGCTAACCCTGAGCGGTCGAGACCAGCGCCGCAAGCGTCGCACAGGAACATACCGACTGATTTGGTTGGATGTATATGCACCGGTATGGCGATGACCATGGCTGCGTAGCTTTTGCGTATTCGCGTTGTGCAGCACAGGCACTTCGGACGCTTTCGGAAGGGCGTTTGCTTGGTGCTCTTTATGAGAAGATCGCCAGCCTCCAAAAGAAAATCCGCTTTCCTGTCACCGAGCAGCGCAAGGGCTTCCAACGGGAAGATATCCTCTTGGAGGAGGATAAAAACTTCCATTCCACCATCAGCCATTTCGCTGATCAGACGGTCGGACGCATTTACCCGTTGTTTCCTCGGGTGTGCCATAGCGCGCCTCCGCTAGAGCGGCGCGATCAGAACTTGATCAAGCGCCTCCCTGTCGCGCGTCGTGCCCACATACTGCCCGGCAGCGCGAGCCTCGTCGTGGGCCTGGAGCAGTCCAAGGGCGAGACGAAAAACTGCGTTGACTGTGATCCCGCGTTTCGCCGCAAGGTCGCGCACCACGGGCTCAGCCTCGCGCGGCAGGTAGATGCTGACGCGGAATTGGTCTGTTGACATGGACGCACCCATTATTTCGACGCGAATGTAACGGGTATGCGCACGACTTGCAAGCGAAGATTGCAGGTGCATTACCGGGCTGTCAACGTCCGAAAGGGACCCTGACGGGGAGGGTGAGCGGTGCCTCGGCGGGGGAATCGTCTATGATAGGGATGCGGAGTGCTTCGGGGATGTCCCCCAATACCCCCGTCATCGTATATCCTCCGGCGGGGTCCTTGGTTGCTGTGCCGGTGATCTGCCAGCCGCAGAAATCTGTCAGTTTCCAAGCGACGGTGCCATCAGCCTGGAGGTCCAAATGGCCGGTGTATTTTGCGGCCATCAAAAGAGACCTCCCAGGCGGTCGCGGGTTCGGCCGAACTTCAAGCCGGCAGCGGTGGGTGGCGTGGTGCGGGGTTTACCCGAGGACTTGCGCCGCTTCTTCTTCGCACCCAGACGAACCTGCTGAGAGCCTATCCGCTCGCGTATCTCGCCGAACGTCGCACGCAGTGGAATCCCAACGTCGCGGCACGCTAGCTCGATTTCCTCCAACGTGCGCGCCAGGCGCCAGTGGTGGCCGTTGCGGATCAGTTGCTCGCGGAATGTCTCTTGATTGTCGCTGACGGAGGAGCCTTCCTTGCGCTCGATCCATAGCGTGATGCCACGCCAGACGATGAACCAATCTGGAATTCCCGGCTTAACTCCGCGCTCCTTGCGCATCTTGCCGAGCTGCGGCGACATCTTGCGAGCGTGGTCGATCGCCGTATAGCAGGCATCAGGCGGAAGGGCTTTTGACAGGAAGGCGTGGTCAGCCTTTTGGGCTTTCCATTCGTGCTGGATGTTCTTGCGCTTCGGCTTATCTGGTGGCAACAACGACCCCTCGCCGAGTGCTGCAACCTGGGCGGCGATATCAAAACTCGGCGGGTTCATACGCACTAACTCCTTGGCGCAAGGCGTTATGACCCCTCGGTTACCCCCTCGTCAATCGTGTCTACCAGTGGAACAACCCCCACGGGTATGCTGCGGTGCGGTGTAAAATATCTGTTGTGTTATTTTCCGGGACGTCCTAATCATAGGGCGGAAGGACGCGATATGACCCTGAGCGCATGGCATCCACAACTCTCGACCGTAACGCTGGCCCGCCCAGTCACGACCGGCGACGCGATTCTCCCTACCGGCGCGACGGGGACAGTCGTGCATGTCTATCCCGGTGAGCGTGGTTACGAGGTCGAGTTTCATTGGCCGTTTCATGCTGTGGTGACTGTAGCGGGAGGGGATGTGGCGTGATCACTATTGAGACCGAGCGGGAAACTGACGGCCGGTGGATCGCGGAGGTTCCGGAGTTGCCTGGTGTGATGGTTTATGGGGAGGCTGAGGCAGGGGCGGTGGAGAAGGTAATGTCCTTGGCGGTTAGGGTGTTGCATGAGCGTGGGGATGTGGCGTGAGCGCAGTCGGATATTGCAGGACGAGCACGATTGATCAGATGGCCGGCCTAGCCGCCCAGGAGCGCGACCTACGCGCGGCCGGCGCGGAGAGGATCATCAGCGAACAGATTTCCTCAGTCGCCAAGCGTCCAGGATTAGAACAATGTCTGACGGAGTTAGTCGCTGGCGATGTCCTTATTGTCACCAAGCCGGACCGGTTAGCGCGGTCTACTGCGCACCTGCTGACTATCGTGGAGGACTTGAACCGGCGTGGTGTCGGTCTGGTGTTGTTGTCCATGGGTGGCGAGCGGATGGACACGCGGAACCCGACCGCGAAGTTCATGCTGACGATGCTGGCGGCGGTTGCTGAGCTTGAGCGGAATTTGATGCTGGAACGCCAGAAGGAAGGCATCGCCAAGGCCCGCCGTGAGGGGAAATACAAGGGCCGGAAGCCCCGGATTGATCCTGTGGAGGCACGGCGGCTTGCGGCTGAGTTCGGTCCGGCCGTTGCGGCGCGCGAGTTGGGCGTTGGATTGTCCAGCGTATATCGGTTGCGTGAGCCGGTTCTGTCTGGGGCTATTAGGATGGCTCGTAGCGGAGAGCCGGCTTGGCGTAGATGAGGGAGTAAGCGATGCGCTATCTCGCGATGTTTCTTGTGCTCGGTCTGCTGGCTGGTTGCGTATGGCCTGTCGGCGTCGGCGGTTGGGGTCGCGACGGGCGTGGCGGTGATCATGGTGAATACCGGAGATGATCGCCAAGCGGATAACCCGAGTTGTGAACGTGCCGGAAAGCGAGTTGCCGCCGCATATCGCGAGGTTGAGCGCGAATGAGTTGCGCGGTATGGCCGCGCAGGCATACCCGGATATATGGCTGCTACAGTTGGGTGCGGACTATTCTTATGAGGACCTGATCGCGGCGGCTGATCGGCGGGAGAAAGCGGCGGCATGATAGAAACAGCGGATAAATATGTGATATTCTGGTATGCCGATACGGCGTCCGGAGAGAAACACTATGAGACATTTGAGACGCTAGCCGACGCGCAGCTAGATTTGGCTGAATGGGCGAACCTGTATCCGTGGAACAGATATGTTTTGGCGAAGATCATCGGAGAACAGGTCCCGGCACAGGAAAGACGACCACGGCATCCTAGTGCCGTCACGCTCACGGCTGTGTCTGGGCCTGGTGCAACGTGCGTGCCGACGATCGTAGACGGCGTGATAACAGCAGTGACCATCACCAGACCATGACCCCCGCTCGCTTCACCGAAATGGGCCGCGCTCTTTACGGCGAAATGTGGCAGTCTGAGACCGCGAGGGCGCTGGGTAGGCACGACAGGACTGTTCGTCACTGGCTTAGCGGAACGTGGCAGATACCGGGGTGGGTCGAGGGCGAGATGGTCCGGTTGCTACGCGATAACGCGAAACGGATTGAACGGCTAACGACGGGAGAGTGAGATGAATGATATGGAGAAGGCGGGTCTAGCCAGCGGAGAGCATGGTGGCCGGATGTCAGATAAAACGATGAATAACGGCTTGACATGTATGGCAGAGGAAAAGGCGAGTAACCGGTTTACGAGGATGACGGACGACGACCGCTCCATCGCTCGACGCGATCGGGCGGTGGAACTTGTCTTGAGAGGACCATTTCACTTGGAGGACGCCAGCGATTTGGTAAGGGCCGCCGCCAAGATCGAAGCCTACCTACGTGACGGCACAACAGGAGACGACAAATGAGCGGAACACAACCGACTGCAACTGATCCAAACGCACCCGCGCCGGACGTGAACCCGATGACCGACGAGAACGCTCGGCCGTGGCATGGGACCGCCAACCCCCTTGAGGCGCTATGGCTCCACTTCACGGCGGAGATTGCGAAGTTGAGTGGCAAGAAGGCTTCGAACCCGGCGGCCGATGCAGCAGCGGCGAAAGAGGCGGCCGACAAGAAGATCGCCGATGACGCGACCGCTCGCGAGAAGCAGGACGAAGTTGATCGCCAGGCGGCTTTGGCGGAGGCGCAGACCCCTCCCGCATGAAGTTCGACTTCAACCCACGCTTCATTGCGCTTGACGGGCCTGGGAAACTCTACCGGTTCGGCCCTTCGAGCGTGATGTATATGTGGCGGGGTCCGGTTAACCCGTTTGTCAAACGTAAAGCAAAGGCCAGCGCCGATGCCGCTAAAGTCAGGGTCAAGCGAAGCGACGTTCAAGGATAACGTCCGCGAAATGGTCCGGAGCGGCCGTCCTGTTAAACAGGCGGTCGCGGCGGCGTATCGACAGAAGCGTGCCGGTCAACGCAGCAAGCGGCGATCCAAGAGGGCCTAATGTCCGTCGATGCGTGGCTGTTGATCTGGCTGAGCATCGCGGTGGCGGCATCACTCGCGATCCTTTGGTGGGAAGAATAGGAGCAACGAACATGGCTGAAACTAAACCAGACACCAAGCACATCGTCATCACCCGCCCGGTCGGCGTGTGTGATCGTGGCGAAAAGGCCGAGCCGGCGTATCGCGGCGACAGTCCGGATTTCAAGTTGAACAAACAAGGGCGGGCCGACTGATGGCTTGCGGTCGGCCGCATAAGGGTAGGGGTGGACGGCGGTGACACCTGACGAACGCGAGTTGATGTTGGCGCTGGCGTCCTATGTCGTTGTCCATGAGGATTCAATGGGCTTGGACGAAGCGGAGCGCGCCGAGTTGTTCGACCGTTTCGGTGGGAACTATAGCGGATGGAAGGTGCGGGAGAAGTTGATGCCGCTCATTCGTTCTATCGCTCGGTCTCAGCCGTGAGCGAGGATTCCGGCATCCAGAAGTTGTCCGGCTGGATACCGGTCGCCACCACTAGCGCCACGCCCATTGTCGGTATGGTGGAGCATAGGGGCAGGTTGTTTGTTGCTATGACGAACGCCGTCTTTGAACGCGGCGATGATGGCGTGTTTCGTGAGTGTAAGTTTGAGATGGTGCCGTGACTGAAACTAGCCTCCCTCGCTGCGTTCATTGCGCTAACGGTCACGCGCCATCGCGGCGCGCCGAGACCGGTGAAATGGTCCACACCTGGTCCACCGTCGTAGCCCGCCCTGACGGCACGGTAGGCCCGGCGGGGACGCGGTTCTCGGTGGTGCTGTGCGTGGAAAAGAATGTTGGTGTGCGGAGGGTTGGCGGGTAATGGCGCGCGGTCTATTCGACTCTAATGGGCGGTTGATTGGGTATCGACCCGGGGACGCGCGGGTCCAGGCGGAGATGATTAGGCTTCTTGAGGCGCGGTTAGGCACCGATATTGTCCGAAGAATGAGTGAGTCCGCGGATGAATTCCATCAGGTCGTAAAAGAGTTTGCGGCTGCTAGGAGATTGCCATGAGACTATCTGGTGCTTGGTTTAAGTTGGCGGACGAGAGGGGCGTTTATATCGGGTTGCTTATGGTGCCGGAGGTGGTGTCTGAGGCGTTTGAGAAGAAGCATCAACACACCGTCCAGTGCTACCGCGTGCCGCACATGCCGGGCTTTTTTAGCGACCCTCTAGCGATAAACAGCGTCATTAAAATGCACCCATTCATTATTACTGAGTGCTGGAATATAGAGGGGAGAGATATGCTGAACCTCGTAAGTATCACTCCCGAGGAAATCAGCGCCGAACCCGGCTTTGCGTTCCTACCAAGTGCGGAATATATGCGTCGGCCAGTGGTGGAGAAAGTTGTGGAGCATAAACCGGTGCCGAGCGGGAAGTTCTTGGCTGCGGCTAGGGAGGTTGCGGGATGATCGACGAGTTGAAGGCGACGAACGATCCGATCCCAGCGGAGCGGAAGCAGCAATTTATGCAACTTTATCGGACGCACCCGCTTCTGGACAGGTTGCTGGCTGGCAAAGGGGAGGCATTGACTAAGGCTATGACTAACTACTGGAACGCCAAGACCCCCGCCGAAGAAGCTGACGCCTATCGACGGATGCGGGAGCATGGAGCGCCGGCGAGTTATGGGGAGGGTGAGACGATGGAATTGACGCCAGCGCAGGAACGTATTGCCGACAAAGTCTTGTCTGGGAAAGCGCGTGAGGATTTCCGCTCTTTCACTAGGGTTTTGAGCGTTAGGCCCCCGCCATACGATCCGACGAATCCCGATGAGCACGCGATGTCTGCTTGGTTGACTGAATGTCTAGCTACCGAACTCCGACCACCGCCCGAGCACGCCGACAAGTATTATCATTGGCTGCTTGAGGATGGCTCCGACAACGGCCCCGATATCTACGAGTGGTCACCGGCCGGGATGTGGCTGGAAATGGGGCATGAGGGTCCCATTTCGTCGGCCGACATGACTGCGCGTGGCTATCGTTACCTCGGTCCGGCGGAGTGGCGCGAGGATAATGGGCGCGGACGCTACCCAACGGCGCAGTCCCCAGAGATGTCTGTTCTTGGGTTGCGCGCCATCACTGCCGAATCTCGCATCGCCGGACTTGAGCGAGACCTAATAGCCACGGGCGAACTGAACGGCACACAGGCTCGCCGCATCTACGAACTAGAAGCCGAGAACCGCAAGTTGCGCGATTATGCTGAGATGCACCGAGCGGGATACGCTCTCGCCCAGGCGCCTCTTCTGGCTGACAACTCAGGGCCTGTCATCGGCGCGGCGTTCAACGCCCCTGTGACGCAAACCATCGTGTCGGCCCATACTGTTGCGAGAGGGGATGGCTCTCTGACTTGTATGATCACAAATGCTGGCTCTCGGTATTATCCAGAAATGCCAACCACCACGGTCAGCGGCCCAACGGACGACCCCAAACCCACGAACCCCACCGACGAGATCCACCAGGAAGTCGAGCGCGTGATAGGTCATATCGCTGGCGGGAAGGTAACGCAGCCGGCCCGCAAGGCATTGCGCGGCGCGCTGGACAAGGCAGAAGCCCCACCGCAAGGCCGTGCGGCAAGTGACGCGGCGATCGGACGCATTTCTAAGATGGAGAGTGCGGCGCCGCTGCCGATGGGGGTTATGCGGTGACGATAGTGGCCTTTAAGTCGGGCACCATGGCCGCCGACAGCGCGTGCTGGTCGAACGGTTTATCTCAATCAGTCCCATTCGCCAAGATTACGCGAGCACCAGATGGCAGTCTAATCGCGATGTGCGGCAAACTGCACGATGCTTGGCTTTTGCGCGAATGGACGCTCGCTGGGATGCCAGATGACGCAAAACCGACGTTCCGAGGTAAGGACGATGACGCACCGAGTATTCTGATGGCAAGGCCGGATGGATCGCTGTGGTTCGCTAGAGATGATTTGATTTTCGCCCCCGAACCGCAACCATGCTGTATCGGAGCTGACTACGCGGCGATGTTCTGTGAGGGTGCGCTAGAGGCCGGGGCCTCTGCGGAGGTCGCTGTGGCGGCAACGATCCGACGCCACGACGACGCTGGCGGCTCCGTCCAAGTCGAACACCTCCACCCCGCACTCCAAGAGGTCGCCGACTGATGCCGCCCGCATATCTCCAAGGCCCCGCTATCATCCGGACCCCACCAAGCGGGCGCCGTTTGGTCCAGTGCGAGGGTAAGGCACAACTCCCGAATTATCGGGAGGCCGCACGTTCCGCCACGAGACTGTCGCAGCGGTCTGGCGGCTTTATGGAGCCGTATCGGTGTCCGATCTGTGGCATGTGGCATGTCGGGTCGAGGGCGGCTGGTGGTGAGTTGGATATTCAGCGACGTCAAGAACTTATCAGAAGCGAGCCTGCTGCCGTGGTGGTTGCGCCATGAACGCCGAGGCGCGGAACCAATCAATATCGTTTCATAATAAGGCGATAGAGGTAGTCAAGACTGACACGCAACTAGCCTACCGTCTGCTATGCAGCGCCACCGTCGCCGATCCCACTATGGCCGTGGCTTGGTATGCCATGGGGAATGCGCTCGCCGATCTCCATCAACTGCCCGGTTCGATTTCGGCGTTCCGTCGTTGCTTGGAATGTCCTATGGGCGACGAGAAAGGCGACCTGACGCCCGATCTGCAAGCCAAAGCGATGGTGAACCTCGGTCATCGGCTGGTGAACGACGGCCAGATAGACGAGGCTGAGACGGTCGCACGCGCTGCAATCGAGTTGTTAGAGGCCGATCCGACGTTTGATCAGGAAGGCCGGGCATTTGCTTGGACGAATCTGTCGTTAGCTCTGTCCATACAAGGTAAGATCGAAGAGTCTCTGGAATACGCTCGCATGGCGTTCGAGATGTCAAAGGAGCCGATCATTGAGACTGGTCTGGCGTTTGCGCATCTCTTTGCGGGAGACTACGCGGAAGGACTCCGTCATTTCCACGCACGGTTCGCGTATCGGATACCGCAATTCCTTTCGATGCCATATATAAAATGGGACGGGGAAACTGGCGTAGAACTTCTGGTCGAGGCTGATCAGGGTGCCGGGGACACTGTGAGTTTCGCCCGGTTCATCCCCGCCGCCTCCAAGCGCGTCAAGAAACTTATCTTCCGCGTCCAGCCCGAAATCCTCCGTATGATGACATCTGCATTCTCTGGTTTGAAGAACGTCGAGGTTATCCCTCAGTCGCCGACGTTCCCGATCGCGTCGTATTGGTGTCCGGTTGTCAGTCTGCCCGACGCTCTTGGCCTGACGACAGAGCAAATACGGGACCAACGGCAGGTCTGGGAAATGCCTCCCGCTCGGTCGGAGGTTCCGACAGGATGGAAGATACCAGGACGGTTTAACATAGCGATTGCTTACGCTGGCAGCCCTATGAACGATATCGACAAATATCGCTCCATACCTGTAACTGAGTTTCTAGCACTTTATCAGGTTCCGGGGGTGCAGCTTTACTCGGTCCAGGTGGGCGACCGTGTGAAAGACCTGCACGACGCGGGGTGCGCCAGTCTGATTCGCGACCTGTCCAATTGGATCAAAGATTCCATGGACACCGTGGCGATCTTGCGCG
>Ga0209525_1000252_pt1 | contig 13538 bp, 9 predicted proteins | sample JacPin_JW_Ref_O1_FD_187958 | JGI IMG/M metagenome (GOLD analysis project Ga0209525, IMG submission 187958) | Forest soil microbial communities from Algoma, Ontario, Canada - Jack Pine, Ontario site 1_JW_Ref_O1 (SPAdes) (version 2) | ecosystem: Environmental > Terrestrial > Soil > Boreal... | reverse complement strand
CGATCAGATGATCGGGATGGGATGCGCCTCGCGGGTCGTGTTTTCCTGGGGGGGCAATCCCGGTGTGGGATCGCTGCACCGGTTTCGCGATGCGATTGAGAATGGCTGGCCGACGCCAGTCGAAATCGAAGAGCACAGCCATGCGGACATGGCCGCGAGCTACCAGGCGGGCGCTTCAGGCTTGCCGTTCGCTGTGATGCGAGGATACGTCGGGTCCGACCTGCCGAAGTTCAACGAGAAAATTCAGCCGATTACGTGTCCATTCACCGGAGAAGTCTTGACAGCAACGCCTGCGCTGAATCCGGATGTGACGATTATTCACGCTCAAAAAGCGGACCGCAGAGGAAATGTCGCGATTTTCGGAATCGTCGGAATCCAGAAGGAAGCGGCGCTGGCGGCAAAAAAAGTGATCGTCACGGTGGAAGAAATTGTCGATGATTTGAATGCTCCCGTAAACGCGTGCATCCTGCCGGCATGGGTGATTTCGTGCATCAGCCTGGTGCCGGGTGGCGCGCATCCTTCCTACGCGCACGGCTACTACAAACGAGACAATTTGTTTTGCAAGGCTTGGGACGTCATCTCCCGCGACCGAGAGCAGTTTCGTGCGTGGATGAACCGGCACGTGCTGGGCACGAAGGATTTTGCCGAGTACCGTCGTAGTATCGAATCGGAAATGAAGGTGGGACATGCCTGAGCCGGGCTATACCCCCGCCGAAATCATGACAGTCGCGGCAGCGCGGAAGTTGAAGAATGGGACTGTCTGCTTTGTGGGAATCGGACTGCCCAGCGCTGCAGCAAACCTGGCGCGAATCACCCATGCTCCTGAGCTTGTGCTGATCTACGAATCGGGGACGATCGGCGCAAAGCCGGATGTGCTTCCGCTTTCTATCGGGGACGGCGAACTGGCCGAGACGGCGGATACGGTTGTTTCGGTTCCGGAGATCTTTCGATATTGGCTGCAGGGCGGGCGCGTCGACATTGGATTTCTTGGAGCGGCACAAATCGACAAGTTCGGTAACATCAATACGACGGTGATTGGTTCTTACGAAAAACCGAAGGTGAGACTGCCGGGAGCGGGGGGCGCTCCGGAAATTGCCACCGCGGCAAAAGAAGTGGCGATCATCCTGAAGCAAAGCAAACGTGCGTTCGTGGAGAAATTGGATTTCGTGACGTCTTCCGGATACTACCCGAACGCCAGCGGCAATGGACGGCCGGGACCTCGCGGTCGCGGCCCGACCACAGTGATTACAGATCTGGGCGTGATGCGTTCCGACCCGGCAAGCGGGGAATTGATTCTCACGGCGATTCATCCAGGCACTACGGTGGAACAGGTAAGAAGTGCAACTGGATGGTCACTCAGAGTCGCACCACAGCTTGAGACAACGTCACCGCCGAGCGACCAAGAATTGAGTGCTCTTCGTGATTTGCATTCGCGAACGGCTGCGGCGCATGGAAATGCGTCCGTTGCGGAATAGCTGGTGAGGGGGACGAATTGAGCTGCAACTCTCGCGAGGAGAATTACTAGATAATGGGGAAAATCAGTGGATACAGGCGTCCGTTTCCGGGAACGCAGCCTAATTTTCTCCATCCTTCGTACGTTTCTTCGATCAAACGGGCACCGAAGAAACCGCTCATCTATGTGCCGCACACGCTTACCGAAGTGACGGGGCCGGTGTTCGAGCGAAAAATCGTCGACGTGAAGGCATTCGACTTAACGAAACAGCATTCAGGCGAGCCCGTGGGGGAGCGCATTGTCGTGACCGGCCGGGTGCTGGATGAAAACGGCCGACCCGTTCGAGACACGCTTGTCGAAATCTGGCAGGCCAATGCCGCGGGACGCTATCTTCACAAGCGCGACCAGCACGATGCGCCTCTCGATCCGAACTTCAGTGGCTGCGGCCACACGATGACCGATTCCGAAGGCCGCTATCGCTTCGTGACGATTCGGCCCGGAGAATATCCTTGGGGCAATCACCATAATGCGTGGCGGCCGGCGCACATTCATTTTTCTTTGTTTGGGCCGGCATTCGCGACGCGTCTTGTGACTCAGATGTATTTCCCGGGCGACCCACTCATACCTTACGATCCAATTTTTAAATGCACCGCGGACGAAAAAGCGCGCAACCGCTTGATCTCGCAATTTGATTGGGAAAGCACCGTCCCGGTGCAGGCGCTTGGGTATCGCTTCGACATCGTGCTGGGCGGCCGCGAGGAAACGCCGATGGAGCACAAATGAGCCTTCAGGCGAGTACATCGCAAACCGTCGGACCGTTTTTTATCATCGGATGTACCTGGCTCAACCGAAATGAAATCGCGGGCGAAGGCGTCGCCGGAGAGCGAGTGACCATCGAAGGACGCGTCGTGGATGGCGACGGCAAACCCGTGCCAGACGCTCTGGTTGAGATCTGGCAAGCGAACTCACAGGGGAAATACGCGCACCCGGACGACACGCAGAACAAGGCGACCGAACCGAATTTTCAAGGATTCGGCAGAATTCCAACGGATGACGACGGGAAATTTCGTTTTACCACAGTCAAGCCCGGCCCGGTGCCAGGGCCCGATGGGAAGCCGCAGGCGCCGCACTTGGCGGTGTCGGTGTTTGCGCGAGGTTTGCTGCGGCGACTCGTGACGCGAATTTATTTTCCGGATGAGAGCGGAAATTCCGAAGACTATGTGCTGAATCTCGTGGAACCAGAGCGGCGTGGAACGCTGATTGCGAAAAAGATCGCAAAGCCTGGTTGGCTCGAGTGGAACGTGGTGCTGCAGGGTGATGGCGAGACTGTGTTCTTTGATGTTTGAGATTCAGGGAACCTGGCGATGCTGCGCGGACGGATCGTTAACTCCATACCCGGCGCGCTGTTTCCGCAACGAGGCGCAGCTTGGCCCACTGTTCGTCTTCGGTTAGAAGATTTCCTTCCATCGTCGAAGCAAACCCGCACTGTGGACTCAGAGCCATGTTTTCGAGAGGGAAGTGGCGCGCAGCGTCGTTGATCCTCTCGACGAGCTGGTTTTGACTCTCGAGTTGCGGGCGCTTTGAGCTGACGAGCCCAAGGACCACAGTCTTGTTACGAGGTATGAAGCGAAGCGGTTCGAATGTTCCGGAGCGCTCATCGTCGTATTCGAGCAGGAAGCGATCCACGTCCATGGTTGTAAAGAGCTTCTCGGCGATCGCGTCGTAACCGCCCTCCGCATACCAGTGGCTGCGATTATTCCCGCGGCAAAGGTGGATTGCGAGAGTGACGCCCGGTTTGCGCGCCGCTGCGAAGCAGGCATTGTCTGCGCGAATCGCTTCGTCGAGAAGAGTATCCGGATCGGATTTCATCTCGGTGCGAATCCAATCGCGCCATTTCGGATCCATGTAATAACTGTAGCGCGGCGCGTCGATCTGGATGTATGCCACGCCTTCGGCGCCCAGGCGCGCTAATTCCTTCTTCATGATCTCGACGACGTCCCAGAGCAGGGCGGAATGGTCGGGGTAGATTTTGTCGGTAACGCCTCGCTTGTACGAAATTGCCGGGAATTGAGTGGCGCTTGGAAGAGTCATTTTGATCGCGCCTTTGCAATTGGCCTTGAGGAATGTCAGCTCATGACCCGTGAGAGGGCGTACGGCACGCAGCTTGGACGTTACGATGCCGGTCACGCTGCTGGCGTGAGCGTCTTTGGCTTCTCCCGCTTTCCATGTGCGCGCAACGGCATCGCCCAGGTCGAATCCTTCCACGGCGTCTGTGAAATCGGACATGAAGTTGCGCCGGCGCAGTTCACCGTCAGAGAAAATGTCAAAGCCCAGCTCTTTCTGCTTTGCAAGGACGCGCCGGATCTCCCGGTCCTCCATCTCGGCCAGGGTCTTGGGTTCCGCGGTGCGCCGTGCTTCCAACAATTCAGCCGGCCTCAGGAAACTTCCTACCTGGTCGGCGCGAAACGCTTCAGACATGTTTTGAGGTTCCCCTTGGTTCCAGTTAAACCCAGAGTTTTTCGTTGAGCTTTAATCCGTGCTCGCGGCAGTAGCTTACGTAGTGATTGATGAACCAGAAGACGTCGAGCGTTTCAGTAAGCACATCGTTATCGTCATAGAACTCGAGCGAGGCATTTAGCCAGAAGAACGTTTTCATGCCGTTGGGATCGTCTGAGACCAGCGTGTGAATTGCACCGGGGCTTTCATGCACATAGCTGCCCGGCCGCGCCACCCAGTCATATTCCAGGTACCGCCAGCTGCCCTCAAGCGTGCATGCGAACACAGGACCGCGATGGCGATGGCGCCCGAGCTTTCCACCCTTTTTGACCCAGAGGATATTCGCGAACGAACTTCCGCGAACATCGAAAGCCAGATGGCGGATATAGACGTTCTCAATAAACGGAACCCACGGCGATTCGTCCTCGCCGGCGCCGATGTGCACATCCGGGCGCGAATATTCTCGAACGATGTCGGTGATGCTGGAATTCGTATCGATCGGCATGAGACTCCTCTCGAATTCTTAGCGCAGTTTCGCAGTTTCGAGGCGGAGGATGCTAGCACAAAAAAGAAAACCGAGAACGAAATCGGCTCGCTTTTTGGGCTGAAATTGTTCGATTATCGTTGAATTGGCGGCCTTAATTCCCTCCAACAAGCTGTGAAAAATCTTGATTGAAGGATCGTGCTAGGATCTGCGCGCAATTTCGTTGTGATTGTTTTTGGGACCCAAAATAGGGGAGGGAGTGATGCGACCAAACTCGAAGAGCGCTCAAATAAGGCGATTTCTGAAAGGAGTGGCGCTGCTGGCGCTCGCGGTGCTTTCAGCGGCCATAATTTCACCGGCGCACGGTCAATCCGAGACAGCTACCAAGAAAATCATAATCGACACGGATCCTGGCACGGACGATGCGCTTGCGATTCTGTTAGCTGCGAATTCACCTGAGCTGGATATCCGAGCGATCACAATCGTCGCCGGCAATGTGACGGCTGACTTAGGACTCGAAAACGCCCTCAAAGTCATGAGCCTGGCAGGCCGTTGCGATATTCCCGTCGCCAAGGGAGCGGCGCATCCTCTATTTCAGAAGCTGAATACGGAAGAGTTCTGGAACGGAAAGAATGGTTTGGGCGGGGCCGAATTGGCGCCGTCTCACTGCGCTGCGTCCTCGCAGTTCGGTCCGGATTTGATCATTGAAATGGTTCGTCGTTACCCGCATGAAATCACGCTGGTGCCAATTGGGCCGCTTACGAACATCGCTCTGGCGATTTCGAAAGATCCGTCCATTATTCCGCTCGTAAAAGAGGTGGTACTTATGGGCGGATCGATCACCGGTGGGAACGTAAACGCTGCGAGCGAATTCAACATTCACAGTGACCCCGAAGCGGCCTCGATAGTGTTTAACGCTGGCTGGCCAATCACGATGGTGGGTTTGGACGTGACGGAACACACTCTAATTACGAATGCGGATGTCGCTCGACTCGAGAGCAACGCGAGACAACAAGCGAGTTTTGCAGCGACTGTCGCGCGATTTCAAATCGGGACCTATCAAGGCACTGGTTTTGGCGGCGGTGCCGTGCATGACGCGCTTGCAGTCGGCGCAGTAATCGATCGCTCGTTATTGAAGACGCAAGATATGCGCGTTGACATTGAGACGGATGGCATATTCACGCGCGGCGAGACGGTTGGCAATCGCGGTAACGCCGTCGATCGTATCGTACCGAAAGGCGACCGGCTTGAAACAATTGGCGTGGATACGGTGCAGCCGAACGTGCATGTGGCCGTCGGCGTCGATTCGAGCCGATTCATCGAACTTTTGGTGAGCCGGCTCAGCGGCAAATGACCGCTTGCCTGTCGAAACTGACCTCTGATGGCCTCCCCGCCCACCATTCTAAGTTCCGGGCGTAACCGAAGCTACCGCCGCTTCGTCAAAGAGTGAGAGTAATTTTGCTACTTGAAAGGGGAGCAACTTTCTGCATCGGCACCGCCGCGCTCTCTAGGAGCGCATTCGAACCAGCTTCAGGGAACATTGCTCAAGCCTGTCCTGATTGCCGAACGGGTGTCCAATATGCTGAAATTACGGTAAATGAATCCAAACGCGACCACTACGACAGCGGTACCCAGTCCGCCCGGTTCACGCTCGCCCGAGCACAGATACTCCGACCAGCGCGACGACCAGCCTAACAGCCATTGGTGGGTTTGGCTGCTTATCGCCGCGATCGTGCTAGTCGGCGGATTTATTTATTACAGGCACCGCCAAGCTGCCAATGAAGCCGCAGCGAAAGCGAAAGCGGCGCAGCAGCCTCGGGCTGTCCCCATCGTGACAGGGACGGCGAAGAAGGGTGACATCGGAGTCTACGTTGAAGCTCTTGGAGCGGTGACGCCTGTCTACACGGTGAACGTCACGAGCCGCGTTCAAGGGCAGGTGATGAACGTGTATTACAAAGAAGGCCAGATGGTCCGCAAAGGCCAACCGCTCCTTGAGATTGACCCGCGACCATTTCAAGCAGCACTGACACAGGTGGAAGGACAGTTGGAGCACGATCAAGCGCTACTCGCGGAAGCGCGCATCGATTTGGACCGTTACCAACAGGCATTCAATCGGAACGCGATCGCCAAGCAGCAGCTTGATGATCAGGCCCAATTGGTGAAGCAGGACGAAGGAACGGTAAAGAATGATCAGGGACAAGTGGCCAATGCGCAGGTGAATCTTGCGTACACCCACATAACGTCACCGATTGACGGCCGCGTAGGTTTGCGGCTCGTGGATCCCGGGAACATGGTGCAGGCGAACGGCACCAGTCCGCTGGTAGTCGTCACCCAGCTTGCACCGATTACCGTGATTTTCAGCGTAGCGGAGGACTACCTTACCCAGATTCAGCAGCAGACCCGTAATGGCGCCAAACTAACAGTCGACGCGTACGACCGGACGCAACAAACGAAAATCGCGGAAGGAACCCTGCTGACGATCGACAACCAAATCGACACGACGACCGGGACGGTCAAGCTAAGGGCGGACTTCCCGAATAAGGACGGAGCGCTATTTCCGAACCAGTTCGTAAATGTGAGGCTCTTAGTCACCACTCAACACAACGTTACGCTGATGCCCACTTCCGGTATTCAGAGGAACGCCCAGGGAGCATTTGTATACCTCATCCAAGACCAGAAAGCGACGCTACGCACAGTCAAAGTTGGCACCACGGACGGCAACACCACTGCAGTCGAGGGGATAAACCCGGGAGACGTGGTTGCCGTGAACGGGTTCGACAAGTTGCAGGATGGCATTCCGGTGAGAATTCAAAAGCCGGCTGCGAACGGCGGCGCAAATGCGAATTCTAGCGGGGGCGGCGGGGAAACTCCGTGAATCCGTCTCGTCCGTTCATTCTCAGACCGGTTGCAACCTCTCTGTTGATGGCAGCGATCCTGCTTACCGGATTTGTTGCATTTTTGCAGTTGCCTGTCTCAGCGCTTCCCGAAGTTGATTACCCCACGATTCAGATCATTACGTTTTATCCTGGCGCGAGTCCGGATGTGGTTGCGTCGGCGGTGACTGCTCCTTTGGAGCGTCAATTCGGCCAAGTTCCCGGGTTGAATCAGATGACATCGACGAGCTCTGACGGCAGCTCAGTGATCGTGTTGCAGTTTTCGCTCGACCTGAGCATCGACGTGGCGGAGCAAGAGGTTCAGCAGGCGATCAACTCGGCGCAGACATTTCTTCCGGCTGACCTCCCGACACCGCCTCTTTACAGCAAGACAAATCCAGCAGACACGCCGATTCTGACGCTGGCTCTGACCTCGGACACGGTGCCCCTTTCTCAGGTGGAAGATTTAGCGGATACGCGCCTGGTGCAAAAGATTTCGCAGCTTCCCGGCGTTGGACTTGTGAGCATCAGCGGAGGACAGAAGCCTGCCGTCAGGATTCAGGTGAATCCGACAGCACTTTCACACTACGGGATCAATCTTGAGGATGTTCGCACTGCTATTCAGCAAACGAGCCTCGATCTTGCGAAAGGGAATTTTGACGGCCCCCGCCAGGATTATCAGATTCAGGCCAACGATCAGCTTTTGACGAGCAAGGACTTCAAGCCCGTGGTTATCGCCTATCGCAACGGCGCGCCGGTGTTTTTGTCCGATGTGGCCAACATCATCGATAGCGCCGAGAACGTGAGGCAGGCTGCATGGATGAACACAACGCCAGCAGTGATCGTGAACATCCAACGGCAGCCGGGCGCGAATATTATTCAAGTGGTTGATCGCATCACGAAATTGATGCCGGTCTTGCAGCAGACGCTTCCTGCATCCGTGAAAGTCTCGGTCTTGACCGACCGCACCGTAACGATTCGCGCATCGGTGCAAGATGTCGAGTTCGAACTGATGCTCACCATCGCGCTCGTCGTAATGGTGATCTTCCTTTTTCTGCGAAGCCTTTCTGCGACGGTGATTCCCAGCATCGCCGTGCCGGTCTCGCTTGTCGGCACGTTTGGCGTGATGTATCTCGCTGGCTACAGCCTGAATAACCTCACGCTCATGGCCTTGACGATTGCTACGGGCTTCGTGGTGGATGACGCGATCGTAATGATTGAGAACATCGTGCGTTTCCTTGAGGAGGGGGACACGCCACTCGAGGCGGCGTTGAAAGGGTCTGAACAAATTGGATTTACGATCGTTTCGCTTACTATTTCTCTTATCGCCGTTTTGATACCACTCCTGTTCATGGGCGACATTGTCGGGCGGCTTTTCCGCGAATTTGCAATCACGCTCAGTGTCACAATTCTAGTTTCTGCTGTCGTCTCGCTGACGCTTACTCCGATGATGTGCGCGAAGCTATTGCGGCACAAAGCGGATTCGCAACGAGGCCGCTTCTACGAGGCCTCCGAGCGAGCATTCCAGCGAGTGATTGATTTCTATGGCCGGACTCTTCAATGGGTCTTGCAACGCCAGACGGCGACACTCTTTGTAGCGTTAGGTACTCTGGTTCTCACCATCATCCTCTACATTTTGATTCCCAAGGGCTTTTTCCCCGTCCAAGACACCGGAATCATCCAGGGCATTTCGGAAGCACCGCAGTCGATTTCGTTCGACGCGATGTCTCAACGCCAGCAGGAACTCGCTCGCGTAATTCTCAAGGATCCGGCGGTAGAGAGCCTTTCGTCTTTCATCGGCGTCGACGGCACCAATACGACGCTTAACAGCGGCCGGATTCAAATCAACTTGAAGCCTTTGGAAGAGCGAAAAATCAACGCATCGGACGTGATCCGAAGACTTCAACCGGAACTGGACAAGGTGGATGGGATCACTCTGTATATGCAGCCCGTTCAGGACTTGACGGTGGAAGATCGGGTCAGCAGGACTCAATTTCAATACACTCTCGAAGATCCGGATGCGAGCGAGCTGAACCGATGGACGCAGCGCTTTGTCGATAAGCTGAAACAGCTGCCAGAGCTGCGCGATGTAGCAACTGATCAGCAGACGTCCGGCCTAGCCGCCTCGCTCGTGATCGATCGCCAGACAGCCTCTCGGCTGGGGATCTCTCCGCAGATGATCGATCAGACGCTCTACGACGCGTTTGGTCAGCGCCAGGTTTCTACCCTTTATACGCAGCTCAACCAATACCACGTGGTGCTCGAAACGATGCCGGATTTCCAGAAGGATCCAGCGAAACTTCAAGATATTTACGTTCGCTCCGCGGCCACGTCGCAGCCGGGTTCCGGTTCGTCGGCATCTTCAGGAAGTTCTGCTACACCGTCAAATTCTTCTTCGGGTGTGAATTCGAACGGGGTTGTCACTGTAGGGTCGTCAAACACCACTTCAAATACCTCTGGGCCCACGGGAACCAATTCGAATGCTAATACCGGTTCATCCAATCCGGCTGCTGTGACCGCACTTAACGGGTCGGCTGTGCCGCTCAGTGCGTTCACGCATTTCGAGTCGCGCACAGCGCCGCTGTCAGTAAACCACCAGGGCCAATTCCCGGTCGTTACGATTTCCTTTAATCTCGCCCCGGGCGCGTCGCTGGGAGAAGCTACCAAGGCGATTGAGCAAGTGCAGAAGGACATCAAAATGCCGCTCAGCATTCAATCGGCCTTTCAAGGCACCGCGGCGTCGTTTCAGGCCTCATTGGCAAATGAACCTCTTCTGATTCTGGCTGCCCTGATTACCGTATATATCGTGCTGGGTGTTCTCTACGAGAGCTACATCCATCCAATCACGATTTTGTCCACGCTGCCATCCGCGGGGGTGGGCGCAATTCTCGCGCTGATGATCACAGGACAGGAATTAAGCGTCGTGGCGCTCATCGGAATCATTCTGCTGATAGGCATCGTAAAGAAAAACGGCATCATGATGATTGACTTTGCGCTGGAAGCGGAACGTAAAGAAGGCAAGGATTCAACGGAAGCGATCTACCAGGCCTGCCTGCTGCGATTTCGGCCCATCATGATGACCACGATGGCCGCTTTGCTGGCAGGGCTACCTCTCGCTTTGGGTAGCGGAATTGGAGCTGAACTGCGCCGACCTCTCGGTATTGCCATGGTCGGAGGACTTATCTTCAGCCAAATCTTGACGCTCTACACGACGCCAGTAATTTACATTTTCTTCGATCGGCTTGCGATGCGGCTTAAAGGATCGCGCGCCAGCGCAGCGAGTGGAGGGCCGCTTCCGGCTGAACAGATATGAGCTTGTCGTCTCCATTTATTCGCCGCCCCGTCGCTACGACCTTATTGACGGTGGCCGTCGCGCTTGCCGGAGCAGTGGCGTTCAATTTCCTGCCGGTCTCGCCGCTTCCGCAGGTTGATTTTCCGACTATTTCTGTAGCCGCTTCGCTGCCAGGTGCGAGTCCAGAGATCATGGCCTCGTCCGTAGCAACGCCATTGGAGCGCCAGTTCGGTCGGATTGCCGGCATCACGGAAATGACCTCGTCGAGCTTTCTTGGTACGACGAGCATTACGCTTCAGTTCGATCTTAATCGCGACATTAATGGCGCCGCGAGGGACGTCCAGGCGGCAATAAACGCAGCTCGTAGCTACCTTCCGACGAATCTTCCGAGCAATCCGACTTACCGAAAAGTGAATCCGGCCGATGCGCCCATCATGATTATCGCGCTCACATCGGATGTTTACGATCGCGGCCCTCTCTACGATGCGGCTTCGACGATCATGTCGCAAAAGCTTTCACAGATTCAAGGCGTTGGACAAGTAACGGTTGGCGGAAGCTCGCTGCCCTCTGTTCGAGTGGAACTAAATCCTGTGCAATTGAACGGCTATGGCCTCGGTGTACAAGACGTTCAAAAAATGCTGAGCGTTCAGAATGCCAATCTGCCAAAGGGCCAGATTTCGAACGGCGAGACTACGGCCGACATCATCACAAACGACCAGTTGCTTAAAGCCGATTTCTATAAGCCGCTCATTGTCGGTTACCACAACGGCGCTGCCATCAAGCTTTCCGATGTGGCGGATGTGCAGGATTCCGTCGAAAATATTCGCGCCGCCGGGTACGTAAACGGCAAACCGAGCGTGCTCGTGATTATTTCGCGGCAGCCGGGCGCAAATATCATAGATACCGTGGATCGTATCTATTCGGAACTTCCTTCTCTGAAAGCTTCGATTCCATCTGCCATCAATCTCACCGTTGTTCTCGACCGAACGACGACAATTCGAGCGTCAGTAAAAGACGTCGAACGAACGCTTGCTCTTTCAGTCGCGCTCGTGATCCTGGTGGTATTTTTCTTTCTCCGAAACGTTCGCGCCACGATAATCCCGAGCGTCGCCGTTCCAGTGTCTCTCATCGGAACTTTCGGCATCATGTACCTTTGCCATTACAGCCTCGATAATCTCTCGCTGATGGCTCTTACGATCTCGACTGGCTTCGTGGTGGACGATGCCATCGTGGTAATCGAAAACATCAGCCGCTACCTCGAACAGGGGATGAGTCCTGAGGAAGCGGCCTTGGAGGGAGCGAAAGAGATCGGATTTACGGTGATGTCGATCAGTATTTCGCTCGTGGCCGTTTTCATTCCGATCCTGCTCATGGGTGGAATTGTCGGACGCTTATTCCGCGAATTTGCCGTAACGCTCTCGGTGGCTATCTTGGTTTCTCTGGGTATTTCGCTTACAACCACCCCGATGATGTGCGCCAAGCTTTTGCGGCCGGAATCTTCGGAAAACCATGGTCGTTTCTATCGCTTAAGCGAGAAGTTCTTTACCTGGATGGTCCGTACTTACGAACGAACTCTAACGGTTATTCTGCGGCACCCGGCGTTTACCGCGCTCGTCCTTCTCATCACCATCGGCGTCAACGTCTATCTCCTGATTATTGTCCCGAAGGGGTTTTTCCCGCTTCAGGATAACGGCACCGTCTTTGGCGGCCTGCAAGGAGCGCAGGATATCTCGTATCAAGCGATGCAGCAGGACATCAAAACGTTCGTCGACATGATCAAGCAAGACCCGGCTGTGGCGAACGTTATGGCGTTTACGGGGGGCGCGGGAGCCACCAATGGGGGATTCGTCTACATTGGGTTGAAACCGCTGGAAGATCGAAAGATAAGTTCAAGCGATGTAATCAACCGCCTGCGGCCCAAGCTGACCTCGGTTCCTGGAGCAACCGTTTTTCTACAGGCTGGCCAGGACCTGCGAATCGGTGGACGCCAGAGCAATGCCCAGTTTCAATACACGATTCAAAGTGACAATCTGGATGATCTGGTGAAATGGGGACCGCAACTCCTCCTGCAGATGCGAAAGTTGCCTGGCTTCACGGACGTAAATACTGACCAGCAAAACAGCGGGCTTCAGGCGTCACTGATTTACGATCGCGACACGGCGTCGCGCCTTGGAATCACACCTCAACTCATTGATAACACGCTCTACCAGGCTTTTGGTCAAGCTCAGGTTTCGACGATGTACACCGCGCTCAACCAGTATCACGTTGTTATGGAAGCAGCGCCGCAGTTTTGGCAAAGCCCGGTGGGACTGAACGATGTGTATGTTCATCCGACGACCGGTGGTGAAGTTCCCCTGAGCGCCATAGCACATTTCGAGCCTAAAACCGCACCACTCGCCGTCAATCACCAGAGCCAGTTTCCGTCGGTAACTGTCTCGTTCAATCTCGCGCCGGGAGTTTCTCTTAGCGACGCGGCTGCGACAATCAATCAGATGGAGCAGCAAATCGGGATGCCGCAATCAATTCGGGGAATGTATTCGGGAACACTGCAAGCTTTTCAAGCGTCGCTCTCAACGGAGCCGATGCTAATTATTACCGCGCTCCTGGCGGTTTATATTGTGTTGGGAATTCTCTACGAGAGTTTCATCCACCCAATCACGATCATCTCCACGATTCCATCTGCCGGAGTGGGCGCTGTGCTGGCCTTGATGCTTTTTCGATTAGATCTCAGCGTTATCGCTTTGATCGGGATCATCTTGTTGATTGGAATCGTTAAGAAAAACGCGATCCTGATGATAGATTTCGCGCTCGCCGCCGAACGAAATGAAGGGAAGAGTTCGAAGGATGCGATCTTTCAAGCCTGCCTGCTCCGCTTTCGTCCGATTCTGATGACGACTATGGCAGCTCTGCTCGGCGCGTTGCCCTTGGCGTTGGGCCGGG
>Ga0209525_1000251_pt1 | contig 13541 bp, 9 predicted proteins | sample JacPin_JW_Ref_O1_FD_187958 | JGI IMG/M metagenome (GOLD analysis project Ga0209525, IMG submission 187958) | Forest soil microbial communities from Algoma, Ontario, Canada - Jack Pine, Ontario site 1_JW_Ref_O1 (SPAdes) (version 2) | ecosystem: Environmental > Terrestrial > Soil > Boreal... | reverse complement strand
CCCGCTCGCGAAACTGAGCGACCGGGAGCTCGAAGTTTTCAGGCTGATCGGTGCCGGGCATGGGACGCGTCAGATCGCCGACGAGCTGCACGTCAGCACGAAAACGGTCGAGTCCTACCAGGCGCACATTAAAGAGAAGTTGGCGCTGCGTAATGCTCGCGAATTGGTGCAGCATGCTGTGGAATGGTCACTCAACGCGAACGGGGCATGAACGGAGTTACTCGAGCCCGCACAAGGCTGCGCGTTCAAACTCAGCTCGTCTAATTTTCGTCAAAACAAAATGATTGGCTTGCTCTCCATCGTCGCGCTCGGCTTCTTCCTTGGGATGCGTCATGCCACGGATCCCGATCACGTGATCGCGGTGACGACGATCGTCTCGCGCTACAAAAAAGTGGGCCATGCTGCCCTAATTGGGGCGTTCTGGGGCATCGGTCATACGCTGACGATTTTCGTGGTGGGAAGCGGAATCATTCTTTTCGGCTGGGTGATTCCCACGCGCATCGGCCTCTCGATGGAATTTTCTGTGGGGCTGATGCTGATTCTTCTGGGCGTTTTGAATCTCACTGGGATGCTCCAGTGGATCACCAATTCTTTTTCCGGCGGATCTGCATCAGCGGGAGCCGGCCACTCTCATCCTCACACTCACGGCGACTACATCCACACGCACCCGCATCGGCACGATCCCGAAGCTCATCCGCATGCTGCTGGGCAAACTCCGCTCGGCTGGTTCGATCGCCACTTTGGCCAAATCGGCATGTATCAAGTTTTGCGGCCGCTCGTGGTTGGGTTGGTCCATGGGCTTGCAGGGTCGGCCGCAGTGGCGTTATTGGTTCTCACCACGATTCGGAATCCGAAATGGGCTATCGCGTACCTGCTTGTTTTTGGAGTTGGCACGATCGCGGGGATGATGCTCATCACGGGAGCGATGGTTATTCCGTTTGCTTATGCTGACAACCGTTTCGCGCGTCTGAACCACGGCTTGCGCGTTGCGTCGGGCTTGATCAGCATCGCGTTCGGTCTTTTTCTTGTGTACGAAATTGGCTTCGTGAATGGACTATTCACGAGTCATCCGCAATGGACGCCCCGTTGAGCAACCCTGCCGGCGGTTAGTCTTAAGCTGTTCGATTCAGCGACAGCCCATCCCACAACTGGTCATTCAGGCCGGAACTTGTGACGCGCAGTCACCGTAACCCTAACACGATCAATTGTTTGCGTTTCCTTATGAGCGGCAACGAACATGCCACGCAGCTGGGGGCGATGTCCGCGGAGGTGTCTCGTGGGAACGCTTTGGCAGGACCTGATTTTCGGCGCCCGGATGCTGCGGAAGAGCCCGGCGTTTACCGCCATCGCCGTGCTGACACTGTCGCTGGGCATCGGCGCGAACACGGCGATTTTCAGTGTGGTCAACGGCGTCCTGCTGCGAAGCATGCCTTATCGCGATCCTGCGCGCCTCGCCATCATTTGGAACGACTATGGCAACCAAGGCCAGTCGCTGCCGGCGGTCTCACCTCCCGATTTCAAGGACTACCGCGAGCGCTCGCGCACAATGGAATTTGCCGCGGCCGCTCCTACAGGCGGAGGCACACTGTTGCTTGACGATCCGGGCGGCGCGGGAAACCGGCCACAGCAGTTCGACATGGCCAATGTGACGACGAATTTCTTCCCGCTTCTCGGCGTCGCACCAGCGCTCGGACGGGATTTCAGCGCTGAAGAAGGTGCGCTCAACGGTCCGAAAGTGGTGATCCTGAGTGATCACCTCTGGAAAAACACGTTTCACTCCGATCCGGGCCTAATCGGCAAATCGATTTCGCTCAATGGCAATCCGTTCACGGTCGTCGGTATCCTTCCATCGCAGTTCCGCCTGTTGCTTCCGACGGAAGCTTTTCAAGTGCGCGATTCCGATCTCTGGATTCCGCAGCAGCTTGATTACTCGGCGTTCCAACGCAACCTCACTTTCTTGAGCGTGTTTGGACGAGTAAAACCCGACGCCACGATGGCGCAAGCGCAAGCTGAGATGGACGGGATCGCCGAACAGCTGCGCAACGAGAATGAGGTGCACAAGCAATCGGGCCTGCGCATTCGCGTTGTGCCGATGCAGTTCGACGTGGTGAAGAATGTGCGGCCCATGCTCATCACGCTCCTGGCGGCGGTGGGCTTCGTGCTGCTGATAGCGTGCGGCAACGTGGCGAATCTGCTGCTGGCGCGGGCCACGCGGCGCGAGCGGGAAATGGCCGTTCGCTCCGCGCTCGGAGCGTCGCGCGGCCGGTTGGTCCGGCAGATCATGAGTGAAAGCGTGCTGCTCGCGATTTTCGGGAGTCTCGGCGGCCTCCTAGTGGCCAAGCTGGGACTGAGTCTGCTGATTCAATTGCATCCGGCCGGATTGCCAAGGCTCGATGATATCCGCATAGACGGCTCCGTACTCGCTTTCACCCTCGGCGCATGCGTGTTCACGGCGCTTCTCTTCGGCTGGATCCCGGCAGCGCAGGCGTTGAAACTCAATTTGAGCGACACGCTGAAGGATGCCGCGCGTGGATCGAGCGACGGCCGTGGGCAGAGCGCGCGCAGGCTGCTCGTGGTGAGCGAATTTGCATTGTCATTGGTGCTTTTGATCGGAGCGGGGCTGCTGATTCGTAGTTTTGTCGCGTTGCAACGGGTTGAGCCCGGCTTCCGTCCGCAGAACATCATTTCGTTCCGAGTGACGATTCCCAACAACCGGTATCCGAAGAATGAAGACGTCAGTCGCTTCGTCCACGAACTCGAACTGAAAATGGGAGCGATTCCCGGTGTGCAGTCCGTCGGGTCGATATTCCAATTGCCATTTACCGGCAGCGGCGCGCAGATGCCCTACGCTTACAACGCAGAAACCTCGCAGAAATGGGAGAGCATTTCAGCAGATTGGCGGCCTATCACTCCCGGATTTTTCCCGACCGTCGGTGCTCGACTACTGGAGGGCCGGAACTTCACTGACGCCGACGACGCCAACCATCCCATCGTAGTGATTGTCGACGATCTACTCGCGCGCCGGGCGTGGCCGGGTGAAAGCGCGATCGGCAAGAAACTCGAGATCGAATCGCTGAGCCGAAAAGATAATCCGCGGCTGTTCGCCATCGTGGTGGGCGTCGTTGGGCATCTGCGAGTTCACGATCTCACCCGCGATGTGCGGGAACAGATTTTCATCCCGCACGTGCAAGAGCCCTTCAATGGTGTGGGTGTGGTTCTCAAGGTTACGGGCGATCCGAACGGCGTGACAAAGCAGATCGCGCAGCAGGTGCGGACTCTTGACCCCGGAATCGCCATCCGCAATCTTCAACCGCTCGAAAGCTATGTGGATGATGCGCGCGCACCGATGCGTTTCAACCTGATTCTGATTGGAATTTTCGGCGCGATCGCACTCACGCTCGCCGCCGTGGGACTCTACGGCGTGATGGCCTATTCGGTGACACAACGCTCGCACGAACTTGGCATTCGGATCGCCGTCGGCGCATCGCCACGCGATATTTTGCGCCTGGTGGTGGGCCAGGGCATCCGCATGACGCTCCTCGGCGCGGCGATCGGTCTGGTCGTTTCACTCGCCGTCACCCGAGCCCTATCGAGCCTTCTGTTTGGCGTCAGCGTGACCGATCCTCTCACGTTCGTCGCCGTGCCGGTCGTGCTGGCGTTTGTAGCCATACTTGCGTGCTATCTGCCAGCGAGGCGAGCTATGCGCGTCGATCCGATCATCGCGTTGCGTTACGAATAGGAGCTGGGCATGGGAAATATTCTCCAGGATTTGGCTTATGGAATCCGCATGCTGCGTCGCAGTCCTGGCTTCACGATCGTCGCGCTGCTGACGCTCGCCCTCGGCATTGGAGCGAACACTGCAATCTTCAGTGTCGTCAACGGCGTCCTCCTGCGAAGCATGCCTTATCGCGACCCCTCGCGCCTCGCTATCATCTGGAACGACTACGGCAATCAGGGTCAATCCCTGCCGGCAGTATCTCCTCCCGATTTTAAGGATTACCGCGAGCGTTCGCGCCTGATGGACTTCGCCGCAGGTGGCGGAACGGGTGGCGGCACCCTCACTCTGGACGATCCCGGGGGCGGCGGAACTCGTCCGAAGCAATTCGACATGGCTTCTGTCACGACGAATTTTTTTCCGCTCCTCGGTATCGAGCCGGCCCGAGGGCGAAATTTCACCGCCGAAGAAGGCGCGCTCAACGGTCCGAAAGTGGTGATGATGAGCAACCGGCTGTGGCGGAACACCTTTCATTCAGATGCAGGAATGGTTGGCCGCTCGATTCAACTGAATGGCAAGCCCTATACAGTCGTGGGAATTCTTCCGCCGCAATTTCGATTGCTGCTTCCTGCAGAAGCGTTTCAGCTCCGCGACTCTGACCTCTGGGTGCCGCAGCAACTTAATTATTCTGCGTTCCCTCGAAACTTGACGTTCCTGAGCGTTTTCGGCCGGATGAAACCAGGCGCTACCTTGCCACAAGCGCAGGCCGAGATGGACGGAATCGCCGAGCAGTTGCGCAACGAAAACGAGATTCACAAGGAATCAGGATTGCGCATTCGAGTGGTACCGATGCAGTTCGATGTGGTGAAAAACGTCCAGTCAACGCTGGTCACACTGCTCGCCGCAGTGGGATTCGTGCTGTTGATCGCTTGCGGCAACGTCGCAAATCTTCTGCTCGCGCGCGCCACTCGCCGCGAACGGGAAATGGCGGTTCGTACCGCGCTAGGAGCGTCGCGGGGCCGGCTCATACGGCAGATCATGAGCGAAAGCGTCCTGCTCGCAATTCTCGGCAGTATGGGCGGACTTCTCGTAGCGCAGCTCGGCCTGAGTTTGTTGATTAAATTGCACCCGGCGGGTTTGCCCAGGCTGGACGATATTCGGATCGATGGTGCGGTTCTCGCATTCACGCTCGGGGCGTGTGTGCTCACCGCGGTTCTGTTCGGGTGGATTCCCGCGATGCAAGCTCTGGGCCTGAACCTGAGCGACAGCCTAAAAGATCAAGCCCGCGGGTCGAGCGGTGGGAAGGGGAATGCCACCCGGCGGATTCTGGTCATAAGCGAGTTTGCTCTTTCGCTGGTGCTCTTGATCGGCGCGGGGCTCTTGATCCGCAGCTTCATTGCCCTGCAGCGCGTGCACCCGGGGTTCGATCCCCAAAATGTCATCACCCTCCGCTTAACAATTCCGGCGGCCCGCTATCCCAAGAGCGAAGACATAAATAGATTCAGGCGCGAGCTGGAGCAAAAATTGACAGCCCTTGCGGGTGTCGAATCCGCTGGGTCAGCTTCGCAGCTTCCCTTTACGGGTAGCGGGCCGATGATGCCATATGCCTATGACGCAAAAACCTCGGAGAAATGGGAGAGCCTCTCGGCCGATTGCCGTTCCGTCTCGCCCGCTTACTTCCCCACGATTGGCGCACAGCTTCTCTCCGGACGGTTCTTTAACGAAGTAGATGACGCGAGCCATCCCAGAGTGCTCGTGGTAGACCGAACGCTCGCGCAACGTGCTTGGCCGGGGCAAGATGCGGTCGGAAAAAAGCTGGAGATTGAGGTGACCGATCCTGAAGATAGGCGGGTTTGGGCCACTGTCGTGGGAGTGGTGGCCAATGTCCGCATCTACGATCTTACTCGCGATGTACGCGAACAGATTTACGTTCCATATGCGCAAGAGCCCTGGAGTAACTACGCCGTGACTCTCAAGGTCAAAAATAACTCGGCAAGCGTAGTGGGCCAGATTGAGCAGCAGGTGCGAGCACTTGATCCGGGAGTCGCAGTGCGGAGCCTGAAGCCGTTGGACGACTATGTGGAGGATGCGCGGGCACCGATGCGATTTAATTTGATCCTCATCGGGATCTTTGGCGTCATCGCATTAGTGCTTGCGGCGGTGGGTCTTTACAGCGTGATGGCCTACACAGTGAGCCAGCGAGCCCACGAACTGGGTATTCGAATTGCGGTCGGGGCCTCGCCGCGCGACATTCTGCGACTAGTCCTTGGCCAGGGTGTGCGGTTGACTCTCTTAGGAGCTGCGGTGGGCTTGGTGATTTCGCTTCTGGTCACCAGAGCGCTGGCCAGCTGGGTGTTCGGCGTTAGTGCCACAGACCCGCTGACCTTTATCGTAGTTCCAGTCGTCCTGGCATTGGTCGCGATGCTCGCGTGTTATCTACCGGCGCGGCGCGCGATGCGCGTGGACCCCATGATCGCGTTGCGATACGAATAAGCGAGGCACCGGAGGAAGCGTGCAGAATCTGCGATATGCGGTTCGAACACTGCTGAAGAATCCGGGATTCACCGTGATCTCCGTTTTGACCCTGGCGCTAGGGATTGGAGCCAATGCCGCAATATTTTCAGTGGTCTATTCGGCGCTCCTGCGCTCTCTTCCATATAAAGACCCGGGAAGGCTTGTGACCCTTGCGGAGGGGAGAGGACAAGCAGGGAGCCAGGCATTCGATGTATCGTATCCGGATTTTCTCGACTGGCGGCGAATGGCGAAAAGCTATCAGGCGCTCGCCGGGTTCGGAGGCGACGGATTCACCCTCACTGGTAACGGCGATCCCAAGAATGTGAGCGCGGTCCAGGTGACCACTAATTTGTTATCCACCTTGGGCGTTAAGCCGCTATTGGGCCGCGATTTTGTCGACGGTGAGGAAAAACCCGATGGCCCGCACGTTGCCCTGCTCACCTACGGCTTTTGGCGAAGCGAATTCGGCGGCGATCCCGGAATCGTCGGCCGCACGATCCGGCTGGACAATAAGTCCGCCACAGTAGTCGGTGTTTTGCCGCGCGAATTCGAATTCGCGCCTGGGCGTTCGGCTCCTCTTTGGGTACCGTTTCACCTCACGCAGGATCCAGCCACACGTCGCAGCCTTCGATGGATGCAGGTGATTGGCCGCCTTGGCCCCGGGGTGAATTTGGATCAGGCGCACGCAGAGATGGATGGGATTACAGCGCAACTCGCGCGCGAATATCCGAAAGAAGATGGCTCAACTTTCGTGGCGATGGGCAGCCTGCGGGAAAAGATCGTGGGTCCTATTCGCCCTCTGTTGATAGTCCTGTTTGGCGCGGTTGGATTTGTGCTCCTCATCGCGTGCGCGAATGTGGCGAATCTTCTGATGACCCGCTCGATCGACCGCCGCAAGGAATTCGCGATTCGCACGGCGCTTGGTGCCAGCCGGGCAAACCTGGTATCGCAACTACTCACGGAAAGCGTACTGCTTTCCGTTATTGGGGCGGCGTTTGGATTTATGGGCGCGCAATGGGGCGTTCGCATGCTGGTGGAAGCGATTCCAGTGGGACAGCTCCAGGCGATGCCTTTCCTGCGCGACGCCGGCACGAACTTGCCGGTGCTTCTGTTCTTGTGTGGTGTCACGGTGCTTACAGCGATCGTTTTCGGACTGGCGCCGGCACTTTCTGTTTCGCGCTCGTCCGTGAACGACGTGCTAAAGATCGAGTCCCGCGGCGGTACGAGCACAGGTCATACGCGGTTACGAAATGCATTCGTGATCGCCGAGATTGCGATTTCCCTGGTGCTACTCGTCGGAGCTGGCCTGCTTTTGAAAAGCCTCCAGGCGCTCCTGCATCAGAGCCCGGGCTTCGATTCGAAGAATGTGCTGACCTTCAGCGTCAATTTGCCGGATGCGTCCTACCCCACACAGCAGGAGTGGCCCTTCGATTCTCCCAAGTCGGCGCAGTTCGAACGAGACTTCACCCAGCGGCTCGCCAATCTGCCGGGCGTACAAAGCGTAGGCGCCGCTGATAACGTTCCCTTGAACGGAGGCGGCTCGATTCGTTTTGTAATCGAGGGCCAGCCGCGACCTGCCGGACAAGAAGATGAATGCGACATCCGCGGCGCCGATTATCGATACTTCTCCACGATGAGAGTCCCGTTGGTTTCGGGCCGATTTTTCAGCGAGACGGACACTGAGGCCGTGCCATGGCGCGCGATCGTGAACCAGGCTTTCGTAAAACGTTATTTCCCGAACGAAGATCCCGTCGGCAGACGGGTTCACTTCACTTTTAGTGATCGGGAGCCTTACCGCGAAATTGTTGGCGTGGTGGGCAATATTGCCGAAGATGATCTCGCCGTTCCGCCTCCGCCAGTCATCTATTATTCCGTCGATCAGAATCCGTCCTCATTCTTGAGTTACGTGTTGAGAACTTCGGGAGACCCCGCCGCTTTTATCGGCGCGGCGCGAGCGGCCCTCGCCGAGATCGATCCGCAAGTCGCGCTGATCAGGCCTCAGTCAATGGAACAGATCGCGAGCCAATCGCCGTCGGTTTTCTTGAGGCGCTATCCGTCCTATCTGATTGGGAGTTTCGCCACGCTGGCTCTGGTCCTTGCAATGGTTGGACTGTACGGATTGATTTCGTATTCGGTGACGCAGCGCACGCGAGAGATCGGAATCCGAGTGGCGCTAGGCGCCCAGCGCGAAGATATTCTGCGGATGGTAATCGCGCAGGGAAGCGGCGCCGTACTGTTTGGAATTGCGGCTGGGCTGGCGGCCGCACTCGCGCTGACGAGGGTGATGAGCACTCTGCTCTATGGCGTCAAACCCACCGATGTCGTGACTTTCGCGAGTGTCGCGATTGTATTAGCGCTTATCGCGCTTGCCGCCTGCGTGATTCCGGCGCGGCGCGCCACGCGCGTGGATCCCATCATCGCGTTGCGTTACGAATAGCTGCGGGCGATATCGAAGGAGGAGCTATGGCAAAGCTCGAACGGATTCGTGAATCGGTCGAAGGGTCACTCGATCCCGAATACTTGAAGCAGCGCGAAAAGGCCGGGTGGCGGCTTGTTGGCGTGGAGTGGGAACGCGAAGCTGAAGAGCGACGGGCTGAGTCAGAGGATAGACCTGGGTCACGCGTCGAAGATCCTCCGTACGGAGTTCGCGTGGGAGGGGACTGCGAGCACCTCGAAGAAAATCCCGACGAGATGCAGTTTCTGCTCTCCATGATGGAGCTGATCATCCAGGATATTTCGCTCACGAAAGTTGCCGAAGAGCTTACCCGGAAAGGCTATCGCACGCGCAAGGGCGGGGAGTGGGGCCCGGTGGCCGTCTTCAATATGCTCCCTCGCCTGATTGAACTTACACCTCGAATTTTTGCGACCCGGGAATGGGTCGAGCGCCGCAAACGCCTCACGTTAACTTACTGATCAGCAGCCTAGGCGTCGATTCGAGCAACCAGTATCGAGGTGGCGCGGCAGTCCTCGTGGTGACTCCTTCTTGACACAACCTCTTCGCCTCACTACAGTTGCGCAGCGTCTGGTGCATTGGCCCGCGCATCGTTCCATCAAACTAAGTGTCGTTCTTTCGAGGAGGCATGTATGCGCAAGTTTCTGGCCGATGGATTTTCGGCAATTTTCCTGGTGGTTCTGCTGGGGGCAATTCCTGTCCAGGCTCGGCCACAGTCAGACGCAGCCGGCACCATTCCTGTTACGACCGTTGTCACCGCTCTGGGCTCTAAATTTACGGCGCCTCCGGCTGTCAGCAAGGACGACGTCACCATTCGCGAAGGGAAAGATCGGAGGGACATTACCAACTGGATTCCGGCGCAGGGCGATCGGGCCGGCCTGCAGCTTGCCATCGTGATCGACGACTCGCTACAAAAATCTTTCGGGAATCAACTTCAGGCTCTGAGCGCTTTTATCACTTCGCAGCCCAAGTCAACCAGCGTTGGCATATTTTATGCCGCCAATGGGACGATTCAGCCAGCGTCGCAGTTCAACCCGGATTCCGAGGCAGTTGCGAAAACGCTTCGGATGCCGACGGGCACATATGGCGCCGCGTCGAGCATTTATCAATCCCTGTTGCAGCTAATCGGCGGCTGGCCGGTCACGGGTGCGCGCCGTGAAGTCTTGTTGTTTTCTGACGGATTCGACTATCTGCGCAAGGAGCGGTTCAGCCCGGATGTCCAGCTTACGATCGACAAAGCGCAACAGGCCGGAATCTTGATTCACGCGATCTACGAATCTACCGCCGGGCGGCCGGGCAGGAACAGGCGCGTCAGCAACATCGGCCAGGGCAACCTCAATCGAATTTGCGACGGCTCCGGCGGCTATGCATTCTTCTCGGGTGACCGCTCCCCAATCAGCATTGATCCATATGTCAATCAGATGGGAATGGCTTTGAAGAACCAGTATTTTTTGACGTTTGCCACCACCCCAAGTAAAAACGGCGCCAAGGGAGAACTTAGAAGCATCAAACTCTCCACTGAACGCCGCGATGTCGAGCTCAAAGCTCCGGACAAAGTCTTCGTCCCAGGCGGAGAGAAGTAAAGCGAAGCTCTCGATTTCCAATTCTTGACAGACCCATACTGGGGCCAATACCTTATTGACTCCTGGACGCTGTCGCTTCACAACTACACTCGCTTTGTCGCGGAAAGCGAAGTTATGGACATTCGGACTGAGGAGGCATTCATGGCCACGCCGCTACGCAGAATCACGCTTTTGCTTCTAGCTGTTTCCATTTTTCCCCCAACGCTCTCCGCGCAAGCTCAAAAGCAAGCATCGTCGGGCGCCATGCCTATCACTACGGTGGTCACGGCTCTTGGACCAAAATATACGGCTCCGCCCGCGATCAGCCAGAGTGACGTGTCGGTCTATTCGAGCAAGGACAAACAGAACGTCATCGCGTGGGTTCCGGCGCAGGGTGACAAGGCCAATCTCGAGCTGGCACTCGTCATCGACGATTCGGATCGGGTGGATTTTGGCAGCCAAATCAGCGACATCACCAGTTTCATCAAAGCGCAACCCAAGACCTGCGGTGTGGCGGTTTTTTACGCGAGCAATGGCACCGTCCAGGCCGCATCGCAGTTCAGCACGGACCACGATGCTGTGGCCAAGAGCGTTCGCCTGCCCTTCGGAAATGTCGCTGCGTACTCGAGCATTTATCTCTCCGTCATGGATTTGATTAAGCGCTGGCCGGTCACCGGCGCGCGCCGCGAGATTCTGCTGATTGCTGACGGCATCGATCGCTTCCGCGGCGATCCGTTCAGTCCCGATGTGGACACTGCAATTGAGCGTTCCCAGAAGGCCGGCATCATGATTCACACGCTGTACGCCAGCGGCGTAGGCCGATTCAGCCGCAATATGTTTCAGGTGAACTACGGGCAAAGCAACCTCGCCAAAATGGCGGACGGGACGGGCGGCGAAGCGTTCTTCCAGGGCTTGCAGACGCCAATTTCTTTCGCTCCCTTCCTTGAGCAGCTGAATGTGGTGCTGAATAATCAATACTGGCTGAAATTTGAAACGCCGCGCAGTAAAAAGAAGAATGGCGAGATGCGCAGCATCCGTGTCCGCACCGAGCAGAAAGATGTGGATCTTTCGACGGCCTCGCGGGTCTTCGTACCCGGCGGCGGTTCCGAGTAATTTGAGTGGTGCGAGCCGGGCGAGATGTTTCCCTGTCCGGCTCGCCGCCAGAAGAAATAACCAGAAGAAATAACCAGAAGAAACAAAATGACCCGCGCAATCTTCACAGCCCTCGCGTTTTGCTGTGCGACGTTCAGTGGGGTTGTTCCGTTGGCGCGTCCGCTGAGCCCTGCTCCTTCTGCCGCCGACGCGACGCCCCGAATCACCGCGAAGTCCGTGTGGACTCCGACTCCCGAACAGCTGTCAGATATTCGCCGGAAATGTACTGAAGGCGACCCCGCCCAGCACGAAGCCTGTTTCCTCGACGCCATGAAATCAGCTGGCGCCTCGGATGAGGCGATGGCGTTCGTAAAGGAGTTTGCGGCCAACGGCCTGGCTTACGTTCGCGCTTTCCGCGACACCGGCCGCGTGGACATCGCTTACATCGAATATCTTTTTCGCGCCAACGATCTGGACGGCGTCCTCCTCGTCAACGGCACGCCTCCCATAATCGACGTCGACGATTACAAATTCCTTTCACAAGAAGATCTGCGCAAGAATGACGATTACGCAGCGCTCCTTCTGAAATATCCCAACGTCAGCGTTTTTCCCGCCGACCGCTATCATACCGAACTGCCCGTGGCCACTTCGGCGGCCAACGGCGGCCAGGAATTTCAGGTCGAATATCTTCTTCAAGACGGCTGCCATGCCTGTGCGCGCCTCGGCACTCTCATTGTGGCGTTCGACTTCGATTCTTCCGGCCGCTTCACCGAGGTTAGCGCTTTGGGCGTCCGGCCGGTTTCCAAACCAAATGATGCGCAACCATCCGTGCGCAAACGCCCCAGCACAATCGAAACGAAAGTCGGCGACACGTTTACGATCCCACTCGAGGCAAATCACACCACCGGATATTCCTGGCGCCTTGCGCAACCGCCCGATCCTGCGATTCTCAAGCAGCTTGGCGAAAAGTATGAGGAGGACAACTCGGGTGGCGTCGGGGTTGGCGGGGTGGAAACTTGGACGTTTCAGGCGATGGCGAAAGGGGCTACGACACTCGTGTTCGAATATGCGCGCCCGTTCGAAAACAATGTGCCGCCTGCCAAAACGTCAAAATTCAGAATTACAATTAAGTAGAAAATATCTTCAGATCTCCCAGCCTGCCGGTCTTACCCATCGCCATGATCGCATCACCATGATCGTGGGCAGCGCCGTCGCGCACAGGGTCTCTTTGCTGTCTTTCACAGCAAAAACATCCGCCGCAGGGATGAAGGCCAGCGATGAAGAGAAGTTCGGCAAATGTTTCCTAGCCTCGTAGGATTCTGCTCAATACCACCCTCAACGGGAAGCAACCCGCTACACCGCGCCTCTAGCCCACGCGGGCAAATCCGCATAAGACACACTAGGCGGGCCTTGTTGTCCGCGCCGTGCCTCCTCCCGTCGCCGCTTCTCCGAGTGAGTCCACACCACCGCCCTTTGAGCCTTGCCCCCCAGCGTCCACTTCACCCGCCGCATCCGGATCGGGCCTCGTATCCAGCCGAATTTTCGCTGTCGCCGCGTCTCCTCCCGCGCCCGCTCTAGCTTCTCGAAGCTCGCTGGCGCGCACGCCGCCATTCGCCTCCGCATCCGGTCGGGGTCCCGCTCGATCCGCTTCACCAGCTTGTTCACCCACGTGTGACTCACCTCTAAAAATCTCGCCACCCGCAACTTCGCCCACGGCCTCCCCGCTTTTCGGATCTGCCCTTGGTTTTTCCCCACACTAGCCACTAGCCACTCGCCACTGCTCTCTACCCACCACTGCCACACCAGTTGCTCGATGATCCGCGATTCCAGTCCGCTCCGCCATCGCAGCGGTTCTCTCTTCCTCGCCGCCCGCGCTTTCTTTATATTGACGAGTCGCGCCAGCCTCGCCCTCTCCGATTTGTGCCCCGCTCCCAGCCCGCCCATTTGAATTTTGCCTTTCAGTGGCACAGGCACTCTTGCCTGTGCGCCTTTGTTACGCAGCACCCCTTCTAATCTTGGCATTCGCACGATATCGGACTCGCGAGCAGTTCACTCCGAGGTTTAGTCTTAGCCCTTGCGGGTGCCCCATCCTTCGCTGGGTTTGCGAAGGGTGGGACGCAGTTGACGTGCTCTCGATGCCGAAGAATCCCAAGCGCCGCTATGGGACGACAAAACTTCACTGCATCGCCTTCAGTTGTTACACAAC
>Ga0209525_1000249_pt1 | contig 13552 bp, 7 predicted proteins | sample JacPin_JW_Ref_O1_FD_187958 | JGI IMG/M metagenome (GOLD analysis project Ga0209525, IMG submission 187958) | Forest soil microbial communities from Algoma, Ontario, Canada - Jack Pine, Ontario site 1_JW_Ref_O1 (SPAdes) (version 2) | ecosystem: Environmental > Terrestrial > Soil > Boreal... | reverse complement strand
GCAACACGCCATTGACGACGGTAAAGATCGCGGTGTTCGCGCCAATGCCGAGAGCGAGCGTCAGTACGGCGACAATCGTAAAGCCCGGATTCTTCAGGAGCATCCGGACGCCGTATTTCAAATCGTGCAAGAAGCTATCCACTGTGGTGCCTTTCCCGCCCCGTTCATCTCCATCGACTAATCGTGCCGTAATGCCGAAATCGGATCGACGTTCGTAGCGCGCCGCGCCGGGATGTAGCAGGCAAACAGCGAGACGGCCCCGAGCCCTGCAATTACCGCAGCAAAAGTGGCGGGATCGCTGGCGCGCACTTCGAACAGCAAACTTGAGAGCAGACGGGTGAGCGCCAGGGCGCCGGTGAGTCCAATCGCGATGCCCGCGAGTGCGAGTCTTGCTCCGCTCCCGACGATGAGCCGCCAGATGTCGCGCGGTTGGGCGCCGAGCGCCATGCGGACGCCGATTTCGTTGATGCGCAGGCTGACGATGTAGCTCATCACGCCATAGATTCCGACGGCAGCGAGCACGAGCGCGAGCAGAGCGAATGCGCCGAGTAGAATCGTCGAAAAGCGACGAGGAGCGACTGTCTCGGAGAGCAAACGGTCGAGCGTGGTGACGTGGATGACGGGAAGATTCGGGTCGATTTTATGAATTTCTTGCGTGGCGGCTTGAGCGAGGGCAACCGGATCGGAGCTCGTGCGGATGACGAGGTTAGGCGTCCATCCGCCAGCGCTGTAAACGTCAAATGTAGGAGGCGCGTCGAGACCAAACTGATGAATATCACCGACGATGCCGACAATCGGCAGCCAGCAAGGCTGCGGATTGAGCGAACACAAGTTGATGCGCTTGCCGATGGGATCGGCGCCGGGCCAGAATCGGTTGGCGAGCGCGTGATTGATGATGATGTTGGAACCGCCGAGGTCGGCGGGCGTGAAAAGGCGGCCTTTGACGAGCGGGATGCCCATCGCTTCGAAGTAGCCGAGGTTCGCGCTGCGCGTTTGTGCGACGGGGCGCGCGCCGGCTTCCGGGACGGGCTGGCCTTCGATGAGAAAGCGCGACGCGGATTGAAGCGCGGTGGCGAGGGGAAGCACGCTGACGCCACCGACGGCTCTGACGCCGGGCAAGCTCTGGATTCGGGCGGCCATCTGCTGAAATTGAATTGATTGCTTCCGAGCTAACTCGTTCTGCTGATCGGTCGACAGCTTGTTCAGTTCGGCGAGAGTGATCGCGGGTTGCTGAACTTCCATCGTGAGGGTGTGATCGGATCGAAAGCCTGGGTCGACATTCAGCAGTCGATGGAAACTTCGAATCAGCAGGCCAGCGCCTACCAACGGGATTAGAGCGAGCGCGATTTGAGAAACGACGAGCGCGCTGCGCAAATTTTTGCCACCGGAAGTGGCGGAGGTGCGTCCGCCTTCCTTCAGGACGCCGTGAATATCCTGGTTCAATGTTTGTATTGCAGGAACGAGGCCGCACACGATTCCGGAGAGGAAACAGACAGCGACCGTGAATGCGAGTACCTGGGCGTTGAGACCTCCTGCCTTCACAATCGCGAACTCCGGCGGAGCGAGCGCGCCGAGTGTGCTGAGGCCGGCCGTTGCGAGCACAATTCCTGCGACGCCACCGAGCGCGGATAGTAAAACGCTTTCCGTGAGCAATTGCGCTACGAGACGCGAGCGGCTGGCGCCGAGCGCGATGCGAAGCGCAATTTCTTTCCGGCGCGCTGCGTTGCGAGCGAGGAGCAGGTTGACGATATTCGCGCAGGCGATGAGAAGAACCAGTCCTACAGCTGCGAACAGCATGAAGAGAGCGACACGCAACTTGGCCGCGGATGGATCCTGCATGCGCTGAATGGCGATTCCCCAGTTCTTGTGCGTGTCGGGAAAGGCTTGCTCCTCTTGACGGTTCAGCGTGGCTAGCTCTGCCTTTGCCTGTTCGAGGGCGACGCCAGGCTTCAGGCGCGCGAGGACGCTATATGGATGATGGATGTGGCCGGTTAGATCGTCTTGATACTGGCCGACGGGCAGCCACAAATCAGCCCAGGGGGAGAGTTCGACATTGGCAGGAAGAACGCCGAGGATTGTGTAGCCGCTGCCGTCGAGCGTGAGGGTGCGCCCGACGACGGCGGGATCAGAACCGAAATGGCTCTGCCAGAAACGATGCGTCAGAAGCGCTGCGGGTGCGCCGCTTGGTTTGTCGTGTTCAGTTGAGAATGTGTGGCCTAGGGCCGGGAGAATTCCGAGCATCGGGAACAGATTCGAATCGGCGTAGGCGGCCTGGATGCGCTCTGGCTCGCTGAGTCCAGTTAAATTGAACCCTTGCGGAATATCGATGTATGCCGCCATTTCTGAAAAGCTCTGTGCCTGGCGCTTGAAATCTTGAAAATCGCCGGGTGAAAGCCCTAGCTGCGGCCACGCGGGAAAATATGTGTTGAAGACTTGAACGAGAGATTCAGGCTGCTGGTAGGGCGGCAAGCGAAGCAGTACGCGCTGCACGACGCTGAAGATCGCGGTGTTCGCACCGATGCCGAGAGCGAGCGTGAGTACCGCGACAATCGTAAAGCCCGGATTTTTCAGAAGCATCCGGACGCCATATTTCAAATCGTGCAGAAAGCTATCCACTCTGGTGCCTTTCTTGCCCTTTCCATCCAAATGCGTGAACCCTAATCGTGCCTTAGCGCTGAAATCGGATCGACCTTCGTAGCGCGGCGCGCTGGAAAATAGCACGCGGCAGCGGCGACGGCTGCGAGGCCCAGGGCTACTCCGGCATACGTGTACGGATCGGTGGTCTTGATGCCGTAGAGCTCACTTTCGAGATAGCGCGATAGAAGCGCGGCGCCCACGATTCCGAGGAGGAGTCCAATGACGGCGAGCTTCATTCCGTCAGTGACTACCATTTTGAGCACGTCGGACGACTCAGCGCCGAGGGCCATGCGAAGTCCGATTTCGTGGAAGCGCTGCGTGACGCCATAGGCCATGACGCCGTAAATTCCGATGGCGGCCAAAACCGTGGCGATGGCCGCGAATACGGCGAGTAAGAGCATATTGAGACGGCGCTGCGCCACTGCCTGAGAGAGAAGCTGATCCATAGTGCGAATTTCCGTGATGGGCTGGCTCGGATCCACACTTGCGACGGCGTGACGAACAGCCGGAGCGATCGCGGCGGGATCTCCGGTGGTGCGAACGACGAGGCGCATAATGCGCGACGGATTCTGGGCGTAGGGTAGATAGACCTGACCGACTTTTTCTTCGCCCCACTCCCATTCGCGGACGTCGGCTACGACGCCTATGACTGTGAGCATCGAATCGCGGGCGACGGGCTGCCAGGGAGTTTTCGTGGGCGTAAATTTCAGGCGGATTTGCTGGCCGATCGGATTTTGATCCTGCCAGTAACGATGGGCGAGCGCTTCGTTGAGAATTACGACGCCTTGGCCGTCGGGACCGTCGGAAGCGGCAAAATCGCGCCCGGATTTCACGTTGATGCCCATGGTGTGGAGGTAGCGCCAGTCGGCGACGCGGTATTGCGCCGTGTTGGGCTTGTCGGCCGGCGCGATGGGCCGCCCGGCGATATCGAAATTGCAGAAATCGCCCCAACCGCTGAGCGGAAGAAAATTGACGGCGCTGGCGGATTTCACTCCGGGCAAAGCGCCAATGCGATCGATCGCTTGCTGATAGAAATTCATGATCGGCGGACCAGAAGGATAGTGCGATTCGGGCAGCCAGATTTGAGCGGTAAGCACATTCTTCGGATCGATGCCGAGATCTTCCGACATCAAGAGATAAAAGCTGCGAATCAACAGGCCCGAGCAGACCAGCAAGAGGAGGGAAAACGCTACTTCGCATATCACAAGCGCAGAACGCGTAAAACGACTGCGGCGCCCGCCGATCGAGCCGTGGCTGCCTTCCTTGAGGGATTCGTACAGTTCGGCGCGCGAGATTTGAATTGCGGGAGCGAGCCCGAAGAGCATTCCGGTAAGAATAGAGACAGTCAGCGTGAAGGCGAGAACCCTGCCGTCGATTCCAAGCCATTCCATATGAGGAATTTCGCCGTAGCCTCCTTCCGACGGAAGAGCGAGGCGGAGGAGGTGAAGTCCGCCGTATGCAAGGACGACTCCGAAGACGCCGCCGATCAGCGCGAGGAGAGCGCTCTCCGTGAGCAACTGGCGCATGATGCGGCCACGGCCAGCGCCGAGCGTGGCACGCAGGGTGATTTCACGCTCGCGCGTTGCGGAGCGTGCTAGAACGAGATTTGCGACATTAACACAGGCGATTAAAAGGACGAGAACGACCGCGCCAAATAGCACGACCAATGCTCTATTCAGCCCGCGCGAAACATCCTCACGAAAACCGACGATGCGAACACCATTTTGTTGATCGACATCAGGATACTGTCGTTTCAAGCGCGCGATGATCGTTTCCATTTCCGCCTGCGCCTGGGCCAACGTGACACCCTTGCGAAGGCGACCGAAGACAATCACGGAATGATCTTCGCGGTGTAATTGCGCGCGATCGAGAGCCATTGGCATCCAGACGTCGTACTGACGGCTAGTGCCGAAAAGCGAGAAGCTTCGAGGAAGAACTCCGACGACGGTGAAGGGTTTCTCGTCGAGCGGAATGTTCTTGCCAATGATGCCAGGATCGCCGCCGAAGCGGCGCTGCCATAAGCCATAACTGATGATCGCTACCTGGTCATGACCCACTTGATCTTCTTCGGGGATGAATTCGCGGCCGAGGATCGGCTTGACGCCAAGCAGACGAAGGAAATTTGCGGAAGCATGGACGCCGAAAATCTGTTCGGGTTCATTGGTGCCGGTTAGGTTGTAGAACCAGGTGCGCCAGGCGGAGAGTTCCTCGAATGAGTGATTCTGATCTCGCCAGTCAAGAAATTCAGCGGGTGAAGCGACGCCGCGCATGACGTTGCGGTTTGGATCGGTGTCCCAAACAAATACGATCCGCTGGGCGTCGGGAAATGGAAGCGGCCGCAGCAGGACAGTGTTGATCACGCTAAACATAGCGGCGTTCGCACCGATGCCGATGGCGAGCGTAAGAATAGCGACCAGCGAGAAGCCTGGGTTTCGCCATAACGTGCGCCAACCGTATTGCAGGTCCTGCCAAATGGTTCCCATGGACTCGCCCCTGAGGTATAGTAAGAAGAGCAACTATATTACTGCTTAACTGCTTCTTGTCCACCTCGCTGGGCGTTCTTCGTAGCGCAGTGTAAATATCGTGCCGGCGCGCGTATCTCGCCAGGCCGGGAGATTGCATACGATGAGCGCGACTCACGGCAAGCCTAATTGGCGGCCGCCGCTTTCGGCTTGGGATTTTTTACGCCGGTCCTGAGTTTGTTCGTAACTTCACGCAACACAATCGCGGGCAGCACATCTTTGCGAGCGGCGAGATATTCGCGGACGGCGCGCGGGTCGCGCTTGGCGAGTTCGCGCAAGGCCCAAGACATCGCTTTGGCGACCATCGGATCGCGGTCGCGTTCGAGTAGCCGGCAAATTTGCAGAGTGCGATAGGTATCGCCCACGCCGCCCTGCGTTTTGCTGTTGAGTGGGACGGTGCTGACGAGCGCCGCACGACGCCACCAGCGGTCGGCCGAGCGCGCCCAGCCATGAATCAGGCTATTCGGCACGCGGCGATCGCGCCAAACGGGACCGGCGAGGAAAACGGCGAAGCAGTCCACCTCGCCCCAGCTGGCGATGCCGCGGCCCAGCTGTTCGAGTTGCCAGGCGTTCAAGTGAGAAAGTGCTGCCGGATGATGATGGATCAGTTCGTAGGCGATGAAACGATAGGCGCTCTGCGGCACATCCAGCAGGAGACTGGCGAGCTCAATCACGACGTGCGGGGCCGCGTCCTTCAGCCGATGGGTGAATTCGCGGCGAACTTCTCGCAACTCCGCTGTTGCCGCACCGCCCGCAAGATTCGAGAGCCTGTCGTCAATTTCTTTCGCCAGAGCCGTCACTCCAGCGGGGACCGGCTCTTCGGAATGCCGGTTGGACTCCTCCATTTTTTCTACCACCAGTGCCCCTTGCTGATTGAGCGCGAAGACGGTGCCCCGCGCCGATGAGTTTTTGGAAGGTTGACGAGCGCCCAAGCGATAATCCTCGCGTGGCCCACAGGCACATCCCCGCAAACTTAGACGCGAGTCCGGCGACAACAGCGTGTCCGGTTCCACAGTTACTGTTTTTTGTACTTCTCCCGAACGCAGGAAGCGGGCTGAAGCCTCAGCAGCGGACTCGCGCGCGCCGGTGCGTTTGACGCCAAACAAGACACTCGACATCGATTGTGTCCAAGAGTTCAATTACGCTGCGCCCGCCTGCGTTTGCCCGTCGACGATCCAGCCATCGGCCAACTGAATGATGCGATTGCCATAGGCGGCCCATGCGTCGTTGTGCGTCACCTGAATAATCGTGGTGCCGTCTTCGTTGAGGCGCTTGAGCAGATCCATAATCATTTTTCCCTGGCTTGAGTGCAGGCTGCCGGTGGGTTCGTCGGCGAGAATCAGCTTGGGCTTGCCGATCACGGCGCGGGCTACGGCGACGAGCTGTTGCTGCCCGCCGGAAAGTTGGTTCGGGTAGAGAGATTTTTTACCGACGATCTGGAAGCGGTCGAGAATATCGGCCACCATTCCTTCGCGCTCGGCTTTCTTGATGTCGCGATAGGAAAGGGGGAGATCGAGGTTTTCCGCGACGGTGAGATTATCGAGCAGGTGATACTGCTGGAAGACGAAGCCGATGTATTTTTTGTGCAGCTCGACGCGGCGGCGATTATCGAGCTTATGGACGGGATTTTCGAGAAGGTAATATTCACCTTTCCAGGCGCCATCCAACATCCCGACGATGCCCATCAGCGTGGACTTGCCCGCGCCCGATGGGCCCATGATGGTTATGAAGTCGCCCTCGGCAATATCGAGATTGATCCGGCGGAGCACCCACGTCTTCCCCGCGCCGGACTCGTAAGCTTTTTCCACATTCACTAGCTTGATCACGTTGCCTCGCTCTCTTTCGATTCTGAGTCGCGCACCTATTCGACGCTGAGCACGATCAGTGTCGCGTCGTCCTCCCAATTGCCGCCGCAAAATTGCTCGACTGTGCTGAATATTTTCTCCTGCGCGATCTGCGGATCCGCATCAAGGCACTCTCGCAGAACCTCGATCAGGCGTGGGTCTCCAAACTCGACGCCTGCTCCGTCGCGCGCTTCCGTCACGCCGTCGGTATAAAGCACGATGCGGTCACCGGGCGCGAGTTGGAAACTCCCGGCGTCGAAAGATTGCTGTTTGAAAATGCCCAGCACCCCGCCGCCCATCTCAAGCCGCTCATGCGTGCCATCGCGATGGAGCACGATCGGGGCGTTGTGACCGGCATTCGCGTAGGAGAGCCGGCGAGACGGTCCGTGGAGATGGGCATAGACAAACGTTATGAAACGGTCCGCGGCGATATTCCGGCATACCAGGTTGTTCAGCTTTTCGCAGAGCGCGTCGGGCGACAGTGAAGACGAAGCAAATCCGCGAACACTAGCCTGAAAGTTCGACATCAGCATCGCGGCCGGCATTCCTTTGCCTGCGACATCCGCGATGCACAGCCCAACGGAGTCATCGTCAAACGGCAGAACGTCGTAGTAATCTCCGCCAACGATTCTCGCGGGCTGCCACGCGCCGGCAATCCGGTAGCCCGGAATCTGCGGAATCTCCTGCGGCAAAAATCCCTGCTGGATTGCGCGCGCTTCCTCCACTTCGCGTTCGCGGCGCTGCAACTTCTGCGCGGCCTCGTCGAGCGCGTGACTTGTTTCGAGCGCCTGTTTTTTCGCCAAGCGCTTTTTCTCGCCGGCTTCGATCTGTTTTTTCAGAATTTCGAGCAGGCGCACGTTGGCCCAGGGCTTTTCGACAAAATCACCCACGCCGCGTTGCATGGCTTCCACCGCAAGCCCAACGCTGGCCCAGCCCGTCATCACTACAATCGGAGGCGTGCCTTCGTTTGCCTGCAACTGCGCGAGCAGATCGAGCCCTTCGCGGCCAGACGTGGTGTCGCGCGCGTAGTTCAAATCCATGAGGATGAGATCGAATTCTTTCTTCGCGAGGGACTCGATTAGAGCGGAGGGCGATGTGACGGATTCGGTGGAGTATCCGTGGCCTTTCAACAGAAGCCGCAGCGCCTCAAGCACGTCCGGTTGGTCGTCGGCGATGAGAATTCGCGGTAGCCGCGTATCGGTCCCGTTATTGAGTTCTAGCGCCATCGTAGCCATGGGTTCCGACTCCTGGCCTCAAAATCGAGGTCTTATCAAATCGGAGTCTCCCAAATATGGGCAGGTCAGCTTCCAGCAACCAAGTTTTATAAGGCTATACCACTCTTGCAGTTAGGGGCAGTTTAGAGCCGCGTGGGTACGTATCCTGACCAGTTGCGGGAATACCTGTCGCGAATTCGGACACACTCGACTTTTGCCTGTCGCCACTCTCTATTATTCATACCTCAATGCCACCATCGGTTCCACGCGCATTGCGCGCCTGGCTGGAACATAGCAGGCAAGCAGGACGACCGCGAGCAGGGTCACAACTACCGTGGCGAAAGAAAGCGGATCCGTGGCCGTCACCCCGAACAGCAAACTCGAGAGAAAATGCGTAAAAGCGAATGCTGCGATCAAGCCCAGTCCCACACCAAAGAGGGCCAGACGAACTCCCTGCCCTACGACCAAGCGCATCATCTCGCTGGGTTGCGCTCCCAGAGCCATGCGAATGCCGATCTCATGGGTTCGCTGCGCGACCGAGTACGAAATCACGCCATAGAGCCCGATGGCTGTGAGTAACAGCGCTAGCCCTGCAAAGATTCCCAGCAACAGGGTGTTGAAACGCGGAATTGCGATGGTGCCGTCGAGGTAGTCTTCAACGGTCTTGATGTTGTAGGCCGGGAGATCCGGATCGATGGAGCGCACCGATTCCGCCAGCGGTCGCGCCAAGATGGAAGGATCACCCGCAGCGCGGACAATCACGGTCAGGCGGCCTATGGGAATCTGCGCCTGGGGGACATAGGTCGTGGGCATCCATTCGGAGGTGAGGTCTTTGAACTTCACGTCAGCCACAACGCCAATGATCTCCCGCATGCGTGAGGGCTTCTCGTCCACGGAAATACCCGGGCGGATGCGCTTCCCGATTGGATTTTCACCGGGGAAAAATTGGCGAGCGAGCGATTCATTGACTATGACAACCGGGTTAGTACTCAAATCATCTTGCCCGGTGAAGTCGCGTCCTTGCAACAAGGCAATTTTCATCGTCCGAAAATAATCTGGGGTGACAGAGAAGATAGTAGCGTGCGCTTCGTCGCTTTCCGCCACCGGGTGACCTTCGATCTCGACGCTCGTTCGCATTTCGGAGCCCGTCATGGGCAGGGGGAAAACGCCTGCGACGGATTCCGCACCCGGAAGCGCCGCCAGCCTTGGCATCAGTTCGCGCGCAAACTGATCCTGCTTCTCATTGCTGTATTTCTGATCAGGCAAATCCACGTCTGCCGCCAGTACGTTATGCGGGTCGAAGCCCGGATTCACATTCTGCAGCCGCAGCAGGCTGCGAATCAAAAGGCTTGAACTTACGAGCAGCACTAGAGCGATCGCCATTTCGACAACCACAAGCGAGCTTCTCAGCTGATGGCGGCTGCCTCCAGCGGTCATACTGAGCGACCCTTCCTTCAGCACATCCACTAAATTCGAGCGGGCAATCTGAAGTGCCGGCGCCAAACCAAATACGAGCCCGGTGAGAAGCGAAATTCCCGCGGTAAAAGCGAGCACCCAGCCGTCTGCATGAATTTCAGCGGAACGAGGGAGATCCTGCGGACTTAGGCGCGCGAGCAGGGCGCTGCCCCACGCAGCAATCAGCACGCCGAAACCGCCAGCGAGCCCCGCCAGCAGCATGCTCTCAGTCAGGAGCTGACGCACCAAACGCTTACGGCCAGCGCCCAGAGCCGCGCGAATCGCAATTTCGCGTCCGCGAGTGGTAGCTCGAGCGAGAAGAAGATTCGCTACGTTGACACAGGCGATGAGCAAGACGAGCCCTACAGCCGCCATCAGCATCAGCAACGCTGGACGGATCGCGCTTGTAATTCTGTCGCGTTCGAATTCCAGCTGGACTCCAAAGTATTTATCGGAGTCCGGGAATTGCTTTGCAAGCCCGGCAGTGATGACGTCCATCGCCGCTTGAGCCTGACCGATCGAGACGCCGGGTTTCAGGCGGGCAATCACGCGGAACCAGTGAGCGCCTCTCTGTTTCGTGATCGGAGGAGTGTTGTCGTCCGTTGCCTGGTCAGCGGAAAATGTGGTCCACACGGAGACAGGCTTCCGTTGCAATGGAAATTCGAAACCAGTGGGCATCACCCCCACTACCGTGTAGGCTCTGTTGTTGAGCGTGATCGTGCGGCCGATGACTCCCGGGTCGCCGCCAAACTGCTGCTTCCAGAATTGGTGCTCGAGGATCACAACATTGTGGCCGGCTTCGTCTTCGACCGGCAGAAATGTTCGACCGAGTTTGGGAGTGACACCCAGAAGCGTAAAAAGATCGGCGGAAACAACCTCAGCTTCGAGGTGAGCGGGGCTTTGCACACCTGTCAACGTGAGCTTGTTCTCGTAATAGGCGGCCATTTTCTCGAAAACCTGGTTCTGCGAACGCCAATCTTCAAAATCGGGGTAATCCGCGTTGCCTGACTTCCAACCGGTCCGCGAGTTGGTGACGCCGATGCTCACGAGCCTGCCCGGATCATGGAACGGAAGCGGGCGAAGCAGTTCGGCGTTAACCACGGAGAAAATTGCGGTGTTCGCGCCAATACCGAGAGCCAGCGTCAGCACGGCGATAATTGTAAAACCGGCGTTTTTCGTCAGCATGCGCGCGCCGTAGCGAATATCCTGCAGCAAGGATTGCATTCACGCCTCCAGGATTACTCGTAACGTAATGCGACCATCGGATCGACGTTCATTGCTCGCCGTGCGGGGATATAGCACGCGAGCAGTGCGACCAGAGCCAATAGAGCGGACACGGTGATGTAGGTGAGCGGGTCTGTGGCGCTCACGATCAGGAATTGACCCATCACGCGCGAAGCTGCCAGCACAGCCGCAAGCCCGAGAGCCAAGCCGATGCCCACGATGAGCAACCCCTCGCCGAAAATCATTTTCAGCACGTCCCAGCGCTGCGCCCCCAGCGCCATGCGAACTCCGATCTCGTGCGTTTTCTGGCTGGCCGCAAATGAGATCACGCCGTAGACTCCGACGAGCGCGAGAATCAACCCGAGGATTCCCAAAGCAGCCGCGAGCACCGCACCGATTTGAAAGATCAAAAGACCGTTCAATGTATTGAGCGCTTCCGTCATGGTCTTCACGTCGAACACAGGTATGTCGGGCGCCATCGACTGGATCACTCGTTCAACTTCGGGAATCATGGATTCCGGCGCAGCTGCAGTGCGAACCTGCAGGGCTGCCAGCGTGTTGGCAGCGTAGTGCTGCAAAATGGGCACATAGAAATATGGCTGAATCTCGCCGGTCATTCCAGCGTAACGGGAATCCTTGGCGACGCCCACCACGGTGATGGAATGATTGGGATCGGCGCCGATCTTGAAATGCCTTCCAATTGGATCCTGATTCGGCCAGTATTTTTTTGCCATCGCCTGGTTCACGATGCCGACGAACTGTGTGTTCTGATCGTCGGCGTCGGTGAACAAACGCCCCTGCAGCAACGGAATATCCAGAGTCTTGAAATAGTCGGTAGAGATCGCGTTGTAGAAAGAAACGGGTGTCGATTGGCCAGCCGGCACTTCGTAGCCTTCCACCACCACAGTGTCGCCGTTGTTGTAGTAGCCCAAAGGCGTCGAATTCGCCGTGCTCGCCGAGACCACGCCCGGGAGCACGCGCACGCGAGCTAGCAGATTCTTGTAGAACTCGCGCCCCTGCACTTCGTTGTAACCAATCTCATTGGGATCCATCACGAAATTCACAAGGTGATTCGGATCGAATCCCAGGTTCGTTTTCTGCGCTTCGCCCAGGCTCCGCGTGAAAAGCCCTGCGATGATCAGCAGCATCAGGGAACCCCCCACTTGTGCCACAACCAGTGCGTTGCGCACTCGGTGCCGCCCTCCCACCAAGCCGCGCCCGCCTTCATGCAGGATTTGCGCAAGATTTCCGCGCGACGCGCGGAGGGCCGGCACGATGCCTACAATGATTCCAGTGAGCAGCGCAGCTCCGAATGCAAACCCAAACACGCGCCAGTCAAACCCGAAGTCCAAACGCACCGGCAAATCGGTCCCGAGATTCATATGCGCCAGCGACGAACTTCCCCAGTAACCAAGGGCTACTCCCGCAAAACCGCCGCACACCGCCAGCAGGACGCTTTCGGTGAGCAGCTGCCGAATCAACCGAGTGCGCCCGGCGCCCAGCGCCGCTCGAATTGCCATTTCGCGTTCGCGCACGGTGGCGCGCACCAGCAAAATATTCCCCACGTTAACGCACGCGAGCAGCAGCACAAGAGAGGAAAGACCCATAAACAGAGTTGAAATCACGATAAGCGTGTTCTTCGGATCAGGATTCGGCCGCGAGCGCAGCTCGGGAAACACCTGAAGGCTCAAATCCTTATCATCCTTGGGATTTTCCTGCGAGAGCCGTTGAGCCACCACATCCAGCGAAGCTTGCGCCTGCTTCATGCTGACTCCGGGCCGCAGCCGCGCGAGCACGTAATAGTTGCGGAGTCCTCGATTTGTCGTGAAATCGCTCGGATTGCCGGCGACCTCTGCTCCCAAACCCAGCGGCAAATACCCCTGAATTTCGCCGAGAGGAAATAATCCGTGGAATCCCTCGGGCGCCACTCCAACGACTGTCACAGGGTGGCCGTTGATCGAAACTTTTGTGCCGACGATCGCCGGGTCACCGCCGAAACGAGTCATCCAGTACGAGTGCCCGAGAACAAGCACGGGAGCAGGATTCGTTTCCTCTTCGGATGGCAAAATAAATCGTCCGAGCGCCGGCTTGATTCCGAGGGTCGAGAAAAAATCGCCGGAAACATAGCTGGTCACGATTCGATTCGCTTTTCCATTCACGCTGAGGCCGTCGAGGCCGATCTGGTATGTGATCACCCCGGAGAACACGTTGCCGGTTTGCTCGCGGATGTCACGATAGTCGGGCACGGAAAAAATGTTGAGCAATTGGCCGCCCTTCAGCTGATAGGCAAGCGTGGTGATCTGCTGCGGGTCTTTCACCGACAGGGGGCGCAGCAGGAAAGAATCCACAAGGCTGAAAATTGCAGTGTTCGCGCCGATGCCGAGCGCCAGCGTCAAGATCGCAACGGCTGTGAACCCGGGATTTTTTCGCAGCGTCCGCAAACCGTACTGGATATCCTGCAGCAGTGATCCCATTTTTCGACTCCTTCCCCTTCAAATCTTGAGAACTAATCCTGAATCGAACGTGCGCGACGAATTTTCACTCGTACCGCAGCGCGACCATCGGATCGACGCTTGCCGCTTTTCGCGCAGGAAGCCAGCCAGCAAGCATCGCGACACTTGCGAGCGCCGCCGCTGCGGCAGCGAAAACCAGCGGA
>Ga0209525_1000248_pt1 | contig 13586 bp, 8 predicted proteins | sample JacPin_JW_Ref_O1_FD_187958 | JGI IMG/M metagenome (GOLD analysis project Ga0209525, IMG submission 187958) | Forest soil microbial communities from Algoma, Ontario, Canada - Jack Pine, Ontario site 1_JW_Ref_O1 (SPAdes) (version 2) | ecosystem: Environmental > Terrestrial > Soil > Boreal... | reverse complement strand
CACGGAGCTTGCGAACAGCGCCGGGAATCTCTGCAACCTCGGTGCCGCCAAAACCCAGAACGAAACCGGACCGCGTAGCCTCGCCCAGGTAGTTGGGCGACAAAGGCCATAACCAGAGATTCTCGCGCGCGGCGCGTTCGGCGATTTCGAGATCGTGGATCTGGTTCGGCAGGGTCACGGTCAGATGCATTCCAGCCTCCCCGCCGAGCACCTCAACCATGGTCCCAAGTTCTTCGCGGATGCTATCCACCAAGGCGCTCCGGCGTTCGCGGTAGAGAACCCGCATCCTGCGGATGTGGCGCGCAAAATGCCCTTCCCCGATAAAGTCCGCCAGCACTTCCTGATGGAAGCTAGGCGGGCCAAGATCCATAGCCCAGCGGACGGTTAGAAAAGCCTCGATGAGATCCGGCGGAATGACGATATAGCCGAGGCGTAAGGCAGGAAATAAGACCTTACTGAACGTCCCCACATAGATGACGCGAGCGCTGGCATCGAGCCCCTGCAACGAAGCGATCGGCAGGCTCTCGTATCGATATTCGCTGTCGTAGTCATCTTCAATAATCCAGGAGCCCGTGGCCTGGGCCCACTCCAGAAGTTGAAAGCGACGCGAGGCGCTCATGGTAACGCCGAGCGGAAATTGATGCGAGGGCGTCACCAACGCCGCCCGAGCCTGGGGGCATCGACGGATTCCCGCGGCCACGTCCAGACCCTCCTCATCAATCGGAACCGGCACCAGGTTGCAGCCATTCAGCACGAAGGCATCTTGTGCCAGCCGGTAGCCCGGCTGTTCCACCCACACAGAACTCCCAGGCTCGAGAAGAACGCGAGCTGAAATCTCCAGCGCCTGCTGCGACCCGGCGACGATCATGACCTGCTCGGCTTCGCAATGCAGCGATCGCGCCGTTCTCAGATAGCTGGCGAGGGTCTCCCGCAGAAGCCGGAAGCCGGTCCGGTCGCCATATTGAAACGACTCAGCCTTCATATTTCGGCAGCGGCGTGCCACCAGCTTCGACCATATGTGGAGCGGAAATTGATCAAACGCCACTTGCCCCACGCCAAAAGCCCCCTGGCGTTGGAACCATGGAAACCTTTGAAACCGGCGAAGATTCGGATGACGCGCCACCCGCCGGGCTCCGGAACCCGGGGCCGCGAATCGCGCTTTGGCTGGTGCGCTCCTCGTTGCTCCCCTCGAGGTTGGCCCACTCGAGGTGAGCTGTTCTGGAAGAAGACTGGAAACCACGGTCCCGGCACCAACCCGGCTCTCGAAATAGCCTTCCGCCAGCAGCTGGGCGTAGGCATTCAGGACCGGGAACCGCGAAACCCCCAATTCCGTCGCCAGCACCCGGGTTGACGGAATTCGCTGCCGGGGGCGGAGGCTGCCCGTAACGATCGCGGTGCGGTATGCATCATAGATTTGAGTGTGCAAAGCTTTCGCAGCCTTGCGGTCGACCGCGATCATGGGAAGAATTCCGGAGGCTGCTCTCTTCATGACGGCGGATCATAATGGCTATGCCTAAATGCCGTCAAGTGGGTATTGTGTCCGACCACTTTCGGGTCCATGATGGCATCCGTGATCGTCTGAATCGAGGACTTCGGCATCCATGATCTTCCCTGCCTTTCGGACGGAGCCCAAGTAGGAGGCCTATGGGAGTCGCAATTGTTGCAAAGAACGCACCGGAACAAATCGCGAGCCTGGTTGAAGCTTTTCCCCCGTTGCAGCGGTTCACAAGCCCCAGGGAGCCGCGGATTGCCTTTAAGGTAAAGGGACGGATTCTCTTCCTCAATCCCGGCGATGTGGTCGCTGTGCAATCTGAGGGCAATTACGTGTGGCTGCGGCTGGAGACAATTTCCCATCTGCTGCGCGAGTCGCTCTCCGTGGTGGCGGAAAAGCTCGAGCCTCACGGGTTCATTCGGATTCATCGCTCGGTTCTGGTAAACGCCTCATTTGTAGAAGAGATCAGGCCTTACCCGACGGGAGAATATGGTCTGCGAGTCAAAGGCGGGAAAGAATACACAGTGACCCGCACTTACAAAAGGAATCTCAAATCCCTGGCAGCATTCTGGCTGGGCACCGGAGGCTTGTTTTCCGACTGACAAAACTGGTGCCGCCACGTGATTCGGGATTGCGTGAAGCGCCGAATCAGGTGATCATTTGCGCGGAGCAATTTTCTGCTCAAGTCTTCCGCCCGGGGAATAAGTAAGGAAAGAACCGATGCCCAGCGTCACCCGACGCTCATTCCTGCAAACAGCGGCAGCCATCGGCGCGACGGCAGCCTGGGGCAATCCGTTTCGATCGAAGTCCAGCATCGCCTGGCGCGAACGCCGCGATGTTTTTCCTGAGGGAGTCGCATCGGGCGACCCCGACAGCAACAGCGTCCTGCTGTGGACCCGCCGCCCCCCCACGGACAAATCCGGCAACAACTCAGCTCGCAAGTTGGACGTCATAAAACTGAACGTCGAAGTCGCTGACGATGAGCAGTTTCGTCGTGTTGTGGCAACGGCCGCCGCTCCGGTTTCCGCGGCATCCGACTGGACTTGCCGGGTCCTGGTTGGAGGGCTCAAGCCTAGCCGCGCGTATTGGTACCGCTTCACCGATTCCGAAGGCCTGGGCAGCCGTCTGGGCCGCACGATCACCGCGCCCGCCGTGGACGATGCACGACCAGTTCGTTTTGTTTTTGTGAGTTGCCAGAATGCGAACCAGGGCGCCCAGAATGCCTACCGCAGAATGATTTTCGAAGACGAGCGCGCTCCCGGAGCGGAGCAGATCGGCTTCGTGCTACACCTCGGCGACTTCATCTACGAAATTGTCTGGTACCCCGAGGACCGCCCGCAGGGAATGTATGACCGCCGCCTGCGAGACATCATGCGATATCCGCATGGCGAAAAGATTCGCGACTTTCACATCCCCACCACGGTGGAGGACTATCGCGCCGTATATCGCGGGTATCTGAGCGATCCCGATCTGCAGGACGCACGCGCGCGCTGGCCCTTTGTCAACATGTGGGACAACCACGAATTCAGTTGGCTGGGCTGGCAGTCGCTGCAAAGGTTTGGAGGAAAAAATCTGCCGGCGCAGACCCGTAAAGTTGCGGCCAACCAGGCGTTCTTCGAATACCAGCCGGCACGGATCAGCAAACCCAGCGGGCCGTCCCTCGATCACTTCGATCCTCCCGCGGTGGTCGATGCAGCGGTGACTCGGTTTGACGAGCACGGCCTCGGTCAGGAGCCGAACAACCTTGCCGCCATCGGCAGCCTCAGGGGTTACCGCGCTTTGCGATGGGGCCGGAATGTAGAGCTGATCGTCACCGACCAGCGCAGCTACCGCTCTGAGACCCCGACGGATCAGCCCGAGTCAAAGCCTCTTTCGAGCGACGACTTCCCCGAGTTCATGCCGGAAGATGCCATGGAAATTCTGGATGCGGGCCAAACCTACAACGGCGGCCAGCCGCCGGCATCCATCCGGTTCGGAAATGTCGAGATCGCTAATTTCTGGAAAGATCAGCCGGCGCAAACAATTCTTGGCGCCGAGCAGAAAGCTTGGTTCCTCGAGCGCCTGCGCAACTCGAAAGCGACCTGGAAGATTTGGGGCAACACCACGGCCACGCTCGATATGCGTGCCGATCTGCAAAACCTGCCCCCGGGAACAGCGAAGCCGTGGCCGGTGGGAGGCTACGCCATTTCACCCCAGGGAGATCATGGCAGTGCCTATGCAGAGCGCGGCGAGATCTACGACTTCGTCCAGGCCCACGACATCACTGGTTTTGCTACGATCGCGGGAGACCGCCACAGCTTCTGGGCGGGACTCGCCGCGAAGTCTCTGCCGCCAAAACCTTTTGTTCCGGTTGGCATCGCCTTTGTGACCGGCTCGATCTCCGCGCCGGGAATCGTCGAAGCCTTGGAACACGTCTTGCCGAAAGACCATCCGCTTCGCTCACTCTACGTTGGACAAGGACCGGGCGATGACACTCCGCAGCCCACGTTGAATCTGCTCGTCCGGCATGGAGTGCGGTCGTGTTTCGAATACTTGCAGACCGGAGACATCGCAAAGGCGCGAGCCCTGTCCAATCCCGATCTGTCGCCGCACGTTTCATTTGTCGACATGGGAGGCCACGGCTACTCGGTGGTTCGCGCCACCAGCGAATTCATCGAGACGGAATTCGTCTGCATTCCGCGTCCACTCGAACGCAGCGACCGTCCCGATGGAGGCGCTCTCCGCTATCGCGCCAAGTTTCGCACCCGGCTTTGGAAAAATGGTGAAGCGCCAAAACTCCAGATGCAGATTCTCGAAGGCGACCCGAGATTCTCGGTGTGAGGCAATCGAAATGAAAGTTAGCGCGGCACCCCGATAGCGGTTATCATGCTGTCCGGCCTCTCGCCTCTGCCACAAACAAAATCTGGAAGTTCAAAATGCTACGAAGTAACCGAATGACTGCAATCCCACGCTGTCTGAGCATCGCCCCTCTGGTTATCGTGATCTTTGTGATCGCGCCAGGGCCTATCGATCCCGCGTTCGGCCAGTCTGCTCCCTCGGCACAACACACCGAACGGCCGGCGCCGCCAACGCGCAACCCCAACAGTCCCGGCTTTGTCACAGCGAAAGAGTTGCCCGACGGCTCGGTCCCGCCTGCGAATGCGGACGGGAATTTCATTATTGGCCCGACCCATCCGGTTACTCCTCCTATGACTGCCCAGAACGACGCGCCCAAGGGAACCGTGATTGAGTTCGCCATGGACTCGTCGGACAGCAAGATCTATCCTGGCATCGCCCGCGACGCCAATACCTTCGGAACCGCCGACCCCGCCGACCCCGCGAAACTCGTGGTGACCACTAGCCATTCCGCTCCGTACACGCGAAAGGTGGCTGTCTATGTGCCGAGCCAGTACGTGCCCGGGAGCGTCGCGCCTTTCATCGTCGGAGCCGACGGACCCGACGGCTTGCTCTTTTCCGCGCTCGACACTTTGATCGCGCAACACAAAGTCCCGGTGATGATCGCCATTTCTATTGGCAACGGGAGCGGAGACGCGCAAGGAAGTGAGCGCGGCCTTGAATACGACACCATGTCCGGAGTCTATGCCGAGTTTGTGGAAAAGGAAGTTTTGCCCCTCGTCGAAACCCGGGCTCACGTGAAGCTCACGAAGGATCCCGACGGGCGGGCGACCATGGGCGGCAGCTCAGGAGGCTCCTGCGCTTTGATCATGGCCTGGTATCACCCTGAGCTATACCATCTCGTTCTCACTTACTCCGGAACATTCATAAACCAGCAGTGGCCTTATAATCCGCAAACTCCGCACGGGGCATGGGAATTTCAGGAGCATCTGGTCCTCAACAGCCCGGCGAAGCCGCTGCGCATCTGGATGGAAGTGGGCGATCGCGATCTTCTCAATCCCAACCCGATGCGCGACAACATGCACGATTGGGTTCTCGCCAACGAGAATATGGCGAAGGTATTGGCGACCAAGGGCTATCACTACCAGTTCGTCTTTGCCCGCAACGCCGCCCACGTGGACCGGGCGACGAAACAGCAAACTCTTCCCGAAGCACTCGAATACCTCTGGCAGGATTACCGATCGCCGGCAGGCAAGAACTGATCACAGCTCCCGGCTGCACACTCCTGGTGCATACGTACAGCCTATACCGGATAGACTAGCCGTTATATGAGAGTTTAACGTTAGAGTGCGCGTCGCTAATGCTCGCGAGCATCGTTTCCACCGCGACTACTTGTGGGACAAATTGTCGGAAGCCCCGTTTCGACCTCCACTAACCTAACTTTCCCAAGAGGCCGTCGATGTCTGCAGGTAGTACAACCGGAAACGCCAAGCGACTCGGCGCCAATCGTCTTGCGGACGGCCGTTGGGAGTTTCTCTTGTGGGCCCCGAACGCTCGCTCCGTCAGTCTGCATCTTCTGCACAGTGGCGAATTGCTCACGATGGCGCCTCTTTCACGCGGATACTTTCGCCGGACCGTGGAGAATCTAGAGCCCGGCACTCGGTATTTTTTCCAACTCGATGGCGCTCGCGAGCTCCCCGACCCGGCTTCCCGGTTTCAACCTGAGGGTATACATGGTCCGTCGGAAGTAGTTGATCTAAACCAATTCCACTGGACTGACCAAAGTTGGCAAGGGAGGACGCTGGAACGCAGCATCTTTTATGAAATCCATGTGGGGACATACACGGCCCAGGGTACATTCGACGCGCTAATTCCTCATATTCCGGAACTTGTCGAACTGGGCATCACCACCGTTGAGTTAATGCCGGTCGCACAATTCCCCGGCTCACGCAATTGGGGCTATGACGGGGTATATCCCTTCGCCCCGCAGAACAGCTACGGCGGCCCGGAGCCGCTCCAGCGATTCGTGAATGCTGCCCACGAGCAGGGCCTGTCCGTCGCTCTCGACGTGGTCTACAACCATCTGGGGCCGGAAGGCAACTACCTAAATGCTTACGGACCATACTTCACCGATCGTTACCGTACCCCTTGGGGTCAGGCTCTGAACTTTGACGGTGCGGGCAGCGACGAAGTGAGGAGATTCTTTATCGAAAACGCATTGTACTGGCTTGAGAATTATCACTTCGACGCGCTCCGTCTGGATGCCGTGCACGGCATTTTCGATTTCAGCGCGCGTCACTTTTTGACAGAAATCAAGAGCGCAGTCGGGGCTCTGTCGAAGAGGCTGGGAAGGATGATTCATTGCATCGCCGAAAGCGATCTGAACGATTCGCGCCTTCTGCTCAATCATGAGCAGGGAGGATACGACCTGGATGCGCAGTGGAGTGATGATTTTCATCACTCAGTCCATAGGTTGTTAACAGGGGAAGATCGTGGCTACTATGCCGATTTCGGAGGAATTGGTCCCCTGGCCGCCACGCTCCGAGATGGCTGGTATTACAAGGGACAGTATTCGCACTATCGGCAACGACGCCACGGTAACTCACCCCGGGGCATAGCCGCTTCGCAGGTTGTTGTATGCAATCAGAATCACGATCAGGTTGGCAATCGCGCTGCTGGAGAGCGACTCAGCAGCCTGGTAAATTTCGAAGCACTGAAACTCGCAGCCGGAATCACGCTGCTTTCGCCGTTCGTCCCTCTGCTGTTTATGGGCGAAGAGTATGGCGAAACTGCGCCATTTCAATACTTCACCAGTCATGGCGATCCGGAGTTGGTCGAGGCAGTGCGTCGGGGACGACGTGAGGAATTCGCGGCATTCGGTTGGGAAGCAGAGAAGGCCGTTCCCGATCCCCAGGATGAATCAACGTTCTTGCGCTCAAAGCCAGACCATTCCCGGAAATGCGAGGAACCGCACCGCACACTCTTGCGTCTCTATCAAAATTTGATTCGCACTCGCCGAGAGTATGATTTGGGAGACCCGGCCCCTCGGTCAGTCCGCGAAATTGGAGACTCCGCGCTCTTGGTTCTGCGACAAGCGGAACGAAGCCAACAGCTGATGATCTTCAATTTCGGGAAATCACCCATGCCTCTGAATTTGACAGACATTCCGGGGACTTGGAGGATGGTAATGAACTCGGCCGATGCGTCGTGGAATAGCCCAGGGTACGATCTCCCAGACCAAATAACGCTGAACGCGGACGGCTTAGAACTGTCTCCTTATTCCTTCATGGTTATGGAACAAGAGCATGCACGGACTGAGACGATATGAAATACGTTTGCATCCACGGACATTTTTATCAGCCGCCACGCGAGAATCCGTATCTCGAGGCAATTGAACTGCAGGATTCCGCCTATCCCTACCACGACTGGAACGAACGCATAACAGCCGAATGCTACGCTCCCAACGCAGCCTCGCGAATTCTCGACTCCGAGAATCGCATTCTCAAAATGCTCAACAACTACGCAAAAATGAGCTTTAACTTCGGGCCCACAGTACTGTCGTGGATGAAGGAGCAGGCTCCCAGGATCTATCAAGCGATCCTCGATGCCGACAGGTGCAGCGGCGAACAATTTTCCGGGCACGGGTCCGCGATTGCGCAGGGCTACAACCATATGATTCTGCCTCTGGCGAATCGGCGGGATAAGGTAACCCAGGTCAAGTGGGGGATTGCAGATTTTGAAAGCCGGTTCGGACGCCGCCCAGAAGGAATGTGGCTTCCTGAAACCGCCGTAGATACAGAGACCCTCGAGGTATTGGCTGAAAACGGGATTCAGTTCACGATTCTTGCGCCGCGACAGGCCCAGCGTTTTCGATCGAAGAACAGCTCCAAGTACGAAGACGTAAGTGGTGCAAAAATTGATCCGGCTCGGGCCTATCGCGCGGACCTGCCCTCGAAAAAGAAAATCAACTTGTTCTTTTACGATGGTCCGATCTCGCAAGGCGTGGCGTTTGAAGGATTACTCAATGACGGAAAGCGGTTCGCCGACCGGCTGATGAGCGGATTCTCCGACGCTCGACAAGGGTCGCAACTCGTCCACATTGCGACCGACGGAGAGAGCTATGGCCACCACCATCATTACGGTGAAATGGCTTTAAGCTTTGCCCTGGACGAAATCGAGCACGGGGATGTTGCCCGGCTCACCAATTACGGCGAGTTCCTTGAACAGAATCCTCCGAAGCACATCGTTGAGATTGTCGAAAACAGCTCCTGGAGTTGTGTACACGGCGTAGAACGCTGGCGCAGCGACTGTGGGTGCAATTCCGGGGGGCACCCCTGGAACCAGCAATGGCGCGCTCCGTTGCGCGCAGCACTGGACTGGTTGCGGGATCGGCTTGCGCCTATCTTCGAGTCACAGCTTAAAAAATATCTGCGAGACCCATGGCTGGCCCGCGATGCATACATCCAGGTCATTCTCGATCGGTCCGACGAATCCAGAAAAACATTCTTCGCCGCTCACGCCACGCGACCGCTCCAGCCCGAAGAGCAAGTGACAGCCCTGAAACTGCTGGAAATGCAACGCCACGCACTTCTGATGTATACGAGTTGTGGATGGTTCTTCGACGAACTCTCCGGCCTGGAGACGGTTCAGGTCATCCATTACGCTGGCCGCGCGCTGCAACTCGCAGAGCAGTGCTCAGGCGAGAGCATTGAACTAGGATTCTTGCAACAGCTGGCGAACGCGAAGAGCAATCTTGCCGAGCACGGGGACGGTGCAAAGATCTATGAGAAGTGGGTGAAGCCTGCCGTCGTCGACATCGATCGCGTAGCGGGTCACTATGCCATCAGCTCCCTGTTTGAAAGTTACACCGATAAGACACGCGTTTACTGCTATGAAGTGGACCGCGTCAAATATTCGGTGGAGGCCGAAGGAAAAATGCGGCTAGCCACCGGGTGCGCCCGGTTCCGCTCCAACATTACCGAGGAATCCGCCTCTTTGGATTTTTCCGTTCTGCATCTGGGTGATCACAATGTCACGGCGGGAACACGGCGGGATGATTGCTCCTCCGATGAAGACCAGAAAAAGGTGCTCACCGCCTTTTCCCAAGCCGATACAGCGGAAGTCATTCGAATGCTCGACCAGGTCTATGGAAAGAATATATTTTCTCTGCGTTTGCTCTTCCGCGATGAGCAAAGAAAAATTACAAACTTGATTTTGAACGAGTCGCTGAGTTCAGCCGCGGCGGTCTACCGTACGGTTTTTGAGAGCCATGCTCCGCTGATTCGCTTTCTGAATGGGCTCGATATTCCCGTACCCCACGCCCTCGAGTCGGCGGCGGAGATCGCTCTGAACAACCAGTTGCAGCAATATTTGGATCGCCCGGATCTCGATATTGATAGTATCCAGGGCCTGTTGCGGGAAGCCAAAGCGACTCGAGTCGCTTTGGACTCAACGACGCTTGAGTTTAAGGTTCGGAAGCGCGTGGAGAAGGAAGCGGCTGAGTTCGCGGCGAATCCGGCGGATCTCACGATTGTCGAGCGAATCCTCAAACTGCTCGACCTGATTCCCGCGCTTCCCTTTCCCGTTACCCTGTGGGAGGCACAGAACGTCGTCTACCGGCCGTTGCTCACGGCGTTCGAGCAAAACGGCTGGCATTCTCCGACACCGGATGCAGAGGCATTGAAGCGCCGAGAAGACCTGAATCGTCTGGCCTCGCAGCTCCGCATTCTGTTGCCATTGCCGCAGGCGGCGTAAACATGCCGCCCACGCGTTTTCCTACTGCCACGTACCGGGTGCAACTCAGCCGGGACTTCCGCTTCGTAGATGCGACCCGGATTCTCGACTATCTCCATACGCTCGGCATCTCCGATCTCTACCTGTCGCCGATTCTGGCTAGCCGCAAAGGAAGCGGGCATGGATACGACGTCACCGACCCGAGCCGGATCAATCCTGAACTGGGCAGCGAAGAGGAATTCGCAGCTCTGCAGACCGAGCTGCAAAATCGCGGGATGGGCCTGCTTCTCGATACGGTGCCCAATCACATGGCTGCAAGCGCCGAAAATCCCTGGTGGATGGATGTTCTCGAAAATGGAACTCAGTCCGCCTTCGCCTCATTTTTCGACATCGAATGGCATCCTCACGCCCGCAGTCTCGACGGCAGAATTCTCCTTCCGGTGCTCGGACGCCCCTTCGGCGAGGCTCTCGACGCCGGTGAAATCAAGCTTACGTTTCACGATGGCCGGTTCTTTTTCGAATACTTTGATTCGCTATTTCCGCTCACTCCCCGGTCCTATTACGGGATTCTGAACCGCCGGTCTGATCGACTGAAAGAACTTATGGGCGAAGAAGACCCCGCCTATCACGAATATTCCGGAATTCTTGCGTCTGTCCGCGAACTCTCCAATGTGAATCGGCGGGCATCTGAAAATACCGCCGATCAGCGATTGCGATTTGAGGCGTCTCGCGATCGCTTGAAATCTCTGATTGCCAGCAGCCAGGAAGTCGCGAAGCTCGTTGAGGAGAACGTAGCAGACATCAACGGCAAGGAAGGCGATCCCGGCAGTTTTGGTTTTGTTCAGCGACTGCTTGCGGAGCAGAACTACAAACTGGCGTTTTGGCAGAACCTGAACGAAAGCATCAACTACCGCCGCTTCTTCACGATCGCTGATCTTGTCGGAGTGCGGGTGGAAGATCCGCTGGTGTTTGAAGCGACTCATGGTTACATCCTGCGCCTCGTCTCGAAAAGCCCCGCCGCTGGCCTGCGCGTCGACCATATCGACGGCCTTCGCGATCCCTTGGCATATCTGAACAGACTGCAAGAGCGACTGGCTTCCGACGACAGCCACAAAGCATCGCCGCCCTATGTGCTCGTCGAGAAGATCCTTGCGCGGCACGAATCTTTGCCGGAAGACTGGCCGGTGAGCGGAACCACCGGCTATGACTACCTGAACGAAGCGAACGGAATTTTTGTCGAGCCCCAGTGCGCACGCCGCATGGAGGAGATTTTTTCTGCCTTCACCGGCCGGCAACAGAACTTTGCCGACGTGGTGTACGAGAAGAAGAAACTCGTCATGAATACCCTTCTTGGCGTGGAGATGCGGACCTTGGGCCGCCAACTGGCCGAACTCGCCGCGCAGGATCGATACGCGCGTGAATTGAACCGGGCACAATTGATCGACGCTCTCATCGAAGTCACCGCCTGCCTCAGCGTCTATCGAACCTACATTCGAAACATGGATTTGACGCCGCACGCCACTAAATACATCGAGGAGGCCATCAGCACCGCTCGCGGCCGGGCCACGTCCCTGAAGCCAGCATACTTCGATTTCGTGCGGGACGTTTTGTTGATTCTGAATCCTCCTCATGTTCTCGTGGACCAACGCGAAGCACGTCTCGCGTTCGTGATGAGATGGCAGCAATTTACCGGACCAATTGTCGCCAAAGGCCTGGAGGATACGGCACTCTACGTTTACCATCCTCTGCTGTCGTTGAACGAAGTGGGCGGCGATCCACGCCCGTCGGAGGCAACCTCCCGCGAGGACTTCAACGCGTTTCTCGAGGAACGTCGCAGGAGTTGGCCCAGAAGCCTCGACGCCAGCACAACTCACGACACGAAACGAAGCGAAGACGTCCGGGCGCGGCTGAACGCGGTTTCCGAGATGCCTGCCGAGTGGGAAGATCATCTGAAGGGTTGGGCGAAACTCAACGCCCCGTTCAAGACAACCGTGAACCGCCACTCGGTCCCCGACCGCAGTGAGGAGTACTTTCTCTATCAGACGCTCCTTGGAGTCTGGCCGCTCGATTCGGAGGGCTGTGCCTCTTTGCTGGAGAGAGTCCAGGCGCACATCATCAAAGCCACTCGCGAGGCGATGGTGCACACTCGTTGGACGCGCCCAAATCAGCCTCACGAAGACGCGCTTCTGAGCTTCGTATCCGGAATTCTGTCGAAAGACAACGCTGACTTCCTTGCCGACTTTCGTCAGTTCCATAAGAAGATCGCATATCTCGGTATGATCAACGGCCTTTCTCAGACTCTCTTAAAAATTACTATGCCAGGCGTGCCGGATTTCTACCAAGGCTCGGAATTGTGGGATCTTCGACTCGTCGACCCTGACAATCGCGGTCCCGTGGATTTCGACAAGCGAACGGCAGCGCTAAACGAGATCGTTACGGGAGACGCTGGCGGACCGTCTGCGCAGAATTTAGTTAAGTCGTGGCACGACGGGCGAATCAAGCTATATCTGATATGGAAGGCGTTACAATTCCGGCGCAGCCACGAAGAGATATTCCGCGACGGAGATTTTCTTCCCTTGCAAGCGGAGGGGCGCTACTCGCGAAATATTACTGCATTTGCTCGCAAACTGGGTTCGTCATGGCTGATGGCCGCGGTTCCACAGTGGCTGTCGCAGGTGCCGGCGATGCCGGACCGGACCAAGACCGGGTTCAACTGGGAAGATACGCGGCTCGTATTGCCATCCGGATCACCATCACTTTGGAACAGTGTTCTGATGTCACAGCAGGTGCCGGCATTCTCGGAACAGAGCAACGGCTACGTCAACGCGAGCGATCTATTTTGCGATCTTCCGGTGGCTTTGCTATCAGGCAGCCCTGGCTCCGCTTCTTGACTCCTTGGCCTTTTCCATCCGCTTAGAAAGTAGCCCCTTAGCCTTATTCAACTCCGCCCGACGCTTTGGACTCAGGCCACTTCCTGCCCGGTTGATAAAGTAAGTCAGCATCCGCATGCCCGATCCAATGCCCTTCGGAGAGACATTGTTTAAGGCCAGCGTCCGCGCGACCGTAGCGGCACTCTTGGTAAACAGACCACGGGGAGGGTGCGTCGAATCCGTCGTGACTTTCGCCACCCATCGTTTTTTCTTCCCAGTCGCCATTGGAAGGGTCTCCTAGTGGCGCTTGAAATATTGAACCGCTTTTTCGTGCTTCTCGGCCGCGTTTCTCGTGGTGAACGTGCCGAGGTTCCTACGCTTGCCGGTTTTGGCGTCTTTCTTGCGCGAGTACAAACGATATTCACCAGTGTTCAGTTTCCGAATCATAAGAGAATCCTTCCTTTTGTATTTTCTCAGCGCGACTTTAGCCCCTCTTTCCTGTCCGACTTCTGGTCTGGCTGGCTTTGACGGCTGATTTGTGCCGCGCTGCCGGGCCGCGCTTCTTCGCCGCCGCGCGCGCCTGCCGGGCCAGCGATCGATGCGACGCTGCGCTATGGCCTTCCTTCTTTAACGCCTGGATGACTGCGCGGGACCGC
>Ga0209525_1000244_pt1 | contig 13718 bp, 15 predicted proteins | sample JacPin_JW_Ref_O1_FD_187958 | JGI IMG/M metagenome (GOLD analysis project Ga0209525, IMG submission 187958) | Forest soil microbial communities from Algoma, Ontario, Canada - Jack Pine, Ontario site 1_JW_Ref_O1 (SPAdes) (version 2) | ecosystem: Environmental > Terrestrial > Soil > Boreal... | reverse complement strand
CCGCCATAAATATTTTCAGTACAGCCGTCTGTGGCGGCTCCACCTGCAATCGCAAACGAAGGAGTTTCAGCAGCATCTTCGAATTTCGTGACGGCACCGGCAGCGTCAGAATTCTCTCGTACGTGGGCGCGACAGCCTTCCGAGGAACATCGTCATTCAGCGAGCGCACATTATTTTCAGACACCGGCTCCAGCTCAAATCGCACGCGAATCATAGCCGCAGCCAGTGATCTCGCCGAAAGCCGCGCACACAATTGGTCAAGCAGCCGCCCAAGCAGAAACGACAAAGGCTCAAGCTCCGGCACAGCATCCTCAAGCTCCATCTCCTCTTCGAAATGAACTTCAGGCTCAGCCAGCACCATCGCACGCGAACTCGCACCGCGCGCGAATTCGTGTAGCCGGACTCCCTCCTGCCCCATCCTCTCCGAAAGATCAAGTACAGGCAGCGCCGCGAGCGCTCCGCACGTACGCACACCCCAGCTATCAAGCGTCTCCAGAATTTCAGCGCGCGGGGAAAGCCCATCCGATGTAACAAGCACGCTAACCGGCAAGCCGCCAAGCGCCTTCGCTTCCTCGCCCGAGGGAATCAAAGTCACTCCCGCAAAACCGCGCGCCGCATGAATCGCAGTTTCAAGATTCGACGAAATCGCCACGCGCGCCGTCAATCCCAGCAGCGAAGCGCGCTCGATCAATCGCTCGGCAATAATTTCCTCAGAACCTAGCAGGGAAGCGAGCCCCGCAAGATCAAGCACAATCGTGTCCGCCGCCGTATCCTCCACACGCGGCGAAACCGACCACCCCAAATCCATCAGCGCCGCATGCGCCGTTTTTTCCAGCACTGGCGATCGCAGCCGAACCTGCACCGCGCAAAAATCCTCAGCCTGCGATTCCGTCATCCCCAGTTCGATTCCAGCGCTCAGAGCCGCATCATTCGCCGCAACCACCTTGCGCAACGGTGCCGTCCCCTCAAGAAGCGCAATCGCACAATCGTGCAACCCAGGCTCCGCCCGCACCACCGCCTGCACCATAAAACCCGCAACGTAAATCGCAGCAAATCTCATATGGAATGCGGCTTGTCTTGAGCAGAGTCGAAGGGCGGCTCGCCGCCGCTTTCCTCGTCGTGAGCAGTGCTCCCAGTGTTGCTTTCGCGCTCGTCAGTGCGCAATTACACTGCGGCTAAAAAATTTATAAAAGAAGGCGTGTCATCCTGAGCGAAGAGTCGGCCGTTTTTCCTTTCGTCCCGCTCTTGCGGGACGGCCGACTCGCAGTCGAAGGATCTCAGCGTTCCCACTCACGCTCCGTGGCACATATCGCCTCCGTCTCAAAAATCCCCACACTCCCATCCACTCCCACCGCCCCGCCCCCAATCGGCTGCACACTCGACCTCACCACCTCCACCTCCACCCGCACCCCTACTCCCCCCAGCAAACAAGCCGACGAATTCGCACAACAAAAATCCCCCGCCCGATTCTCACTCGCCGCCCCCACCCACCGCGCCCCCTCAAATTCAACCCGCAAAACCAGCGACGCGCACGTCTTCGCATTCGGCTCCTGCTCTATCAACATCAAAATCGTCGGCGTATCCTCCACAGCCCGCCGAAACCGAAACCACGCATTCAGCGGAACGTGACGCACCGTAGCCGGCAAAATATCGCTCAGGTCCACCGCAATCATCCCGAACCCGCCGCCCTGCAAAAGCAAATCTGTCGACCGTAACGCCTGCTCAATATTCCGGCACCGCACCCAAAGCAGTTGCTTCAACTCCACACCCGCCGCTGCCGCCGCATGCGGATCGAAAGCATCGCGCCCATCAACTAGCGCGCACACCTCAGCCCGCGCTGTTCGCGAAGCCAGCGCCGAAATCAGCAAACTCGTTCGCCCGGAGCAGGGAGGCCCGCAAATTTCCGTCAACCCGCCGCGCGGCAATCCTCCCGTAAGCGCATCAATTTCCGGAACGCCAGCGGACACCATCTCCACAAGCTTCCGGTCGCGATACGAAAAGGGCGCAGCAACGCGCCCGGCTAGCGCCGTCTCCACCTGCAATCGCAAAGCAGCGAGGTTCCCAGGCATGGCCGATCCGACGGCGAGGAGAAAGGTTCAGTAGGGTCACGGCCTGTCGAAGATCCCGTATGGGTTCGCGGGCCGTGCCCGAACGCGATACTTGGCACTAATGCGCCAATAATCAGTTTCGCTTTGTCTTCGCCTACTTAAATTCTCTCTCCGCCATTCGCTCATGTCAAGTCCCGTGCCTTGTGGGTGACAGCTTCAGCCGTGACATAATAAAAATCACGCGCGAAGCGAGGGCCGCTTTCTGCTTCCGCCAGCCACCCCACACTGCCTACAACAACTCCCCGATTCCTTACATCCCGCCCAACGCATTAAGCTTCCACATGGCCAAGCGCGCTGCCGCCCAACCCGCCCTCGCGTTATTTTCGCCCAATGCCTCCATCGAAGAACTTCAAAAAGAAGCCGCCCACTGCAAAGCCTGCGATCTATGGAAGAACGCAACGCAAACGGTTTTAGGCGAAGGCGCCAGCGCAAAGCCAAAAGTAATTTTCGTCGGTGAACAACCGGGCGATCAGGAAGATATTGAAGGCAAGCCCTTCGTGGGCCCCGCAGGAAAACTTCTCGATAGCGCACTAATCGAAGCAGGCATCGATCGCAAGAAAGTCTACGTAACAAACGCAGTGAAGCATTTCAAATGGGAACCACGTGGCAAACGCCGCATCCACAAAAAACCAAACGCCATCGAAATCGCAGCCTGCCGCCCCTGGCTCGACGCCGAAATCGCAGCCATTCGCCCCAACGTCATCGTCTGCCTCGGCGCCACAGCCGCCCAATCATTACTGGGCCGCGACTTTCGCGTCACCCTGCACCGCGGCGAATTCCTCAAATCCGATCTAGCTCCGCACGTGATGGCCACAGTCCACCCCTCTTCCATCCTGCGCGCCCCAGACGACGCCACCCGCCACGAAGAAATGAAGCGCTTCATAGCCGACCTAAAAAAAGTAGCCCACCACGTCTAACCATCGCCTTCGTTTTTTCGCTTTTCGTACCGCTGGCCTCCGGTCGGCGTTTTTTGACTTTTGCTTTTCAGTAGCACAGGCATTCCTGCCTGTGCCACAAGTAACCAGATCCGCCGCGTTTTGACCGTGAAGGAAACGCTGGCGGCGTTGGATTGCCTTCGTCGTTTCCCCCGTAGCGCCGGCATCCTGCCGGCTCTTTTGACTTCAGTAGCACAGGCACTCCTGTTTACCCTGAGAACCGAAGGGCCTCTGCGCCTTTGTTACGCGGCACCCTTCCAATCTTGGCATTCGCGCGATATCGCACTTCGATAAACGCGAAACCACTCACTACCGAGGCCGCGTACTCAACCCAGCCTGCTTCCAAAGCTTCTCCCAATGCCACACCCCGGGCGTATCATGCAGCACCCGATACCCAAGCTGATGCGCCAGCATCAAAATCTGCCCACGATGATGCGCCTCATGCGAAAACATATAAGCAAACATCGTCCCGCCAGCCGGCCAGGTTTGCGCCCAACTTCCCCGAGAAAATTTCTTAACACGGCGATCAGGATCCGCAGAAAGAGCATCCGTCAACATCCGCAAACACTGCGCCGTGCTCTTCCGATGCGCAGCCGCAGCCTGCTTCATCGTGCACCGTTCAGGATCAAGCGCCGCCGGACACTTCAAATGCGGCGCCGAATTCCGAAGCCAGTTAAGCCGGCAGTTGTGCAAATGCGCGAAGATTGCCGCAACCGTCCGCCCATTGCCTTTCTTACCAGGCGGCTCAGCCCGCCAAGCCCGAGGATCAAGGCTCGAAAAGATCACTTGGTTCATCCCATCATTGCTCGCATAAGTTTCAAGCAGCGTATCGCGAATCTCAGCAAGCATCGCGTGCGATTGCCGTACGTCGGTTTGCTTTGCCATAAAATCTCCGCCAATTTATAACACGACCCGCGGTCGCCAAGCCTGGGTTGCCCTGATGTTTCCTTGTAGCGCCGGCATCCTGCCGGCTATTTTGAATTTGCCTTTCAGTAGCACAGGCATTCCTGCCTGTGCCCCAAGTTGCCAGATGCGCCGAGTCACGACGTCAAGGAAACGCTGGCGGCGTCCGTTCGCCATTTGTGGTAGCCACGAAGAAATGCCTCGTAAGCTTTTACGCCATTCATTACGCTTGACGTAACGCATAATGAGAAGTAGAATTAGCAAGTATGATAGTCAGCTTCCGGGACAAGCGGACGAGACATTTTGCCGCAGGGAAGCGCGTCAGAGCATTTTTCGCATTTGAGCGCTCCGCCAGACTGAAACGCGACCGTCTCGAAGCCGCCACATCGCTCAGAGATTTAGCGGCATTGCCCGGCAACCGGTTTGAGACGCTGCGTGGCGATCGCCAAGACCAGTTCAGTATTCGCATCAACGATCAATGGCGAATTTGTTTCGAGTGGCCCGACCGTGCGCCGGGGCCCTCGAACGTAGAAATTGTCGACTATCATTAGGAGGCCATCATGCCAGTCACTGCCATTCACCCAGGGGAGCACCTTGCAGAAGAGCTGGATGCGCTCGACATGAGCGCCGCCGAGCTCGCTCGAAAAATTCGCGTCCCGACCAACCGGGTCACGCAAATCCTGAACGGTGCCCGCTCGATCACCGGCGACACAGCCCTCCGCCTCGCTCACTTCTTTGGCACCAGCGCCCAGTTCTGGCTCAATCTGCAAAGCCTTTACGAACTGCGCCTCGCCAAGCAAAAATCAGGCAAAGCCATCAACGCACTTCCTAAACTGAAACGCTCCGACTCCGTTCACGCCTGAACCCCGCTTCGAGGCAAATGCGTTAGCCAAGACGACGCCTCTCCTGTCATGATCTTGGCCTTTCAGTAGCACAGGCATTCCTGCCTGTGCCCCAAGTTGCCAGATGCACCGAGTCTCGACGTCATGGAAACTCCACCGGCGTTGGTTAGCGGTCCCCCTAACTTCAATCTCTTCGTTCCAATCTACCTCTCCTTACCTCTTCGTAAATTTAGAGATGTTCAAACGATCCGATTCGCGCTACCATAGCCCGTTTTCATATGACGAAAAAAACTACGCTATCGGACGAAGAGATGGCCCAGCGGGAGGCCTGCTCTTGTTCACTCCAAGACACGGCGAGCCTGTGCGCTTTCGACGGACCAAGCATTCAAGGCAGGTCAAACACCGTCCCACCGCCTGACGCCGAGTTTCTAATCGCAAATCTGGAATTAGAATTCGAGTTAAACCACAGAAAACAAAGCCCAATAGAAATTTCTAATCGCAAATATTTCGCGATTTGTTCTGCCGCTTTTCCTTCTATTTCCACTTGCGTCGTCCCTCAAACGACCAATCCTAATAGCAACATTCACACAATTAGAATTTCGACTAACCCCCGCAATATCACTACTTACGCATTTTCTAACCGCAACAAAATCAACCTTTCCCCATTTGCCTCAGCCCCCGCTTTTCTCCTCGCAAAGGCACATCCCGCGATATGATACCGGCGCTGGCACCACTCAAATGACCACACCACATCCCGTTCACCTTCTCGGTACGCTCTTCACGACCGACGATATGCGCGAGATCTTCTCCGACCATCGTCGCCTGCAAGCCATGCTGAATTTCGAAGCCGCGCTGGCCCGAGCGCTCGCGAGTGCGGGCGTCGTGTCCAAAGAAGCCGCCGCTGCGGTTGAGTCGCAATGCGACGCGAATCTGTTTTCGATTGAAAAGCTGGCACGAGAGGGCGCGCTTGCCGGTAACGTCGCAATTCCGATGGCCAAGCAGCTCACTGCGCTCGTCGCCAAGAACGACGAGAAGGCTTCTGCCTTTGTCCACTATGGAGCCACGAGCCAAGACGCGATCGACACAGGTCTCGTCCTGCAGCTTCGCGAAGCCCTCGAGGAAATCGGCAACGGGCTCTCGAAAATTTCAAGCGCCCTGGTAAAGCTCGTTGAAGCCCACGAATCGACGCTTGTCGTCGGTCGCACCTGGCTGCAACATGCTCCGCCCGTCACCTTCGGATTGAAGGCCGCCGGTTGGCTTTCTGCGATCGAGCGGCATCATGCTCGCCTCAACCAAACGCAAAAAGATGTGCTCGTAATTCAGTTCGGAGGCGCTGTGGGCACGCTCGCCGCGCTCGGCGATCGAGGACCGGCAGTTGCTTCCGCGCTGGCCGATGATCTGAAGCTCGGTCTTCCGGATTTGCCCTGGCACACTCACCGCGACCGTTTCGCGGAAGTCGCGACCACGCTCGGGTTGCTCGTGGGCACACTTGGAAAAATAGCGCGCGATATTTCCCTGATGGCTCAGAGCGAAATCGCGGAAGTCGCCGAGCCCTCGGCGCCCGGCAAAGGCGGCTCCTCAACGATGCCGCACAAACAGAATCCGGTCGGCTGCGCGATGGTTTTATCCGCCGCGATTCGTGTCCCGGCGCTCGTCTCGACGATGCTGACCAGCATGGTGCAGGAGCACGAACGAGGTTTGGGCGGCTGGCACGCCGAATGGGAAACGCTGCCGGAAATCTGCATGCTCGCGGGTGGCGCGGTCGCGCAGACGGCCACCGTGCTCGGCGGATTGCAGATTCACGAAAAGCGCATGGCGGAGAATATCGAGGAAACGCGCGGACTGATTTTTTCCGAAGCGGTGGCGATGGTCCTGCGAAAAAAGCTGGGCCGCTCACAATCGCATCAGCTGTTGGAGGATGCCAGTCGCCGCGCCGTCGAACAAAATCAATCACTGCAAGATGTGCTTCTCAACGACGCCAAAGTCCGCGAGCACCTTTCTCCTGAAGAGATCGCCCGCCTGATGGACCCCAAGAATTACATCGGCTCTGCCACAGAAATGGCCAAGAAAGTCCTATCCACCCTGGATCGAAAACTCTGATGCCACAATTCGGAGAACTTTAAGCATGCCTTTTGTAGAATCGAACGGCGCGCGGTTGAATTATCGCTTCGATGGCTCTGCCGATGCGCCCGTGCTGGTCTTTTCAAATTCTCTGGGCACAAATTTGTCCATGTGGGATCCGCAGATTCCGGTGCTAGCCGGGAAATTTCGCGTCTTGCGATACGACACGCGCGGCCACGGCCAATCGTCTGTCACCGCGGGGCCGTACAGTATTACCCAGCTGGGACGCGACGTTGTCGGATTACTCGACGGTCTTGGAATCGAACGCGCGCATTTTTGCGGCCTTTCGATGGGTGGCGCGATCGGCATGTGGTTGGGCATCTGCGCTCCAGAACGAATCAACCGGCTGGTGCTGTGCAACACAGCTGCGAAGATTGGCGCAGCGGAAATGTGGAACACTCGCATCGACACAGTCCGAACCAACGGCCTGAGCGCGGTTGCTGAAACGCAGGCGCAGCGCTGGTTCACTCCCGCGTTCATCGCCAAGGCGCCGGATGTGATTGCATCTACTCGCCAGATGATCGCAGGCACCTCTCCGGAAGGGTACGCCGCGAATTGCGGCGCTATCCGCGACATGGACCAGCGCGAAACGATTTCGCGCATTCGAGCGCGCACTCTGGTGATCGGCGGGTTGCACGATCCCGTAATTTCCGCAGCAGACCTACGCTATTTAGTGGACACGATTCCAGGAGCGAAGCTTGTGGAGCTTGATGCATCACATCTCTCGAATGTGGAAGCACCGGTTGAATTTACGAAGGCACTGCTCAACTTTCTGACTGAGCCAGAGGGGAAGTGATGCCCGGAAAAAATATGAGTGATCGCGAACGGCACGAGACAGGAATGAAGGTGCGGCGCGCGGTGCTTGGCGATGTGCATGTCGAAAGAGCGGAGAAGAGCAAAACCGCCTTCAACGAGCCGTTCCAGGATCTCATCACGCGCTACGCCTGGGGAGAAATCTGGTCGAGGCCCGGACTCCCGCGAAATACGCGCAGCCTCATAACCCTCGCGATGATGATCGCCCTCAATCGCAGCGACGAATTTCGGATGCACGTCCGAGCCGCCCTAAATAACAAAGTAACTCGCGACGAAATTCAGGAAGTGCTGCTCCAGAGCGCGATTTACTGCGGCGTGCCTGCTGCGAACACGGCCTTCCACATCGCCCAGGAAGTGTTCGCCGAAATAGACGGGGAAAAATGAATTCCTGCTTCCGAGCCCGAGCGCAAGCATTTCAAGTGCGAACGAATCTATGAATTTATCCACCTCGAACGAAGTGGGGATGTCGGTAGCGCTGTTTTTCGGCATTCTGCTCTGCCTGGAAATTGGCTTCCGGATCGGCCTGGCGAGCTCGAAAAGGAACCACGAATTGGCGTACGAAGGGACCGGGACGATCGACGCTGCGGTGTTCGCGTTGCTCGGACTTCTTCTCGGATTCAGTTTTGCGGGAGCGATGTCGCGCTTCGATGCTCGCCGCCAGCTCATCGTCAATGAGGCCAATACGATCGGCACAGCATATCTCCGCATCGACATGCTTCCCTCCAGCGACCAGCCGGAAATTCGCGCGCTTTTCCGCGAGTATCTCGATGCGAGGCTTCGAGCTTTCGAGATCCTTAGAAACCGGAGTGAGGCCCGGCAGGAATTTGCGCGCGCTGGAGAAATTCAGCAGCAGATCTGGTCGCGTGCTTTGGCCGCGAGCAAGAACGACTCGACCCAAAATTCGGCCAGACTTCTGATGCCCGCCATCAACGACATGATGGACGTTACGACCGCGCGAATGATTGCTGCGGGCAGCCGCCTTCCGGCGCTGATTTTCCTCCTCCTAGTAAGCGTCGCACTACTGAGCGGGCTTTTGGCGGGCTATGCGATGGCGAAACGAAAAAGTCGCAGCTGGTTACATATGATTTTGTACGCGACGGTAATTCCGATCACGATTTATGCCGTTTTAGATTTCGAAGATCCGCGCTCGGGACTAATCCGTGTGGATGCCGCCGACAAGGCGCTGATCCAATTGCGCGATTCGATTCGCCAGTAGATCACAATGGCCCTCAGGTGGGAACGTGCGGCAGATTCCAATGCCGCCAAACGCTGACCAGGCGGATCAGGAAGCAGGAGGCGCCTCCCAAGAGCGCCGAGGGCGTATCGCCCATTCGCCATCTTCGCGCGATGATCATCACAGCCGAACCGATGAGCGCGGCGGTGGCATAGACGTCGGCGCGTAGCACGTTCGGAATCTGCGCCAGAAAAACATCGCGAATCGTTCCGCCGCCAACAGCAGTGATGGTTCCCAGCAATGCCGCGACGAACGGATGCATTTTGTATTTCAGCGCTTTCTCGGTGCCCGCTACCGCGAACAAAGCAAGTGCGGCAGCATCGAGGACGATGAGAGGCTGTGTGGGAAGATTCTCAAAAAGCGGATGCAAAAAGAAAACAATCGCGGCGCCAGTGAACGCCACAGTAGGGTAACGCCAATCGCGGAGGGACTGCGGCGGCACGGCGCCGATCAAAAGGTCGCGAGTGATTCCTCCCGCCAATGCCGTGGAGAATGCAAGAACCATCAGTCCCAGCAAATCGAGGTCGCCGGTGACGGCGGCGGTGGCACCTTCGATCGCGAAGAGGAAAGTGCCGGCAATATCTGCCACGGACAAAAGTCGATCGTGGCGTATGAGCGCAGCCTGAGTTTCATTGTTTGCTTCCGTCATTTGCTTTCCCGTGAGGAGTACCGAAGCATACTTGGGTTGAAACCGCGATTCAGGCTCGATTCTCAGACAGCCGGGCGATCACTTCGGGCGGAAGCGGGCGCGATTTCATTCGCTTCGGGTCTTGCGGGTCGAGGCCGGCCCAGACGCGCGTCTCGATGCCTTCGACGGCGAGAACCTGATCTTTGAAATATTGGTGGCGGAGCACGAAACTGCTGCGCCGAAATTCCGTGACCGTGGATTCGGCGCGCAGTTCGTCGCCAAAAGTGGAGGGCACGATGAATCGCGCCTTCACGTCGACGAGCGGAACGCCGAGAACGCCGTGCGAGCGGAAGAGGTTTTGGATCGGCAGTCCAGCTGCGAGAAAAAGAGCGGTAGTGCAACCGTCAAACCACTCGAGATACCGCGGATAAAAAACGATTCCGGCAGGATCGCAATCGCCCCACTCGACGAGCAGCCGCTTGTGGTTGACGAGCATTCGCAAGAAACTCCTTCGTTAGACTTCGTAAGTTGCGGAGTGAGGCTACCGGAGATTGTCGAGAAGCGTCAAGCAGAAGCGGTAAGTCGTATTACCGTGCGTAATTGGTTTCTGCGCAAAAAAAAACCGGCGGGACGCCGGCGTTACGGAATGGCGTGCTCGAGCGAATCGAGTGCGGAGTCTGGCGCGGACACCTTTTAAACATCGAGGCCGATTGACCGCATGAGGTCCAAAGCGTTGCTCGTCTGCACGATTCCTGGAGTCAAATGGTAGTCGAAACGCAACTTCCCATTCTCCAGGCGATCTTCGAAATGAAAGTTCGCGGCGCCGGGTCCAAGAGAATCAGCGATTTCCGCGAGCGCCAGATCGTGTGTAGTTATCAACCCAATCGCACCGTGCTCGAACAAGCTCCGGGCAATCGCCTCCGCGCCGATTCGGCGATCATGTGAGTTCGTTCCCTGGAGCAACTCGTCAAGGAGGAACATCACAGGATAAGGTCCGCACGTAGAATCGACGATCAATTTCAGGCGCGCGATCTCGGCGTAGAATCTGGACATTCCTCCTTGCAGAGAGTCCAAGACGCAGACGGAAGCGGCGACGGTAAGGCTCGAGAGACGCAATCGCCGCGCCCGCACCGGCGCCCCGCATTGCGCGAGCACAGCGTTGATTCCGACAGACCGCAGGAAGGTACTCTTACCCGCCATGTTCGGGCCGCTGATGATCATCAGACGAAAGTCGCGGTCGAATCGCAAATGATTTTGTACAGCGCGGCTTTCCGGGATCAATGGATGAGCGAATGCTTCCGCGTCAAAGCATGGAGTGTCTTCGGTGAACTCCGGAAAAACGTCGGCGGGATGTTCATAGGAGTAGCTGGCCAGCGAGGACAAAGCTTCCATTTCGCCGACGGCGGAAATCCAGCCACGTACCGCAGGACCAAACCTTTTGCGCCATGCCTCAATTGCGAAAGCTAAATTGAGGGTCCACAGCACAAATGGGTCGGTTAGTTGCAAGATGGGATTCCGCCTGGAAATCAGAAGCTCAACCAGGCGGCCTAGTCTTGCAATCGAGAGCGAGGGAGCCGCTCCGCGATCGTGAAGCTTTCCGTGCAAGTCGACCAGCTTTGCCGCGGAGAATTTCTCACGCTCCAGCCGTGCGAGTACTTGTGAGAGCAACGCAAGATCCTGAGCTGACGTTTCGACTCCCGCAACGATCGTACGCACGTTCGCGCGATACACAAACCCGAAGGCCAGATTGATCGCGGTGCTGAGAAGAGCAAGGTATCTCAGGTCCCAAACGGCCCAAGCGACCAAGCTTGCGAGCCACGATAGCGAAAGCAATAGCGAGGCGACGCGTCCTGCAGTTGATTCGAGTAGCAACCGGCCTTCGGCCCAGGCCACGAGCGAGTCCGGCCGCACTCCCGAACGGACGAGTTCTCCCAAAGTAGCCAAGTCCTCACGAAGGTCCAACCGGCCTCGGAGGTCAGTGATTGCGTCGTTGCGTAAGAAAACTTCCTGAGGAGGTGCAGGCGAGAGGAGCCATTTCGCAAGTGTTTCCTCGCCGACACGCGTCCGTGTATCGCAGAGCAGTTCGAAGAGCGAGCCCTTCCCGAACAGGTCGAGGTCGCGAGCGTAGGGATGAGAGGGATCGGAGAAACGCTCGCCTGTCTCTCCTTTTCCCATCCACTGATTGGCGATGCGGGCCAGCCCACGCTCGTAAAAAAGAATCGCGCGCTGGCATCTCTTGAGAGCACGGAGTACGTTCTCATGCATGGCCGCCAGAAGAATGAACAGGACTGCAGGAAGCAAAATCCAGAAAATTGAAAAGTTCCGAGTGGTCAAAAACCAGAAGGCCATGGCTACGCCCAAAAGCAGAAGGAAAAGCTTCGCGTACCCTAGTAACGTATCGCGCCCTTTGAACTTCGGTTCGCTCGCGCGGAGCCGCTCTAATCTACAGGTGTACTCGTGTTCGGCATTCTGGATGGTTGAAGGGTGTGTGGGCATGCGATTGGCGTGTGCGGCGCGATACAGTCAACCTAACAGAGATGCGGCGGAAAAGGTTTTGAATTGCCAGGCCGGCGATGAGAAACAGGGCGGTGGTGCAATCGTCGGCTCCTCGGACAGATTTTGCAAGTTGCCGGAGTGAGGCTACCGGAGATTGTTGAGAAGCGTCAAGCGCAAGCAGGAATTTAGCATCTTCGCAGACCAAGCGGCCGGCGGCGGTATTAGAATGGTTGCGTGAAAGAACTGCGCACGCAGGTGGGAATTGTCGGCGCGGGTCCTGCCGGACTGATGCTGTCGCATCTTTTGCATCTGCGGGGAATCGAATCCATCGTTATTGAGAATCGCAGCCAACAGTACGTGGAAGAGCGGGTGCGCGCGGGTGTCCTGGAGCAGGGGACTGTCGATCTGATGGTTGAGACTGGAGTAGGCGAGCGGCTGAAGAAAGAAGGACTGGTCCACTACGGGGTGAACTTGCGATTCGGGCGACGCACGCACCGGATCGATTTTGCGGAATTGACTGGAGGGAAGGGAATCACGATCTACGCGCAGCATGAGGTGATCAAAGACCTCAATAAGGCGCGGCGTGAAGCGGGCGGCCAGATCTTTTACGAAGTGGAGGATGTGAGTGTTCACGATTTTGCGGATGCAGGTGCGGAAACGAAACCGAGCATTCGATTTCGCAGCCACGGGGAACCGCACGAACTGAGCTGCGATTTCATCGCGGGCTGCGACGGATTTCACGGAATCTGCCGGCCGAGCGTGCCGAGCGGTGTGCTCACGCTGTTCGATCGCACTTACCCGTTCGGGTGGCTCGGAATCCTGGCGGATGTAGCGCCATCGTGCGATGAACTGATTTACAGCTACCACGAACGTGGTTTCGCGCTGCTCAGCATGCGGTCGCCGCAAGTGAGCAGGCTGTATCTGCAATGCTCGCCGGACGAGGACATTAATAAATGGCCGGACGCGAAAATCTGGGAGGAACTACACAGGCGATTGGCGACCGATAACGGATGGAAGCTGAAGGAAGGGCCGATCACGCAGAAGGGCGTGACGGGGATGCGCAGCTTTGTCGTGGAGCCGATGCAGTGCGGCAAACTGTTTTTAGCAGGGGATGCGGCGCACATCGTACCGCCTACGGGCGCGAAGGGATTAAATCTAGCGGTAGCGGATGTTCGCGCGCTTGCGCGGGCTTTGGAAGAATTTTATAAGTCGGGGAACCGCTGCCGTCTCGACGAGTATTCAGCGACTTGCCTGAGGCGCGTCTGGAAAGTGCAGCGATTTTCGTGGTGGATGACGGCGATGCTGCATTTGTTCGATAACGACAATCAATTTGATCAGCGGCGTCAGCTGGCTGAACTCGATTACGTGACGAGTTCGCGTGCCGCGTCGCAATCGCTGGCTGAAAATTACGTTGGTTTGCCGATGGATTTCTGATCTCACACCAATTATTTCGAGGAAAATTCGAACACAAAATGGAGGCTCGAGAACATTGCCGCTGAATACGTCTGAGAAGGGTTTTTGGATCGGCTTAAGTGTGTTGCTAGTGGTGATTATGGGGGTGTTTTTGGCGGCGCCTGGCTGGACGTATCATCCGCCGACGCGTCCGCACTCAGACATGGGAGACATGTCCGGCATGTC
>Ga0209525_1000242_pt1 | contig 13729 bp, 17 predicted proteins | sample JacPin_JW_Ref_O1_FD_187958 | JGI IMG/M metagenome (GOLD analysis project Ga0209525, IMG submission 187958) | Forest soil microbial communities from Algoma, Ontario, Canada - Jack Pine, Ontario site 1_JW_Ref_O1 (SPAdes) (version 2) | ecosystem: Environmental > Terrestrial > Soil > Boreal... | reverse complement strand
CGCCGTGGGAGAAGACGGGAGTGCCCGGCGACTTCGCTTTGGCCCACTTCCACTCTTCGACGATCTCGGGGTCTGCGGTGTGGATGATTTCGCGCACCTTCGCGAGAGTCGTCCCGCGCCAGTCACCAAGTTCCTTGATTTTTGCGTCGATTGATGCAGAGGCAGATTTTACCGGGATGGACTTTTTCATGTATAGCTCCGACTTTCACATCTATTTTCACCGCGCAAAGCGTAACCTGCAACCTTTCCAAGTAAAAGGCCGCGGCTCAATACAGTTCGGGAAGATGGAGACAAACCCGTCCTAACGGCGCTGAACTGCGGTGAAATAAATCAGGATCGCGATAGGCTACTGTACCGAGGAGAGCGATCGCGAAGACAATTGCCGCAGGCCAGAAAGCCCAAGACCATGAATGCCTTTTTCGGATTTGCTGTATGGCGTTGCTCAATGAGAACGCCGTAGCAATTCCGCCAAACGGAATAAGAGCAGAGGCGGGCATAAAAGCATCGAGCTCACCGGGCCCTCTGCATCCATGCCGGAGACAGTAAATAGACGGCAATAGAATCGACAAGATGTAGACGATCGCAATGAAATAGGAGATTGCGAGGCCTAGCCTGCGTAACATAAGTTCTACCCTCAGATCTTATTGTGGTTGGCGCACGGATAGCCACATTAGCACGGTGCTTTAGCAGTTGTGTGACGCCAGGAATGGAGCGGGCTGCCCCTTCTACTGGATTCTGTTTTTCATTTCTTGGGGATTCAGTTCAGCAGTGCGCGGTGATTGCCGGAGTCGTATTCCCTGGGCTAAAGCCCGTTGAGCGAGTGCGCGTGTTTTCGCCGGACTGAAGCCCGGCTCCCCCTGATAAATCAGGGGGCTCCCACCACAATCACGGACTCTTACCAGAATTACGGGCTCCCCACCAGAATCACGGACCCCACCTGTGAGGATAAGACCCAGGCACTCTTTGTGCTGATAATCAGGATATTTGAAGGAGGTCACTTAGAAACGTCCACTGTGGAAATGTTGATATATTACGGACGCTTGTAAATATAGCGTTGGGCAAATCACGCTACTGATTTTTTCGAAAGAAGACGTCGAATCACATGGCCTTTCCACATCCACAATCCTGAAATGAGCAATGCGGGGAAAAAGACAGAACGAATGGACCAAGCGTAATTAGGAGTGTCCGCCGGCGAATCATAGATATAACCGATGATCGGAATGCCACAAATGATATGGATCCAGCGAAAAATCGAACGTTTGGTGGCGTCTTTCATGGCTGAGCTGCCCTCCAGCTATGGCGATACCGCGTGATTTAGCTCGATTCAGGACTTTTGGGCCGCTTTCGGCGGCCAGCTGGGCGCTTCAATACCGAACTGCTTGGCATACTCGACGTTCAATCGCTGCCAGTCGAACTTCATCGCGTCTCCACCAACGATGCGGCCGATTGGATTTCCGCCGAGAAGGTGATCCAGAACATCGAGACAAATGTGCCATCCGGCGGCACCCATGGAGATGAAGCGGCGATTGATGTTGTGCCAGAGTGTAAGGCGCGTGCCACCACGGAAGCCTTCGAGCTCCCACCGAATATCGAAGCCGCCCCAGTTGTACTCGAGCGCCTTGGGAGCATCGGCTCGCGTCACTCTTGTTTCGGAAACCTGTGGCGTAGGCGCAGCCACCGTGGTGAGCTTCACCGTGGTTCCAACCCTAGCCAGACTGCCATCAGCTTCAAAGGGAGCCCACTCGCGCAGATGCGCTGGGTCGGTGAGCGCCTGCCAGACTTTTTCCGGGGAGTGGCGCAATTCTCGGACGAGAACGAGCGTCCACTTGTCTTCGCTCCCCTGCACCGGTTCCTTTTCTATGCGCGCCCCGCCAGCGGGACCCGGTGTGTACTGCGCGCGATCGGTCATCTTCTTCTCCTTCCTTGACGTCCTGCTGAATGGCCGTCCTTAGTAGCGCTTCAACTGGGTGAGCTGAATAAGATTGCCGCAAGTGTCCTTCAGCATCGCAATGATCGAAGCGGTGACGTCGGTGGGTGGCATGGTGAACTCGGCGCCGCGGGCCTTGATCCGCTCGAAGTCGGCCTTGATGTCGTTGGTGAAGAACATCGCCGCGGGTTGGCTCTGCTGAAACATTGCCTGCTGATACGTTTGGGCCGCGGGATTGTTGTTCAGCGCCAGCTGCAGCTCCGTGCCGTCGGGGTCCTCCGGAGAAACCAGTGTGAGCCAACGATATGGGCCCTGGCTGAAATCAGTTTTCTTGGCAAAGCCCAGCACCTCCGTGTAGAAGCGCAGGGCTTTGTCCTGATCGTCAACGTATAGACTCATGATTTTGATCTTCATTTTCTTGCTCCTTTGTCGCGATCGCGATTCGGGCCGCGTCGCTTTTTCATTGTTTTCGTTTTCGTTCGTGTCGATTCCTCGATGCGGTCGAGGTGGCGTTCGAGAGCATCCACGTGAGCGGACCAGAACCGACGGAACGGAGCCAGCCAGGCATCCACCTCCAGAAGTGATTCGGGTTTCAGGCGGTAGAGGCGGCGCTGCGCGTCCACCGAGGATTCCACGAAACCGGCGTCGCGCAGCACGCGCAGGTGCTTTGAAACGGTGGGCTGGGGCATACGAAGTTGACGCTCGATCTCTCCCACCGACTGTTGTGAGGAGACCAGGAGGCTCAATATTGCGCGGCGGTTTGGCTCGGCAATGATGTCGAACGCAGATTCCATTCTCCTTGTATACTCCATAGAGCATATACGTGTCAAGGTATGTAAAGCCCGGGCTCTGTGGATGCTTGAGACGGACCGTTCGAGGCGTTGTGGGAGGGTGCGGTTCAGAGCGGCTTTGCGTTGCGGTGGAGGCCGCTGTGTGAGCACGGTGCTTTAGAAATGGAAAAACTGGCGGGAGTCAGGTAGTGAATTCTTGAAAGGTTGGTAGCGCTAACGGGAATCGAACCCGTATTTCAGCCTTGAAAGGGCCGCGTGCTAACCGTTGCACCATAGCGCCACAGTGGGATTTCAGAGAAATGAGACATTCAATTATGGGAGAAAGGAAGGAAATTGACAAGGAGCGCGCGGAGATCGGAGTAAGCGGTTTGTGGAGTGGGGCTGCCGTGCCCAGAAAATTATGCTCGGGCACGGCCCTCCTGCGACGGGTGTGCGACGCGGCGTTACTTCGCTACTTCGGAATCACGGCGCTAGCGAACTGCGCCGAGTAGATACAGGACCAGGACGATCACGATGACGGTTCCGACGATGCCGAGTCCGCCGCCTGCACCCCAGCGGGAATATCCGTAATAACCGCCGCCGCCGGCGAACAGCAGGGCGAGAATGATGATCAGAAGCAGCATGTTTCCTCCTTTAATTTCCGCCTACGAAGAATCAGGGTCAGAGGCCTCAGGTCATCCCGATCGAAATCGATCGGGAGGGACCTGAGCTACGGGTGTTGCGTGACGTGCGCCGAAATGCACGACTGCAATTGCCACTGCTGATGCACAGGCATGCGCGCGATTTCAATCGCGAACCGGCTACAACTTTGCTGAACGAGTCTTAGCGGTGCTCGATACAGTTGCCTCGCCGGTGGACGAAATATCTTCGGCACCGGTGCCCTCCATCAGATTCTTGGCTCGTTTGATTTCGTCGGCGGTATTGCAATGAACGGAGAGCAGGACGCCGCCCTTGTTCAAACGGCTCTCGTAACGCTTCGCTTCATACTCGGGGATGCCCAAGCCGATCAGGGCGCCGGCGACTCCGCCCACGGCTGCACCGACGCCAACACCGGCGAGAGTGGCCATAATCGGTCCCGCTGCGATGAGCGGGCCAACACCGGGAATTGCGAGAGCACCGATACCCGCGAGAAGACCGATTGCGCCGCCTACTACAGCGCCTGAACCACCGCCCGCGGCCGCGCCTTCCGGCGCTTTCGTAGATTTTTCGGTGGCTATAGGGCGAGAGCCTAGGTTATCGGGCAGTAGCGCGGAAATCTCAGATGATGGAAAGCCGCCTTTCACCAGGACATCTGTGGCGTTGTTGGCCGCCTCGAGGCTCGGGTAAATTCCGAAGACTGCAGTTTTTTTATTTCTGTCCATTCAGCTCATCCTTTCGCTTCGAAGAGCTTTTGCAGATTTGGTTTTGGTACTCGACCACGAGAATTTGAGAGCGTGCGCTGAGATAACTAAACCTTATTTTCGGCGATGCGACCATACGCAGAAGCGGGTAGGAGAAGAGGGAGTAAGCGGTATTTGGTGCGGCGGACGCAAGTAGGCTTTGAATTTCAACAAGTTGGCGGGATCGAGAATAGGCCGCGATCGGCATGGTGCCGAAATTCATCCCGCAAAAATACGGGGATTCATCTATTCGCCTTGGAGCGGTTCGCGTGGCATAGCTCATGCAGAGCGACGGTTGGAAACGAGAGAGGTTCAGAATTCCAGCGGCAATTCGAAACGATGGGAAGGAGGATTTATGCAACCGGAGCGAGGCAGGCACCTGGCGCGTTTACGGTGGTGGTGAAGAAGTCGATCCTGGGAGCGAAGGTGATTAACACGGAGCAGGAGGATTTGGGAAAGATCGAGGACTTGGTGATTGATGCGCGGAACAGTCGCGTAGCATATGCGATCTTGTCGTTTGGCGGCGTGCTCGGATTAGGCGACAAACACTTTGCGATTCCGTGGGAAGCGCTGACTTTCGATTTGTCGCAGAAGGTGGCCGTGTTGGACATCGACAGGAACCGGCTGAAGAATGCGCCGGGATTTGATAAGGAAGATTGGCCGGATTTGGCGAACCAGACTTGGGGTACTGAAGTGTACGAATATTACGGATACAGGCCATATTGGGAAAGCTAAACTGGGGACCTCAGGTCAATTCTGGCCGACGGCGGGCCAGAATGGGACCTGAGCTACGGGGATATTTAATCGCGCGTGCGACGGCCGCTCTACGTCGATGGGTGCACAGTTCAAACTATGAGACTCCCGCCGCGCCGTGGTGTCCGCCAAAATAACTCACAAACTAACGCCAGGAATTGCGTTCGCGCAGGGCGGTGATGTGTGCTACGTGGTGGCGGCCGTGCCAGGAATAAAGCGCGAGGGTCTGGTCGAGCGACATTGTCTTGTTATGCTCGGGGTGGAGGAATTCGCGCTGCCAATCCGCGGGGTCGAGCGAGCGCAGGAGGACGACCCAGCGTTTGTGTAACGCTTCGAGAAGATCGAGCGAGGGGGCGATCGGAGCTTTCGCGTCAGCGAGTTCGGCCCAGCGGGCTTCGAGGTAGGGCTTGATCGTGGGTATGTCCTCGGTGAGGGCGAGTTTGAAACGGGTGAAGGCGTTCATGTGGCTGTCGGGGACGTGGTGGACTAGTTGGCGGACGGTCCAGCCGCCGGGGCGATAGGGCGTGTCGAGTTGCTGATCGTTCAGGCCGGCGACGGCGGCGCGCATTTTTGCGGGGGCTTCCTCGATCTGGGCGATGGAATCGCGGCGCTGGTCGTCAGCGAGGCTTTCTGGGCGCTCGAATTTCCCGATGGGGTAGCGCAGATCTGTTTCGGTGGCGAAGGCCATTAGCCCTCCTCGGTTGCCGCGCAGGCGTATAGACGATTTTTTGGGCGATTCGGTTTCTTTGGATGCGAAAGAGCCAGTCAAGATTCCGCGAAAAGCGGGGGGCGCTCTACGGGGTTAACTCTGGCGGTCGGTGTATTCCTCGTGCCAGGCCATTTGGATGCCTTCGAGCTTGCCTTCGTTTGAAAGCTTGGGATCGCCGGTGAAATTCGGTAGTTCGCAGACCCATTTGTGGAGATCGGTGAAGCGGACTGTGAGCGGATCGATGTCCGGATATTTGTCGGCGAGTTGAATGCCGATTTGTTCCACGTCGTCCCAATCGAATGTTTGCGGCATGATCAGTGATCGGCTTCCTTGGCGTAGTTTTTATTCCATTCGGGAATTTCGACGACGATGTCTTTTGTGCCGTCGGGGACGCACTGGCAGCCGAGGCGCGATTTCGGGGTGACGCCGGGGGCTTCGTCGAGCTGATCGAGCTCGGCGTCGGTGGCTTCGTTGCAGGATTCGAGGCCTTCGTGAACGATCACGTGGCAGGTGGAGCAGGCACAGACGCCGCCACAGGCGTGGTCGAGGCCTTTGTGGAAGCCCTGGGAGATATCGAGGATGCTGCCGGGAAGGCCGTCGTGACCGTAAGGAACCTTCTCCGGGTCGACTTCGATCGGCTGGCCGTCCTTGATGAAGGTGATCTTGTACTTCTTCGTCGCGGGCGTGAATTTTGTTTCTTCGATGTATGGGTTCTTGCCGCCCATTTTTGCTCCTTCGTTCGGAACGATAAAGCTGGCCGGCCTGAAGCCCGCCGCTACATGCGCTAAGCTGAATTCAAAAAACCCTGCCACCCTGAAGGGTGGCGCTACAAAAGTCAAAGGCGAAAGATAAAATCAAAATCCAAATTCAAAGGCGCCGGCCGGAGGCCAGCGGTACAAAAATCAGATTCAGAATCGCCGGCAAGATGCCGGCTACGACAAATTGCGAAAGGTGCCTCGGCGGTGCGATAAGCTAAACATCGTCGAGGCGTTTGCCTTCCAGCGCCGTTTGCAATGCGCCGTTCATTAAGATCTCGGCTAGGTTCGTTGTTGCTTGGTTCAGTTCGTCGATGCGTTGGCGAACTAGCTTGTAATCCGTGCCTGCCAGCCCGCTGCGAAGAACGGCGACTGAATTTTCGATTGAACGGCGCTCGGCGGCGCTGATCTCGGATGAGCGCGGATCGCGGAAGGCCTTTTCCGTGGCGGTGAGGATCGCTTCGGCTTCGGTGCGCGCTTCGATCAGCTGGCGCTCGGCAAAATCCTGTTCGGCGAATTCGATCGATTCTTCGAGCATATGCTCGACTTCGGCGTCGGACAGACCGTAGCTCGGCTGCACTTCGATGGAATGCTCACCGCCCGAGCGCAAATCCTTTGCGGCGACTTGCAGGATGCCGTTTGCGTCGATCAGGAATTTTACTTCGATGCGGGCGAGGCCTGCGGGTCCGGGCGGTACTTTGAGTTGAAAGCGGGCGAGCGAACGGCAATCCTTGGCGAGTTCGCGCTCGCCTTGTAGGACATGGACGTCGATGCCAGTTTGATTTTCGACGCCGGTGGTGAACATTTCCTGGGCGCTGGCGGGAATGGTGGAGTTGCGCGGGATAATTTTCGCGACTACGCCGCCCATCGTCTCGATGCCCAGCGAGAGTGGAGTGACGTCAAGGAGCAGCATCGTCTTGACGCCGCTTTCGAGGATGTCGGCTTGTACCGCCGCACCGAGCGCGACTACCTCATCGGGATTCAGCTCGCAGTGCGGGGGGCGCTCGAAGTAATCGCCCACGGTCTTGCGTACGAGCGGGATGCGCGTGGAGCCGCCGACGAGGACGACTTCGTCCATTTCTTTCGGGGCGAGCTTCGCATCGGCGAGGGCTAATTTCACCGGAGCCATGGTGCGCGCAACGATAGGGCGGATCAGATTCTCGAATTCGCTACGCGTGAATTCGCGACTGTAGGTTTGAGTGGATGAGATTCGACATTTCACGGCCGCCTTTTCGCTCGAGGAAAGCTCGTGCTTTGCGCGGATGAGCGCGCGGCGCAATTCCTGGACGGCCTCGCCGTGACGGTCAAGTTCCATACCGAACTGCGTGTGAATTTCGCCGCGCGCGACGTCCATCAGGGCGTTGTCGATGTCGTCGCCACCGAGGTGCGTATCGCCGTTCGTCGAAAGGACCTGGTAGATATCGCCTTCGGTGGTGCTGATGAGCTTCAGAATGGAAATATCGAAGGTGCCGCCGCCGAAATCGTAGACCGCTACGTGGCCGCGCTTCTGCTTGTGCAAGCCATAGGCTAATGCTGCAGCGGTCGGCTCGTTGACGAGGCGAAGGACTTCGAGACCTGCTAGACGGCCGGCGTCTTTGGTGGCCTGGCGCTGAGCGTCGTTGAAGTAGGCCGGAACTGTGATAACCGCGCGGTCGACTGTGTCGCTGAAATATTTTTCGGCCCAGGATTTTAGCTCGCGAAGAATGTAGGCGGAAATTTCTGGCGGCGTGAAGAGTTTGTCGCCCAGCCGAACTCGGATTACGTTGCTGCTTTTCTCATCGATGCGGAATGGGAAGCGGGTGAGCTCGTCTTGAATGTCGGCGACGCCACGGCCCATGAGGCGCTTTACAGAATAGATCGTGCGGTCGGGATTTGTGAGCAAGCGCTCCCGGGCGGGATCGCCGACGAGAATCCTTCCATCAGTGTCCACGCTGACGACCGAGGGACAGAGCGTTGAGCCATACGGGCCTGGGATACACTTCGGAGCACCTGTCTGAGGTTCCAGATATGCGATCAGACTATAAGTTGTGCCGAGATCAATTCCGACGGTGCGTCCCATGCTTTAAGCCTCTGCCAATTCTTTTTGCACGCTTGCTACTAGATTCCGGATGTAACTGCGGCGGTTGAGAATTTCGTTCATGCGAGCGAGAAGGACGTTTCGCGTTGTGTCGTTCGCTTGCGCGTCGAGAGCTGCGTCCCATTCGCGGGCGACGCTTGCGAGTTCTTCATCGAGGCCGCTAAGCTTTTCGTTGAAATTATTCTGGGATTCGACGAGGCGGTCGCGGAGACTGGCGACTTCGCCGCCTTCGGCGCGGGCTTCGCCCAGTTCGTCGAGCGATTCATTCAGCTCAAAGACTTCTTCAAGCAATTCGGGCGGAGCTTGCTGCTTGGTGGCGCCTTCTTTCCGGAGGCCGAGACGCAGGAGGAGGTATTCGATGCGCGCGAGCGGATCGCGTAGGGTGCGGTAGGCGTCGTTGAGCTGCGAGGAGCGTTCGAGCGAAAGATTGCGCTCGTGTTCTGTGGCGCGCGTGAAATTATCGGGATGGAGCTTCCAGCTGAGCTTGTGAAATTCGCCCTCGAGCGCGACCGGGTCGATCGTGAGTTTTTGTGGCAGCGCGAAAAACGCAAAATAGTCCGTGCCTTCGGGCAGCGGCTGGATTTTACCGCACGCGGAGCAAAAATGACCCGCGGGAAGCGCCGCCTTGCAATTCCAGCAAGCGGAGCCGGGGACTAGTTGCGATTGGGTTTTTGTCACACTCATGGCAAATCACTCGCTACGGGATACCCATCCTCGATTGGGCTCGGATAGACCGCGATTCGCGAAAGCGCCAAGCCGTCCGCAGCGCCGCGAGAGAAAATTTTAGGCGGTGAAGGAACTTCCGCAGCCGCAACTACGCGTCGCCTGAGGATTCTGAAAGACAAAACCCTGCTTCATCAGATCCTCGAGGTAGTCGAGCGTGGTGTTATGGAGGTAGAGGTAGCTCTTAGCATCGACAAATATACGCGCGCCATTTTCTTCGAACACCTTGTCGCGATTGCGCGCTTCCGTGTCGAGCCTCATCGCATACGTAAGCCCCGAACAACCCCCGCCCTGCACACCCACGCGCAGCCCGCCAGATTCGGCGGGGACGCCATCTTTTTGCAGCAGCTCGCGGATTTTCGCAGCCGCTTTTTCGGTAACGTGAATCATATTTATTCTCGCGACGCCGCGCGATAAGCCGAGGTCGCGCTGCGATCCATGCCAGCCCACCAAGCTCTTCGTGCGCCGATTCAATTAGTGCGCGCTGGTGGCGGACTCGGCCGGCTTTGCTTCGGCCTCGCCCTGCTTCTTCTTCCAGTCGCCGAGTGCAGCCTTAATCGCGTCCTCGGCGAGCACCGAGCAGTGAATCTTCACCGGCGGCAGAGAAAGCTCGCGGACGATGTCAGTATTCTTGATCGCCAGCGCTTCTTCGACCGTCTTGCCTTTCACCCATTCGGTGGCGAGCGACGAACTGGCGATGGCCGAGCCACAGCCGAACGTCTTGAACTTCGCTTCCTCGATGACGCGCGTATCCGGGTTGACCTTCATTTGAAGCTTCATGACGTCGCCACACTCGGGCGCGCCGACGAGGCCGGTGCCGACGTTGGGATCTTTCTTATCGAGAGAACCTACGTTGCGCGGATTGTTGTAGTGATCGACCACTTTGTCTGAATAAGCCATGTGCCTTTTGCTCCTTTGAAGAACTAAAAACTCACCTCAGCGGCTAAAGCCGAATTTCCTGAACCTTGCCCCTGCACGGCTGCCCCTCGCGTCTCAGGGTAAAAAGCCGCGCCCTGACGAACTTCTAATGCGAATCCGATGCCGCTACCCACTTCATTTTGCTGATATCGACGCCCTCTTTCGCCATTTCGTAGAGCGGCGAAAGCTCGCGCAGGCGCGACACGGTTTCCACGACTCGGTCCGCGACGTAGTCCACCTCTTCCTGCGTGTTGAAGCGGCCGAGGCCGAAGCGAATCGAGGTGTGCGCCAGGTCCTCGCCAACGCCGAGCGCCTTGAGTACATAACTGGGCTCGAGGGTGGCGGAAGTGCAAGCCGAACCGCTCGATACGGCTACGTCGTTGATGCCCATCAGCAACGATTCGCCTTCGACATAGGCGAAGCTGATGTTGATGTTGTTGGGGAGGCGATGCTCCATCGAGCCGTTGATAAAGGTTTCATCGAGGCGCGACATGATCGATTCTTTCAAGCGATCGCGCAGCCGGCTCATTTTTTCCGCTTCTGCTGACATTTCCTGCTGACAAAGCTCACAGGCTTTGCCCAGGCCAACGATTCCCGGAACGTTGAGCGTGCCGGAACGCATGCCTCGCTCGTGGCCGCCGCCGTCAATGATGGCAGCTAGCTGGACGCGCGGATTCTTGCGACGGACGTAAAGAGCGCCGACGCCCTTGGGGCCGTAAATCTTGTGTCCGGAGATGGACATCAGGTCGATGCCATCTTTCTGCACGTCGACCGGAATCTTTCCGACGGCCTGCACCGCATCCACATGCAAGAAGACACCTTTTTCTTTGGCGATCTTTCCGATTTCGGCGATGGGCTGAACGACACCGATTTCATTGTTCGCGTACATGATCGAAATCAGAATCGTCTTCGGCGTAATCGCGCGACGGAGATCGTCGAGATTGATGCGCCCGTCCTTTTCGACGGGCAGATAGGTGACCTCGTAGCCGTACTTCTCCAGGCGCTTACAGGTATCGAGCGTGGCTTTGTGCTCGGTGACCTGCGTGATGATGTGATTGCCCTTCTCGCGGTACATCTCGGCGACGCCTTTGATCGCGAGGTTCGTTGATTCGGTAGCACCGCTGGTGAAGACAATCTCTTTGGGCGTCGCGTTGATCAATTTGGCGATCTGCCCACGAGCGTTCTCCACGGCTTCTTCGGCCTTCCAGCCGAATTCGTGGTTGCGGCTGGCCGCGTTGCCGAATTTCTCCGTGAAATACGGAACCATGGCTTCGACGACGCGCGGGTCTACCGGCGTAGTCGCATGATTATCAAAATAAACCGGAAGCTTAATTGCCATTCGCTTTCTCCCTCACCCCTTAAATCTATTAGCCCCTAAACTCTGAGCTCGACGACTTCGTGCAGCGGCGATTCGTCGGTCATGTGCGAAATCTTCACCTTCTCGAGCACTTCCAAAATGCTGTCGTTCACGCGGCGCAAAGGCTCTCGGATCGAGCAGGTGGTTGTAAGGTCGCACGTCCCATGAGAGGTGACGCACGACGTGATGAATAAAGGACCGTCGATGGCTCGAATTACATCCAGCGCGCTGATGTGAGCCGCATCCCGTGCCAGCGCATATCCCCCGCTCGAACCGTGCCGCGCGGCAACCAAGCCACCCTTGGCCAGCTTCTGGAGCACTTTCGCCATCAACGGAGCGGAGAGCTTATACATTTCTGAGATGTCCGCCGCGCTACAGGAGCTTCCGTCGTTCATAGCACCATTGCGCATCGCGAGATGCTTCAGCGCGATGAGCCCGTAGTCTGCTTTCTTTGACAGCTTCATCATGGATGCATATGCGACTGATTCGGTCGCAGTTAGATTCTAGCGCCTGGGATGCCTGCTTGTCAAGTTTAGGCACGAAACAACTCCATATGCACCAATCAGTTAAACTACGACCATTTTAGTCGCATTCGTCAATCCGTGCCAGCCCAACGGAGAGAAAAAGGTGGTGAGCGGCGCCTTCCTAGGGGCGAACGGCATTGGCGAGAAACTAGGAATGGCTCGATTTCTGGGAGCTTTTTGTCTGAGCACGCTAGAAATTCTAGGTTAGAATCAGCAACCGATGGCTCTCGAAATCAACCGACCGGTGGTTGCAATTTATCCGGGCACGTTTGACCCTGTGACAAATGGCCACCTGGATCTCATTTCCCGCGGGGCAGCGATTTTCGACCGCCTGATTGTGGGGATTTCGAGGAACCTCGAAAAAGACCCGCTCTTCGCCGTGAAAGAACGGGTGGAGATGCTCGAAGCGGTGACGTTCGAGTGGAAAAACGTTGAGGTGGAAGTGTTTGACGGGTTGTTGATGGACTACGCGCGAGCAAAAAACGCGCGGGTTATCCTGCGGGGGATCCGGGCGGTCTCTGACTACGAGTACGAACTGCAGATGGCGATGATGAACCGCAAGATTGAGCCGCAGATCGAGACTGTGTTCATGCTGCCTGCGGTGGCTTACAGCTTTTTGAGTTCGCGGCTGGTGCGGGAGTTGGCGCGGCTTGGAGCGCCGGTGGTGAAGGACCTGGTGCCGGCGCTGGTGGAAGAGCGATTGCGCGCGAAAGTGGGATGACAGAAGCGTTACGATTTTTCGAATTGAAGCGATGTTGATGTTAGTGCCGACATGAGGAGCCGAATGGAATCTGCCACGGGAATGAAAGCCGAAGAAATTGTCGAGCTGGCTGACCGCGTAAACCGGATCAGCGTGTCGCAGACGATGATGGTGCTGCAGGAGGCGGAGCGTTACAAGGCGCGCGGAGTGGACGTGGCGGATTTTGGTCCGGGCGAGCCTGACTTTCCAACCCCGGACAACATCAAGCTCGCGGCGATCAAGGCGCTCGAAGAAAATCGCACGAAGTACACGGCGACTCCAGGAATCGCGCCATTGCGCCAGGCTGTTTGCGACTGGCACGCGGCGCAACTCGGCTCGTCGTACCAAATTACAGAATGCATCGTCACGTCCGGCGGCAAGCACGCGATTTACAACGCGGCGTGCGCGCTGCTGAATTCGGGCGACGAGGTGGTGATTCCCGCGCCGTATTGGGTGAGCTATCCCGACATTGTGAAGGCAGCCGATGGAACTCCTGTGTTTTTGGAGACGCGGGCGGAAGATGGTTTTCGGCTGCGCGCGGCTGATCTGAAGAAAGCTCTCACGCCGAAAACAAAGATCGTGATCGCCAATTCTCCGAGCAATCCGACTGGTGCGGTGATTCCGCCGGATGAGTTCGCTCGCATTCTCGAGGTTTGCAAGCGGCATGGCACGTGGCTGCTGACCGACGAATGCTATTCGCATTTCACGTATGGCGATGCGAAACCGTTTTCTGTGGCGAGCCTGCCGGGATCGAAGGAGCGGCTGATCGTGGCCGGGTCGCTTTCGAAGACATTTGCGATGACCGGGTGGCGCATCGGTTATGCGCTGGCGCCGAAACCGGTGGTGGATGCGATGACAAAACTGCAGAGCCAGTCAACGTCAAATCCTAATTCGATTACGCAATATGCGGGGCTCGAGGCGTTGCGCGGACCGATGGACTCGGTGGCAAAGATGCTGGCCGAGTATGCGCGGCGGCGCGAGCGGATTCTTGCGGGGCTGCGAGCGATTCCAGGGGTGACGTGCACAACGCCGGAAGGCGCCTTCTATGTGTTTCCAAATATTTCCGCGCATCTGAGT
>Ga0209525_1000241_pt1 | contig 13769 bp, 9 predicted proteins | sample JacPin_JW_Ref_O1_FD_187958 | JGI IMG/M metagenome (GOLD analysis project Ga0209525, IMG submission 187958) | Forest soil microbial communities from Algoma, Ontario, Canada - Jack Pine, Ontario site 1_JW_Ref_O1 (SPAdes) (version 2) | ecosystem: Environmental > Terrestrial > Soil > Boreal... | reverse complement strand
ACTTTTTCGAAGTTGCCAAAAATCGATGCTGCAAACAAAACGGTTACGACGACAAAATCGTCGAAAATTCAAAAAAGTCACAAACTCTCCCGGATGACAGAGCATTCTTGGTGGGTTAGCGGGGCGGCAAGTGGACCGTTGCGCCTGATGACGCTGATCGGCGGGCTGCGTCCAGGATTTCCGTCACTGTCACGTTTGTTTCGAGTGAGGATAGACCGTCCGGCTCCGCGCCGTCGAGCACCACTGCCCGCAGCAACGACAGCGAGTTGTCATACGGTGCGGACAACGGTTTGGCCGCTACTTCTTTTTCCTGATCTTCTCCGGCGCGTCGAAGGCGAACTTGATCGCGCAGTACGGTGATCGCGTATCCCGTTTCGCCGTAGACTTCCATATCTTTGCGCCCGAAGGGCCAGTTCCATGACGCTTGCAGAATGGCCTGGGTCTTGGGATACGTCAGGATGATCGTCGCCTCGTCGTCGACGTGCGCGTAGATGTTGGGTTTGATCTGCTGGGTGACGGCTGTGACGGTCTGCGGGCGTTGGCCGTGCATGAGCCACGTCATCAGGTCGGCGCCGTAACAGCCGAAGTCGAACAGAGCGCCGCCACCATCGAGTTGGGGATCGGTGAGCCACGCGAGGAATTCGGGCTCCACGCCGATCTCTTTCGGACCATTGTGGCCGTCGTGCACCACGACTTTGCGAATTCCACCCAGAGCATTTTCCTGCACCAGGTCGTAGGTGGCACGGTTGCTGGGATACCACGTGGTCTCGTAATTCACGAGCACGTGGATTTTGGATTCGCGGGCGACGTTCTGAATCGCGAGCGCGTCTTCGAGGCCGACGGCCAGCGGTTTTTCCATCATGACGTGAACGCCGTGGCGGGCGCAGATTTCCACTACGCGGCGGTGGTCGTAGGTGTTGGTATAAACCAGCACTGCTTGCGGATGCGCCTTGACGAGCATCTCTTCCAGATCGGTGAACAATAGGGCGCGGTCAAAGCTGTACCGGGTGCCTGCCTGGGCGAGCAGTTGGCGGTCCGGTTCAGCCACACCCACGATTTCAATTTTCGGGCTGTGACGCGATTCGCCGAGAAAGCCGTGGACGTGTCCGTGAACCAAACCCACGATGCCGATTCGAAGCGGGGGATGCGCAGATGTCTGACTGAACAAAACGCCAGGCGAGAACAGCGACGCGAGCAAAAATAAATTGGAAACGATGCGGGACATTCTGATCCTCCGGGATTTTCGACTCAGCCATAATAAGTCAGACGGAGCAAAACCTAAATTCATTACCCCCGGGGGCGCAGAGGAACACGGAGGCTTGGATTCATCGGCCGACGCACCGACTGTACTTGGGGACATTAACTACATAGTAACTGCTCGCTATGTGGCTCGCAGCACAGGGATTGCACGGCTCCAAACCAGGCTCGCAGAGCGGAATCCGGACAGCAGCTTGCGTAATCTATTACTTAGTATGGGGTCGTGACATTCTGCAGTTGCCTTATGACTCACTTCCCCCAACCGCACCCTTCGCGGCGCGCGGCCCGAGTCCAGCTGGGAGATTCTGTCCTGGCTGCGATTCGATTAGAAGACGGCCGGCGCACCAGAGCAAAACTCCAAACCATTTCAGCCACAGGCGGCTTGCTGCGTCTGAATAAATCGCTGTCGCAGGGCGATTTCGTCGAAGTCGCGTTTCAGACGCAATCTGGGCCGGTGCACGGCATGGCTGAAATCCTGAGCCCGACGCGTAAAACTACGGAGGGCATTCTGCAAGCCTTTCGCTTCGTCGCGCTTGAGGATGACGACAACCACCGGCTGCGCTCGTCACTGGCGCACGTGGTGGACCGGAATTTGCTGGGCCTGAAGTCGAGCGCGTTCTCGACACTGGGAAACGTGTAGAGCTGGATCTCGGCCGCGGCCGCGAAGGGCACGCACTCTCGCTATACTGGTCTGACTTCGCCGTTCCTCGTTCGTTGCTTCCGTCTTGTGGATCAAACGGCGCAATGTTCGCGGCGCGGTTCCGACGCAAGATTGATGACGCGAGAGATCACCACGCAATCCGCCGAGGAGACAATTGCCTTCGGACGAACGCTGGCGGAATTGCTGGCGCCCCCGAAACTGGTGTTGCTGCGCGGCGATCTCGGGGCGGGCAAGACCACGCTGGTGAAGGGCATTGCGGCAGCTTTCGAAGCGGCTGCCGAGGAAGACGTCACCAGTCCTACCTTTACGCTGGTGCATGAATATCGCGGGCCACGCGCCAATCTCTTCCACATCGATCTCTATCGCGTAGACACTCCGCGCGAGTTGGAGACGCTCGGACTCGACGACCTGCGGGACGGCAACAGTATCCTGCTGATCGAATGGGGAGAGAAATTTCCGCGTTTTTTGCGGGAACGCGACGTGGAGATTTCGTTGGAGCGGGAGGGAGAGAGCGGGCGGAGGATCAGGGTCAGCGGCTAGGGATGGGCTTGGCGTGGGATAGGTCAAAAGGCGGTGGTCAGTGGCCAGGCCAGAATGTCGAGGTGGCGACGTTGGTTCCCAACTCGCGAACCGGTTCTAAAACCCCATGATGTTGAATCCGCAATCCACGTAAATCACTTCGCCCGTGATGCCTGAGCTCGCGTTTGAGGCCAGAAAGACGCCAGTGCTGCCGACTTCGTTTACGTCGACGTTGCGGCCGAGAGGAGCGCGCTCGGCGTGGGCTTTGTGCATGTCGCCGAAGCCGGCGATGCCGCGGGCGGCGAGGGTTTTGATGGGACCCGCGGAAATGGCATTGACACGAATATTTTTCTTTCCTAATTCGTAGGCCAGGTAGCGCACCGTGCATTCGAGCCCGGCCTTGGCGACCGCCATCACGTTGTATCGTGGCACGACTTTTTCCGACGCGTAGTAAGTCATGGTCATGATCGAGCCGCCGTCTTCCATGAGCGGCGCGGCGGCGCGCGCGACTGCGACCAGCGAGTAGACGCTTACATCGAGTGCAACGCGAAAACCTTCGCGCGTGGTGTTGATGAAATCTCCCTTGAGTTCGTCGGCGGGAGCGTAGGCCACGGAGTGCACCAGGGCGTGCAGCTTGCCGTGGCGCTCCTTCAACGTGGCGAAGAGGCGGGCGATTTCTTCGTCTTTGCTGACGTCGCACATGTAGGCTTCGGTGCCGGGGAGCGAGAGGATGAGGTCTTTCGCTTCCTGCTCCAGGCGCTCGTTCTGGTAGGTGATGGCCATCTTCATGCCGGCGGCGTGCAATCCCTGGGCGATGGACCACGCAATGGAGCGCTTGTTGGCGACTCCGAAGACCACGGCGGTGCGGCCCTGCAAGTCAGAGGACATGGGAGGCTCCTTGGAATGGGACAGAATAACAGTTCGCGGAGAAAATTCAGAAGTCAGAATGCAGGAAGAATATAAACGTGGCTGCGCCTCGGCTCTCTGCAGACCGGTGAGTTCGCGTGAGCCTGGGCGGTTGCCGAACAGAGTCAGAGTCAAGAGCCGCGGGCGAGTCGCCCGCGTCCACACAAAGCCGCTCACTCGAAACTGCCCGCTCTTGCGTGGTGGCGCGTTCGGCGCTAGGATTCGCCTGCTGCGGAATTGAAACTCTGTAGAGAGACGCGCGTACTACGCGTTACGGAGGGTGAACGATGAGAGTCTTCGGTAGGTGGCTGGTCTGGGCTGTCGTATTTTGGGGCGTGGTGGCGAAGCTTCCGTCGGGCGCGCAGGTCGACCACATTGTGATTGCCGCGGGCACGCCGGAGGATCACGATCTGCAGGCCATTACGGGCGAACAAGACGCGACGAAGAAGCTGGCCATGTACGCCGACTTCGTGCAGAAATACGCGTCGAATCCCGCCGCCGTAGCGTATGGCAACTGGCAGATTTCGCAGGCGTACCAGGCGTCCGGAGATTTTCAGAAGGGGCTCGATTACGGAGACAAGGCGCTGGCTGGTTCGCCGCATAACCTCGACATCCTGGTCGGGCAGGCCAGCATGGCGCAGCAATCCAAGAACAACGCTAAGCTGCTGGATTACGCGGTTAAGGGCGGTGAAGTTTGCGCTTCGATCGGTAAAGGGGCCAAGCCTGAAGGCGTGAGCGACCAAGATTTCACGCGCCAGGTGGCCGACGAAAAAACTGCTGCGCAGAGTAGTTGCGAATTTCTGGAGACGTCCGGGTTCAACGCAATTCAAACCGAACCCGACGCTCACAACCGTTTGGACTACATCGAAAAGTTCAGCGCAACGTTTCCGGAATCGAAGTTCAAGGATCAGGTGGCGAGCTATGCCATGGAGACCCTGGGGCCAGGGCAGTTGAATGATATGCCGCGACTGATCGCGTATTGCGAAAAGACCCTCACGACGAATCCCAACTCGCTCGTGGCGTTATTGGAGTTGGCCAGTTTCTATTCGGAAGATGCCAAACCGGGCAGCGCGGCCAAAGCGATCGGGTATGCGCAAAAGGCGATTGCGGTGGCCAATCCGGATGCCGCGGACGCCGACACCACACGCAAGCTTTCCGCTGGAGTCGCGCATTCCACGCTAGGCTACGCATACATGAAACAGGAAAAAACGGCGGCCGCGATTCCCGAGCTTAAGTCAGCCACGGCCCTCCTCAAAGGGCAGAATGATGTGCAGTATGCCATTGCGTTGTACCGGTTGGGCTTCGCCTATGCCAAGCTAAGCAGAAACACCGAGGCGCGGGATGTATTGATGGAAGGCGTAAAGATTGCCGGTCCGGTGCAGAGCATGTCACAGGACTTGCTGAACAAGGTCAACGCGGCTCGGGCCAAGGGGAAGTGAGCGCTGAACTCAATTGCTGATTGTTGATTAAAACCCGGGGGCTCAAGAGCTCTTCAATCAACAATTAGCAATTGCATCACGGTTGCGGTTTGACGAGTTGATCCGCCAGCAAATGCGCTTTCACTGCCAGATTGTGAGCAAGTTCCAGGTCTCCGGCTTGCAGAGCCGTTTTTGATTGGGTCTGGTACTGGTGGATTTGCTTCACGGTCTCCTGCTGGGTTGAATCCAGTTGATGCCCGGCCGTCGTCTTCAGTTCGTCCTCGGTGGAGACCAACAGCCGCTCGGTGTTGGCACGCTGCGGAGAATTTTTGGCCGCGACAGTGCCACCGGTGAGCTGCACTGTTCCCTCAGTCGTTCCGCCGTTGCGAACGACCACTTTCGGAGGGGGACAGGGAGGAAGATCTGCCGAGGCCGATCCGGCCGCTGATTCGGAACTGGCCGTTGTCGCGGGATCGGACTGGCTGCTCCTGGGTGACATTTTGACGTTGGCGGCGGCTTTGCAGGGGGCTGCATTCTTAGCTGTGCTTTGGGACTTATGTTTCGCGACTGCGGGCACTTTCTTCGGCGCCGACGACGAAGCCGAGGAGGAACCGTTTGCTGGATCGGGCGGCTTGGCTTGCGGTGCGTTGGGGCTTTGAGGAGCTGGGGCTGAGGAGTCCGCTGGCTTCGCCTGAGGCGCATCCTGGTCCGATTGCGTCCAGGCGCGAATACCGGCCGTTGCCGGTCCTGAACAAAACATGCAGAGGGAAAGTAGTACGGCCAGAGTCATGCCAGGGTCCCGAGCAGAATGCTACGGCAGCCACGAGTATTCTACTCCGGTTCTGCGGATCGTCGTGTGAAACGAAAGGCCCATACCTAATGTCGGAATTTGGCCCGTTACGGTCCACAGACTTCGGCTAGCGCGCGGCTATAGAGAAGACTGAGATTCTCCTGCCGCGATGAAAACGCGTCGTTCGGAATGAAAAAGAAAGGGTTTGTCGAAGGGACGCACGCTGGATTGCTGCCGAGACGGCGGCGCTACTCTTTTAGCCTATCGGCTTCGACAACTCGGGGACCGAATGCGCCGACGGTTCCTGCCCTGTTTCCGCGCTTCCGGGCGCTGCGGGGATACGAAACCGGAAAGTTGTGCCTTGGCCTTCGAGGGATTCAAACCCTACCGAGCCGTGATGCCACTGCAGAATCTGGTACGCGTAAGCCAGGCCCATGCCGCTGCCGTCTTTCTTGGTGGTGAAGTACAGCTCAAAGATCTTTTCATGCAGGTCGTGAGCAATGCCGCAGCCTCGATCACGAACTTCCGCGATCACGGTATCGCCCGTGCGCTGGGATGAGATGGTGAGTAAGCCTCCCTTGGGCATTGCCTGAATGCCGTTCAGCACTACGTTGAGCAGCGCCTGCTTGATGAGGTCGATATCCGCCGTGATGGGCAGCGGTTCGTTCGGTACCGTGCGTTCGATGGTGACGCCATGCTGCTCCGCGTCGGGAGCAGCCAGCATGGCCACTTCGTCCAGCAAGCGGCGAAGGTCGACTTCTTCCAGGTGCAGATCACGGGGACGGGTGAAGTCCACCAGGGTTTGCACCACGCGATCGAGCCGTCGGATTTCGCTGTCGATGATGTCCATGTGACGCCGGGCATCGGGCTCGGTATGCGCCAGCTTGTTCTGCAGCAGCTGCAAGTGCAGCACGATAGCGTTGATGGGATTTTTTACCTCGTGGGCGACGCCGCGAGTGAGCCGTCCGCTGGCGGAGAGGCGGCGTGACAATTCGATTTCGTCTCCGAGGCGTTGGACCGATTCGGCGTCGCGCATGATCAGCAGCGCGCCAATCTGCGTCGATCTTTCCTGCACGAAATCCAGCGACACCTGAATGCGGCGGCCATCCGCCAACTCGATTTCGTGCTGCAACAGTGTGCGCTTGCGTTCGAAGGCGTCGAGCACGATCGCACCCAGAACCGAATCGCGGGTGAACACCTCGGCTACCGTATGGCCAAGAAGTTCTCCGCGCGGTCGACCGAGGAAACGCTCCACCGGGGCGCTGACCAGCACGACGCGCAAATCGCGTGCAAACAGCATGAGGCCGTCCTGCAGCTTGGCCATGAGCTGGTCGACATTGTCTTTGAGTGCGGAAAAAATCTCCTTGGTGTCGCGCACCTGGCGGCCGAGATTGGCGATCTTGAGAGTCACCAGGCCGTATTCATCGTGGCCCGATTCTTGATCCGTGAGCGCGGCGTCGCCTGCGCCCACGCTGTCCAAGTTGCGGTTGATTGCCTTCAGCGGTCCGAGAGCGAGATTGGAAATTCCTGCCGCGAGAAACAGCGACACGAAGATCGAGGCGATCGAAAAATAAACCGCATGGAGCAGCCGGGGTGTCAATTCGCTTTGCAGAAAGACGGTTGAAACGCCGATGCGAATCGTCCCGAAATCTGATCCGTTGAGCAGGAGCGGGTAGGTGACGTCGTAAACGCCGGGCCGGTAGACCAGACGAGGTTGGTCCCATAGGCGAGCTTTCAGCACCTGCCTGAAGTCGGTACGGGGGGGGACGATTTTTCCCGTGAGGCTCGCATTGGTGTGGATCAGAGCCCTGCCGTCGATGCTGACGACAGAAGCGTCGTAGACGAATGGCCAGTTGCCCACCGCGGACTCCAGATTGTTGAGGAGATTCACGTCGGTGGGCAAGTAATTCGTCACTGCCTTGTGCAGCGCCGCCGGATCGCTGGTGTCGATCGGAGTGCTGGTCAGGTCGGGTACATCGTTTTCAATCGTGTAGGCCAGTTGTTGCGCCAGGCGTGTGCTGCTCTCGTTGGCGTTGGTGAGCCGGAGGCGGAGAATCTGAGACAGATAGAGCAGCGAAAACGACGTCACCATCAGCGTAACCATAAACGTGATGGTCAACACGATAATGATTTTCCGTCGCATCATGAAAAAATGCCAACGCCGCAAGATTGCTGTGCGAGCGCGGACCTCAACGGCCAAAGCGCGATCAAAACGATACTTTGATCGCAGCGCTGGAAGCGCTGGGCCTCCCAAAATCAACTACGTCTAGTTACCAGGAACCTCTTCCTCCCGGCTCGGAGTCGCCTCGGCGGCAGCACTGCCATATTCCTTCAGCTTATTATGCAGGGTTTTCAAACTGATTCCGAGGATCTCGGCGGCCCGCGTCTTGTTGTTACTGGTGGCTTCCAGAGTTTTCAGGATCAGCAGCCTCTCCGCCTCTTCCACCGTTGTGCCTACTCCGAGGCGGACGGCGTCGGGATCGTTGGAGCCGCTGCGCAGCGGGGCGTGACCGAAACCCGGCGGCAGATGTTTGGTTTCGACCATCCCTCCGTCACAGACAATCACAGCGCGCTCAATCGTGTTGCGCAACTCGCGAACATTGCCCGGCCAGGAATACCCATTGAACAGGTTGAGCACGGCCTCGCTGACCGCAGCCACTTTCCGCGTGTGCTTGGTGCTCATCTCGCCGAGCAGCAGTTGCACCAGGTCGGGAATATCCTCTTTGTGTTCGCGGAGCGGCGGCATGTGGATGTTGAAGACGTTGAGGCGATAGTAGAGATCGCTGCGCAACTCGCCGCGGGCCACGGCCTCTTCCGGAACTTTATTCGTTGCCGCCAGAACGCGCACATCCACCGGCGTTTCCACCCGGCTGCCGAGGCGGCGTATTTTGCGATCTTCCAGCACGCGCAGCAGCTTGGCTTGCGTGGCCACTGGCATTTCGCCGATTTCATCGAGTAGGAGCGTGCCGCCCTCTGCCAGTTCAAAGCATCCGGTGCGTCTCTCCATGGCTCCGGTGAAGGAACCTTTTTCGTGACCGAAGATTTCGCTTTCGATCAGAGTTTCGGGAATGGCGGCGCAGTTGATGGCGACGAAGACGCGCTCGTGCCGCGGACTGAGATCATGAATCGTGCGCGCCACCAGTTCCTTGCCGGTGCCGCTGGCCCCTGTAATCAACACCGAAGCGGTGCTGGGCGCAACCATTTCGATGAGCCGGAAGATTTCCTGCATCTTCCGCGAGGCGCCGCTCAGCCGCCCGAGTGATCCCGCGTCCCGCAGCTTGCGCCGCGTGGCTTCCAGTTCAGCCCGCGTCCCGAGCAGCGCGGACGCGTTGGTCAGCATGGTGCGCAATCGGTTGGTGTCGATCGGTTTGGTGAGGTAATCGTAAGCGCCCATGCGCATGGCCTGCACCGCGCTCTCGATGGTTCCCTGAGCGGTGACCAGCACCACCGCGATAGTCTGGACTTGTTCCCCCAAGTGACCCAGCAGTTCGATGCCGCCCATGCGGGGCATCTTGAGATCGGTGATCACGATTGAGGGAGACCACTGCGAGGCCTTTTCCAGACCCTCGACTCCGTCGCTTGCGGTCTCGACGCGATAGCCCCATGAAGTCACAATCTCGGCCAGTCCGGAGCGCTCGTTTTCCTCGTCTTCGACGATCAAGACACGTTCTTGTCGCATGCTTGGCTTTATCCCCCACCCTTGCTCAACACCCTGTTCTGGACACTCTGTTTCTTACCACCCCGCGCGACCCAGTCGAGCCGCAGCAATCGGGACGAACTCACCCAGTACTCACCTATCCCAGGACGAACTACCACGATACGCGGCTGGCTTCCAGCGGGGCAAGCTGCAGTATGGGCGAGGATGAGGATAAGGTTGGTGGGGACGCGCCTCCATGCTTCGGAGGCAAGCAGCGCACCAATTTCAATTTGAGACGAGTCTGGTTCCGTCAATCATTGCTCATGTTTGGTCCTCGCCAAGTCCGTGCTTCCGTTTTGATGCCGGTGTGAGATACAATTTGTAACTTCCTAGGGAATTCAATCCTTATCTCGGCCAATCACTACTTTTTCCATCGGCGCCTCCAAGAACCAGTGCAGGCGCACGAACATCCATGGAGGATGACATGTCACCTTGTTGCAATGGGCGCATAGGCCGCGCGATCGCCGCCGGACTATCCTTGTTTTGTGCCGTTATGTTGTGCGCAGCTATATTTTCGAGTCCTGCATTCGCGCAGGCTGACTCTACTCCGAAGTGGGACGTTTTTGTGGGATATCAGTGGATGCATCCCGGCGCCACGGTGCCTTCGCCTTTTAGCGATCCGAGCAATCCCACTCCTTTTACGGTCTCGGACGGCTCGGGCGTGGGTGGGGCACTTGCCTTTAACTTCGATCCGCATTGGGCTGGCGAAGTGGACTTCGGCCATAACTGGCTCCAGCAAGGCAACAACGACACCACTGCCTCGCTCGGCCCCCGATTTATGTGGCGCACCGAAGACGCCAACTTCTTCTTGCATGCCTTGTTGGGCCTGAACCGTCTGTCGGTAGCCGGTCTGAATGGGGCCAACGGCATCGGCGCGATTCTGGGTGGTGGAGTGGATCTGCCGATTCGCAGGGGATTCGCATTCCGCTTGTTCGAAGCGGATTATGTTTGGGCGCGGCAGAACTATGCGGATTTCGCCGCCGCGGATTTTCCGGATCTGCGCCGTCCCACGTTGTCCGGTGTGCGGCTGCGGACGGGCCTGGTTTTCAGTTGGGGCGGTGCTCCCGCTGTGGCTCCGACTGCCGCGTGCTCGATCCAACCCGCGGAAGTTTTGGTGGGTGAGCCTTTGACGGCCACAGTTGTCGGCAGCAATTTCAATCCGAAGCACACCGTGACTTACACCTGGAGCGCCACCGGTGGCGTGGTAAGCGGCAAAGACACGACTGCCGCCATCGACACGACCAATGCCGCGCCCGGCAGTTATGCGATCACGGCGCATGTCACCGATCCAAGAGAGAAGAGCAATAACGTCGCCACTTGCTCGGCGAACTTTGTGGTGAAGCCACTGCCTCCGAAGAACCCGCCCACCATGAGTTGCTCGGCGAGTCCTTCGACCGTGGAAATTCCGGGTTCGGCCACCATCACCTGCAGCTGCACCAGTCCAGACGGCGTTTCGGTTTCTGTCTCGAACTGGAATGCTTCTTCTGGCACGCTCTCCGGCTCCGGCAACACGGCTACGCTGAGCACCGCTGGCGCAGCGCCGGGCAATGTAACGGTGAGCGCCAGTTGTGCCGACACGCGCGGGCTGACCGGACAGGCATCCACACAACTAGCGCTGGAAAACCCGCCACCGCCGCCCGTGAACCCGGAGATCGTGCGCTTGGAACAACGGCTCTCGTTGCACAGCATTTACTTTGTAACCAATTACCCAACGATCGCGAATCCCAAAGGCGGTTTGTTGGTGAGTCAACAGAAGACGTTGATCTCGCTGGCTACCGACTTCAAGGAATATCTCCAGAGCAAACCGGATGCGCACTTGATTCTTGGGGGACACGCGGATCACCGCGGTTCCGTGGAATTCAATCAGGCGCTTTCCGAGCGCCGCGTCGAACGCACCAAGAGCTTCCTCATCGAACAGGGTATTCCTGAAGCCAACATCGAAACCAAAGCGTTTGGCAAGGAACATAACCTGACTACGGAAGAGGTGCAGGGTGAGGTCGACAGTAACCCCGAGCTGACTGCAGAAGAGAAGGCGAGGGTTCTCCGGAACATCGTGGTGATCAGGATGGCGAGCAATCGCCGGGTGGATGTCACGTTAAGCACGACGGGCCAAACGTCGGTTCGTCAATTCCCATTCAACGCCACGGATGCTCTGACTCTTATCGGAGGCAGGGAAGGCGCCAAAAAGCCAGTGGCCAAAAAGCCAGTGGCCAAGAAGCCAATGGCCAAGAAGCCCACTCCTAAGCCGTAACTGGAACAGGCTGGTTCGTTTGCAAGCTTTCGCGGAGAGCGATCAATATCGCTCTCCGCGATTTGTTTGAGGGCTTATAGAGGGGTGCCGGAAGAATGGGCGGACATCTTCCTCCGGTGGAGACGATTATCCTCAGGCTGTTCGCGGTTGGACCACAGTTGCGGTACGCAGCCCAATTCCCGCAACCAGGTAAAACACAGCTGCTATCAACAGCAACGCTTTAAGGCCAACGACCAGCGATAAATTCTCCATCAAACCACCTGCCACCGCACCCAGCATGTTCGCGGCCAGAGCCGGACCGGGTGATTCAGCGCAGCGGAACTCCCGCGCGAAAAGCAAGCCTGCAAAAAAAACTGGTATAGCATAGAGAATCGCGGCTACCGAGCCCACCGCTGCGATGGAGCCGGGAATGCGATGGAACGGCATGAAGTAAAGAGAAATCAGAGCGACCAGCAGGCAAAGCAGAATCCACCACCGACTCAACCTTGAGCCGTGTTCCTCGATGACGAGATTAGCGAGCATAAGGGCGGTCAGCACTGATCCGATTGCGACGCCATTCACCTGCCACGTAGTCCCGAAAAATAAAGCCAACCGGCTTACGGTTTGGGTCTCCAATAGGAGGAATCCAGCTCCCATCGCAAAGAAGAACACGGATGACTGACCTGCATGCTTGGTCGACACGGCTTGCGTGGAGATCGTACGGCGGTATCCGAAAGCCAGGCCAACCACCAACAAACTCAGGGTCAGGAAAACGACTGGAATGCTCCTCTTCTCCTGGTACAGATAGGGCCAATCGTCCGTAGTAAGCGGAACGGGCTGTTCCTGATCGAAGGTTCGTGCCTGCCGTGCCACGAATGCTCTTAGCTGGGGATGTTCGGCAATGCTTTGCTCGACCTGCTCACCTTGCGAGATCACAAAGCATGTGCCCCCGGCCCCGTAGCCGGGTTCGGCGGCGAAGACCACCGGCGGCTTCCCGAACACGCGAGTCAGCAGCGCGTAAAGTCTTTGCCCGAGCCAGTCGCGATCTACCTGAAATTTCAGAAACAAAACTCCATTCGCAGACAGAAGCCCACGAGCCTCACGCAGAGACTCCTCGGTATAGACGTAGTTGTCGATCCGCATGTTGGCATACTCAGACTGCTGCGTGTGTGAGTCCAAGAGGCCGAAAAGCACAAGATCGTAGCGTTTTTCGGTGCGTTTCATGAACGCGCGTGCATCGGCCAAGTGAGTTGTGACAGTCGAAGATTCGTAAGGCTTTTCGGGATGCGTCCGGCCGAGCTTTAGAATCGCGGGATCGATTTCCACCGCATCAACCGAGCGGCTATGGCCCCGAATCGCTCCGGCCACGTCGTTTCCGCTACCCGCTCCGACCACAAGTACGCTGGGATTCGCCACGGTGAAGCGGAAGGGAAGGTTGTAAGGGCTGTCCTCCGCTGGCACCTGCAGAAGGCCCGGATGCCGGTTAAGAAACTCCGTGGAAAGGTCGACGATCGTTTGATGGCCAACATGGTTCACGTCGATGGTCGTCGCTTTCCACTCGCCGTTCCTGAAGTAGTCGCGCTGAACCTCGACCTGCTGATACGGAGTCCAGATGCTGAAGTGATCGGGACTGGCTCTCTCATGCAGCAGAATGACTGCTGGCACGATCAGCACAGCCACCGCGGTCCGCCACTTCCATCCATCCTGCAGGAAGGCGAATGCGAGCAAGATCGAGCCGAACCAGAAAGCGGGAGATAACTCCATGAAGCTAAGAGCGGAAAACAATGCGATGCCTAACAAGCTTGCGCCTAGATTCCACGAGTAGGCTGTTAGTCGGCTTGGGGCGGAGTCCAGTTCTTGGCTTACGATCTGTCCCAGTGGGATAAAGATTAATGTCAACAGGAAAAACAGAATTCCGACGATCGCAGCCGCCAGAATGAAGTTTGGCCAATCTCGCGTGGTTCCCACAAACCAAATCGCTGTGTCCTGTCCTGCGCCGAGGGTCTGGGAGAGACCTTCGAACATAGACGGCGTCCAGGGATTACGAACCAGCACGACAAGAGCCAGCAGCGCCAGAACGCCTCTCCTCCACCAGACGCGTTGCGATGCCAGGGCACAGCCCACCCCGAAACCGAGAAAGCAAAGCAGCAAAGCCAGATTCTTGGCATAAGCAAAGATCCGCACTTCCGTGGAGAGCCAGCGAATCAGTGCGAGTTCAGCGACCAGCGTGCAGCAACTCGCGATCAGAAGTTTGAGAAGGTTGGGACGATTCTGCAGCATCGAGAGTTCGA
>Ga0209525_1000239_pt1 | contig 13890 bp, 9 predicted proteins | sample JacPin_JW_Ref_O1_FD_187958 | JGI IMG/M metagenome (GOLD analysis project Ga0209525, IMG submission 187958) | Forest soil microbial communities from Algoma, Ontario, Canada - Jack Pine, Ontario site 1_JW_Ref_O1 (SPAdes) (version 2) | ecosystem: Environmental > Terrestrial > Soil > Boreal... | reverse complement strand
AGGTTGAGAACACGAGCAATTCCCCACATAGCCAAAGACATCTTAATAACTTGGGCACGCCCCAGTCCGCCCTCGTCTTTGTTGAAGAGGTTTGCCCCAGAGCGCATCTCGGCCTCAAGCCAATCCGGAGCAAGTGTAACCAACCGAGCCCAGTCTTGCGTAGTTGCAGAACGGCCCATTGCTTTCCAATTGATTCCACCAAACGTGTTGTTGGTATGCGTTGCGGCTGCTCTGGCAACGTGGTCTACAGTCCAGTCTGGATGAGCGTCCCGATATCTATCGAACATGAGTTCGTATCCACGAGCTTTCAGAGAAGGGATGTAACGCTTGAACAAGAAGTCTTGGTACCACTGCATTGAATTAGCAATCACGTTACCAACACCCGGGATTTTGCGCAGGAGTTCGTCTCCTCCAGAAGCTACGCCTTCGGAGTGTTCTTGTTGCGCTTTGTAATCGGTTCCGGTAGTTAGGCCATTGGCTACACCAACATACTGTTTAGTTGGCGAATTAGGGTCCTCTGGATTAACTCTGTCTCCGTTAAGAACGTTCGGATGCTCGCCGGTCCAAGCGTCTTTCAAAGCAGAGATTGGATTTACCCCAACAAGTACGCCGCGAAGAGCCTCTTGAACCAAGTGGAAGGGGGAGAAGTCAAGCAGGAGTTTCTTCAGCTTGGACCCGGCTTCGAGCAACGCGGCACCTATCGGATTACTTGCTAAACCGGATTTTTCCAGACCCAACCGGTTCTTCAGATATTCAGCAAACTCTGGATGAACGCGAATATCAGACTTCACCGCTACTTGTCCGACACGAGGATCGTGAACGACGAAGTTCCAACCCTTCATTGCGTTGTGAGCAAGAGAGATATAGTCTTGCGGGTCCCAAGCATACTGCTTAGGCTGACTTTCATTGAACTCTTTAAGCCCAGAGAAATCGTTGTTGTTTAACATCGATTTTAGATACATCAAGTCTGTGCGAAGTTTGTTGTTACCGACTTCGTCATATTTTGCGGATTGTTTTGTCGCTTGTTCTTCCAGTCTCTCTATGGCTGACTTGACTTGATCGACTACATTGACACTGTCCGGATAAATTCGAGGGGTTATGTCTCTGATAGTTCCATCATCCAAAAATCTTTGCAGGTCCCCAGATTTAGTTAACTGTTGTACCACTGGATTGGCTATGTTAACTTTTCTAAGTCTGTTAGGGTCGATGAATGTCTTTGGGTCTACCCCCTTATCCCCAGACACAACAGTACCGCCTCCGCCAAGGACTACTGCGGGTCTGCCGTCTGATCCTCTGGTGAACTTGTCGCGCAGAGTGTCTATAAGCTGCTTGTTAGCTGCCGCTTTGATGACCGAAACACGATCTTGAGCTACTGCGTCCGCCGGGTCAATGAGCATCTCTTTAGGAGACTTCAAGAGAGCGGTAACTAAAGAATTGTAAACTCTTTGTCTAGCCGCCGTGACATTTGTGTCGAACTGCCCTGCCTTATCTTGGGCCGCAATAACCTTGGAGTCTGGATCGTCTTTGTACCGACGATGCAAGTGATCCTCGATTTTTGTTCTTAAAACGCCATTCCCTTGGCCTATTTCGTAGGTACGTGCGTCTTCTTTTCTCAAGTAGTCGATTGCTGACTTGAGATTATCCGGGACCTTGTCCGTAGCTATAGTTTTGAGAGCGGACAAGATTCTGTTTTGATACTCTGGTGTTTGATTCTTGAAATTGTTGGTAGCAATTTGATCTGGTAGGTTTGTTGGTAACCAGTTATCCGACCTCGGTTGTCCATTATCTGGACGAGAGGGATTTTCTCCGAACTCCATACCAAGGCGGGGAGATTCGCCGTACTCAGACATGTCTACGGGCTTGGCCAGACCTTCGCGAGCAAGAGCGTTCCATATTCCTTTTCCGCCTTCGGTTTGTGCTCCTTCTCCTGTTATTCTAGAAATTCCGTATCGTTTAGCTATTTCCGGAAGTTGACGATATAGTTCGGTTGCGACTCCTTGCTTTCTAAATTGTTCAGGAACACTTACTCCGCTAGTAAAATATCCTTTAGTTCCAGTCTCGTGGAGTAAATCTACTGCGCCTATTTTGGTTCCGTCGGAGCGTGTTGCTTCTATGCGAAGATTTCCCTCTTGTTCTATCGGCGTTACTCTGTAAACAACTCCGTTAGACGTGTGTTCGGAAGAGAGAATTTTCTCGGTATTTGGACTGACTCTCTCGTCTTTTCCTGCTGCTTCTGCTAGGATATCATGGAGAGAGCCTGCTTTTCCCGCATCCATACCAGTCTGGACGCCAAAGTCGATGATGTCCTTCTTGCCTTGTTTTTCAGCAGCAACTTCCGGAGTATCACCCAAAACAGGACGAGCGGATTTAATCCCAGCGAGGCCGTTAGCCTTCTTGTGGATATCTATTCCATATTGTTCTGCGACGGAGTGAGTTGCTTCGCGGTCTTTATTTGCTCTGTCTATAGCCAACCACTCGTCGTTGGGTCGGAACTTATCGTTCTCTAGTAGAGGCTTGAACAATTCTCCAGCCGAATGTAGAGCATGAGACATTCCGGCTACGCCAAGAACAGTTCCTGCTAAGGCTTCCGTCCCATACTCCCAAGCGTGGTCGGTGTCTCCTTCTTTCAAAGCATCGAGAAAACGGGGAGACATAGCCGCAGCAGATTCAAGCTGCTGATAAGTGAACCCAGCATTGAGGATAGTATTGGCGGTTTTCGCAGCGCGAACAGCCGAGGCAATGGGTAACGTTTTATCTACGGATCGCAGAATGTGGAACGCCCCGCGTTCAAGAGCATTGCCACCTAACAAGTCCGCTTCAGACAATCCTACGTTAGCTAAAGTGTCTTGGGTTTTCTTCCACAAAGAAGGGTCTACTCCGGCTCCTCGCACAGCGTCTTCTACAGGAGAGAAGTTCTGCGTGGCTTTTTGAATTTCTTTGCTGGCCCCAGAAAGTTGCTCTAGCTTAGCTTCGTCGAAACCAGCCTCAGATAAAGTCTTTTGAACCTCTGGCTCCGCAAAATCAGCAGACTTGTCTACCGGGCCGAGAACTTTCTTAGCGTCGTTTACTAGGTTCCAAAGTTCATCTCCACCTTTAGCTTTGATTGCTGATTCGATAACCGGTTCGATAGACGGAGTATTCTTTAAAACACTTGCGGCTATTTGTGAACCTTTGGTAGCTTCGGCAATTTCAGCCGCAGAAAGTCCGGCCTCTCTTAGAGCAGAAGCTCCGGCTGACTCTATTAATCCACCAGTTCCAAATGTTGCCGCCGTTAGGGCTACAGATAACGGCGAGGTCAATCCACTAACGATGTGCTCAACGCCACGTTCAAATCCACCAGCCCCTGCACGTTCTTCGGGGAGGCCGAATAGACTCTCCGTGAGAGGAGTGTTCGCCCAATCCCAAGCTCGTTTGTATAAGGGTTGGGAACTGTCTTGGTAGAGGTGTTGAGTTGGAGTAGCGGGAGTTTGTCCATTATCTGGATTTCCCTGTAGGACAAAACCGGAAGGTAGATTTTCCGGGCTCGGTTGCGTGGTAGGCGGAGTTGGGGAAGAACTATTTTCCAAGACAAAGCCCGACGGCAAAGAAGGTTCTACGGGCGATGATGGCTCGGGAGTGGTTCCTTGAAGCACAAAACCGGAAGGTAGATTCTCGTTGCTATCGGGCATTTAATTTTCCTTAACGAATTGTTGCTGGTCCGTTTGTTCCGCCATATCCAGCCCCTACGGTAGACTCTTCTGGAACTGGAGCCGTTCCGGTTCCCACTACTTTAAGGTCTGGATGGCTCGCACTCATGGTTTTTACTTGATCGGTGTCTATTGCGAACGGTTTCTGACCCGGAAGTTGAACTAGGGTTTGATCGGATCGAATAGTGCTTAAAGGGGACGCTGGTTTAGAACTGATAGGCACCCAAGTCTTGCCGTTATCTGTTGAATATATACGTTCACCGGTGGTCGGGTTAACTGCTACTTGGGCTCCTGTGGGGATGCTTTCCGTTTGTTGACTTCCCGCAGGACTCAAACTAGCCAGCTTCTGATAGGCGTTGTATTTGCCCCAAAGTTCTGCTTGTTCTGCTGTGTCATTTTCGGCAGCGGCAGCTTTGATGGCTGTTAGAGTTTCGGACATCAAGGGTTGGACGGACCTAGCGATTACGGTTCTTTCATGCGCATCCGTTAGTTTGTCTGGGTCGTTTCCAACCTTGGATAAAGCATCCCACGCTTTGTCTTCTTCGTCTTTGCGAGCTATCTCTTGTCTTTTCTCGGTAGCATTGAGGGACTCGTTGGCGGTGGTTGCGTTATGTGCTCTTACTGCCGCGTTGGACTCGTTTATCTGAGCCTTTAGATGATCTACTTCGAGGGTGTTTTTCGTCTTAGCTAAATTTTGGTTAGCGAGATTTTGAGACTGCTGATCGAGGGCCGTAAACTGCCCAACTGTCAAAACCTTTCCCGGTTTGGCGATTTCCTTATACTCGGGGTGGTACTTGAACAATCCGTCTTCGTCCCACTGTTTCACTGTGGCATCAGACAAGGGTGCCGATGCTTTAGGGTCGTAAGCTGATAATGTGTACTCATAAGAAGGGTTGCCATTCGCGTCTAGGACTGTTTTGACTCCCGTGTGTCTCCAATCCAAAGCTGAAGAACCCGGAGCGTTCTTTATGATGTCCTGCATTTGGGATTCAGGGATGTCTTCGTAAACGGGCTTTACCCCAGCATTGGCAAACGTAGATATCCTGTCTTTGTCTGCGTTGGCGATGTCTTGGTGGAGTTTGAAACTGTCACCTTGAGTCATAATGTTCGTGCGCAAGGTTTCAGCGTTAGCTTGTGCTAACTGAGCCTTCCGTACTTGCTGCTCCGTATCAAACCCAGCTTGCTCACGAGCTTCTTTCTTAGCTGCCAGTTGATTATTCAACGCCTGTTGCTGTGCTGCTTGTGCTTGTGCTTGCTGCTCTTGAACACCTTTTCTGGCTTGTGCTGCTCCGCTGCCCGCATTGGCCCATCCTTCTCCCGGACGTGTTGGTGCGCCCATGCCTAGAATGGCTGAGTTTATAATGCCCTTGAAGAATCTCTGGGTAGGGGACATGTTTTGAGTATCTGGACCCTGAAGAGCGTTATAGGCCAATCCTGTTTTGAAGGTATGGGCTATTTGTGGGTCGATTTGTGGCTGAACAGGAGCTTGCTGTGGAGCAGGTTGCTGGGGACCTCCCATACCTGCGGCTCCGGCTGGGGGCGTTGGAGGAGCGTTAGGATCGGGAATCGGTGGAGGAGTCACCACATTAGCAGCGTCCGGGTTGGGCATGAATGGCATTACTTAGGCTCCTGCACGAAATAGCTTAGTGGGGTTTCTGTGGATATCTCCGGGTCCTTTAGGGACCTGCGAAGGTAGTTTACAACTTGTTTATGAGCGAGTTTGGAATCAACGCCGAACACGCCCAATAGATTAAATAATTTGTCGTCGGTTTTCAACCCCGCTCTTGACTGGCCGCTGCATTTAAGGCGCAGATCGAAACAGGCCGCACGGTACCCTGCGAGCCAAGTTTCAAACACCCTTTTACCGGAACTATCTAACTCATTTTTCCCGGGACGACTAAAGCTAAGCAGTCCAATGGGGTTGCGTATCTGGTGGAGGTTGCCGTCTGGGTTGCTGGCGGAACCGGTAAGATTGATTAGCGAGTCTACTAGCGCCTCAACTCTTCGTTCATTCATGTGTCACCTATCCACCCGCCCCGCTCCAGTCTGTATATCCGGGAGCGGCTCCGGGAGCTATTCCGCCCATCTGCGGGGCTTGTGTTCCAAAAGTATTTACGTATTGAGAAGAGCAGACGCCCCACCGCTACTTCCGCCCGTAGGAATTCCGGTCAAAGCAGATAATCCAGCTTGAGTAACTCCACCCAAAATTGGAGCGAAGAAGTTCCACGGAGAAGCCGCAGCGTTTTGCTGCTGAATCGTGGAAGCGGAACTGAAGGCGGAACTTCCGGCTTGGTTAGCTGCCCCGGCGTAGGCAGTTGGATCGTACGTCTTAGCCACACCACCAAGCTGGCTAACGGCATTGTTGTAGTTTGCGTTTCCTTGCTGGTATCCCGCTTGCTGAATTCCAAGCAGTTCGTTTGATCCTTGGTTGGCCCCGGCAGACGCGAGTGCTGCTTGCTGTTGCGAAGCTACTCCAGAAGGAAGAAGGGTATTGCCCCCTCCTACTGCGGCTTGTTGCGCTCTAAGGGCCTGAGAAGCATTGGCGTACTGCTGAGCGGTTCCTTGGATGGCTTGAGAGTTTAGGACGTTTGTTTCTCCGGTTGAAAATCCAAACTGGTTTGGGCCTGCGTTTACAATCGGACTCACAGAATTATTTAGAGTCGAAAGGATCGCGTTCTGTCCGGAAAATGTTTGGCTCAGGTCGCCTTGAAGGGCTTGATAAAACTTACTTTGTGAGTCAGCAAGGTTGTTTTCTGCTGCTGAGGCTCCCTTCAGGAGCGCGAATTCCGTCCGGATAATGGACGAGATTTTTCTCAGAGGGATGTATCTCTGTTGCTTTTGACTCCAAATAAATTCCGCCCTAAGCGTGGCTGTCTGCATTTTTACCCTCTAAGTTTGCGAGCTTAACTCTGAAAATCTTGTACGGCAGTTCTTCGAAAATCTTGTTTGATGCGAATATATCTGTGTTCTCGTCTGTTCCGAGAAAATACACCTCTCCTGCTCCCCTAAGATGCGCAAAAGTAATTGCATTTTGCGTGAGTTCTTTGAGAGCCAAGGCAATCTGCTGCGGCGTAGCTCCCGGTCTTGGGGCCAGCGACTCCAGCATAATCGGATTCTGCAATGTCTGATAGGCTAGGGGTCCGTCCTTGTCGTAAGCACACCAAGTAGTGGAAGACGGGAACAACGGAACGGCGGGGTCGAACTTAGATTTGTCGGAATTCTCAACCATCCAACTTAGGAAGATATCAAGTTCTTTTGGATCAATTTGTCTTACGAAAACGTTGTTCACTAATCAACCTCTGGCGTATGTCCGCCGATCCTAGCGGCAGCATTATACCCAGCTTTCCATTCTTCCAAACGACCCAGTTGAATGTCGTGGGCGTTTAAACGTTGTTCCTGAGTAGCCAAGGAATCCCGGTGCTCGTCAATCCGTCGAGTTTGTCCAGATATTTTCTCGGTCATAGTTCCCCAAGTATAGAAGAATCCGCCGACCATAAATATAAGAGTTACTGCGGAAACAATCGCTGATAAAGCTGCCCAATTCATAATTTATCCTTAGCTGCTGATGACGCTTAAAACACCGTTCACGACCTTAATGGTCTTTCCGTCCGGAACAACTGTTCCCGGGGTTTTGGTTGTTGCGAGTGGAGCAGACTGGTTCGCGTTAATTGGCGCTGGTGGGTTGTTTCTGTATTGTGGAATGATGCCTCCGGATTGGTACTGACGAAGACTGTCTGGAACTGCTGTCACAGAATTGGCGGGCAAAGGCGTGCGGAGGGTTGGACTGACTATTGGAGTAGGTTGGTTTCCCCAGATTGGAATCGAGGGCCTGTTCGGAAGCGGGGTCGGGTCTGTGCCTCTTTCACGAGGTTGGGGATGAGGGACGATTCTAGAAGCGATTGATGGCACGTAAGTCCTTTATTATCATCACTTTTCTTGATCCCACGCCCCGAATAGACTCAAGCTAAGTAGCTCGTTTTTGACTGTATCAGTACCCCAATTAATGAGTATCTGAAGGTGTCTGCATACTGCCGGTAGCTGGGTCTGCGACACGTAGAATCTCTGGGCGTAAGTTGTAATTGACGGTGAGGTTTCGGTTGGGTCTGGAACATATAAACTCAGCGTCTCAAATAATCCGCCGTTGGTGGTGTTGACAGTTAGTCCTGTTCCAGAACCTGTGATGGCGGTTGTTGCCGCGCCGGTCTGCGAAGCGGGATAGTTTTCTCCCGGAGCAACCACAGCCAGACTAGAAACAACGCCAAACCGAGCGGCCATTACTTTGTAGATTCCGCCAGTTCCCCCAGATATAGCTACTAGGTCCCCAGTATTGTACCCGGTTCCGGCAGCGTTTATGACCACAGATGCAAGGCCGGTGTACGACGAAATTTCATCTAGCTGCACGGCAAGAGAAATCGGAGTGCCGACGGCGATTGAGTCGGTCGTCAGACTTTCGACCATTGCCAACTGACCCGGTTGAGCCAAAACCAGAGAACCCAACACAGCCCAAGCAGGGTAGGCAGAACCATTATCTGAATACACTTGGTAGTTGCGCTCTAGGATCGGACCACTGGTTAAGGGGCCGATCAATAGATTGTGCGTACCCGGCGAGGTTTCCACCGACTGTACAGACGAGAATCCGCCGACAATCTGCGCTTTGGGGCTCCACGTAGTTCCCGATTCCGGCGAAGGCGTTGGGCACATTCTCCACCAAGTACCTTGGAAGTCGGACACGTACAAACCCTTGTCTTGAGACTGGGCGATGTGCCAAGTTACATGAGCAGACGAGGGCGTAAAAGTCCCTGTACCGTAGCCGGGGCCGAACTGATCGCCGATTGGAAAGCCGGTTTCTGAGACCCCGGATGCTGGGTCTAGGGTTAGGACTTGATTGTCTGAGGTGTAGAGGTGGACAATCGCTCCGTTGATCGAGACCGCGTCGTAGGACACGATTCCGATGTATTGCAGGAACGGAACCGAATACAGCGGAGACGCGGCGGTGTTCGTACCTTGGATGATGAAGATGTCCGAGGTTGTGAAAACTAGTAGACCGCTTGAAGTCGGAAACAAGAACACGACCGTCGAAGGAAACACAAAGACATTGGATGGGTTCCAAGCCTCATTCCCATTACCTACAGGAGCGTAGGGGCCGTCTGAGAAGTACACCGTGTTGTTTACCGCACCCCAGATCAATCCGAGGTGGTAAGTCAAGGCAGTCAATCCCACAGGCGGTGGGTTGTTCTCCTCGTCAATCGGCGCTTCGATTAGTTCATTTAGTCCAGTATCTGGAGTGGTATCTAAGTAGGTCCAAGTCATCCCGCCGCCCGGGTTTAGGATAGTGGTTAGATAGAATAACTGGGACCCGCCTTGGACCGTACGCCAAATATAGATTTGATTGACTTGCGGATCGGAAGAACCTTGACCTTGGATCGAGATAAAGTTGTCTGCAAGAACCGTGATTGGTTGCGACTCGGGGGAAGCCGTGCTTACCGTGTCTGTAACCGAGTTTACAAAACTGTAGGCGTAAATCCACGGTTCGGTGCTGGCTACCGCGTACGGACCCGAGTTTAGCCAGTACACGGTGTTGTCTTGGGTGTACGATCCTGTGGCCGTCATCCATGTTGGCGCGGTTGAACCAGACTTTCCGGTGTTATACACGGATTGTATATTGCCATTCGAGTCCAAAACTTTAGTAACAAGACTCAGAGTTTGGGTTGCCCCGGGCCATCCTTGGGGCGTTCCTACGTTTCTCCAGACAACCGTGTTATCCTGAGTCGTTGTTCCAACACCGTTGTTCCACGGATTGGGCTGAGAAACGCCGGATGTTCCTGCGGTGATGACTTGAAAAGTCGAGGTAGCAGTATACGCCGTCTGGGTTATGATAAAGTACGGAGGATTGGGAATCGACGTGTAGGTGTTGACATAGTAGGTATAGGTAATGCTGATGGTGTCGCCAAGAGCGTAAACAGTATTAGCCGCCCAAGCAGTTGGGCCAAGGGATGTCCATACTGCCGTGCCGTCGGTTGTAGTAGCTCCTAGAGTCGGGTTGAACGTTGGCGTGGAACTGCCAGTCACTCCAGCGGTGGTTAGCTGGTAAGCAACGCTAGATACAACTATGATAAATTGCGGAGAATACCAAGTGTTTGCGTCCCAGACGGGATACAAAGTTGTTGCCGGAACCTGAGTTACCGTGGGAGCGTTTGCAGGCGGAGCAATGCCCCAATTTTCTACCGGGGAGCCAACGTTTACCCACTGAGTCCCAGCGTCCAGAGTTACGTGTTTGTCAAGAAAAGTCCACGTCGGCTGCGTTGACCCTGAGATTCCGTTTCCAGTTGTGGCTGTTCCCGTCTCGGCAGAGTATGGAACGTTACTATAGCTTCCGGGAAGGTTTATTGTTACTTGAACCGGACTCTGAATAGCTGTGATTCCGCCGATAGTCAAGCCGTTCAAACTCGGAACCGTAGTCAGTCCGCTTAGAGTAAAGTACATGTTCAGAACAGGATTAGACAACGGGGTAGCCGGGGAAAAGAATAATGTTACTTGAGCTAACAATGCCGTAACCCGAACAACCTCGATGTTGGTAATCGTGGCTGTTTGAGGTCCTATGGCTACTTCAAGATTTCCGTTAGAGTCTATGATGTATTGGTTGGCAGCATACGCTGTGTCAGCTTGCCATCCTACAGGAGAACCTAAGACCTTCTTCAGGTCCACCCCGTCCGAGAAATAAAGTATGTTACCCACTGATTGAAAGTAGGTAGACCCGGCTCCGGCGGACTTGGTAAACAACGCGGGGGGAGACGATAGACCGGTACCGGCACTAGGTATGCTATAAATCTTAGAAGCAGTGTCGGCGATAACTTCGATAGCCGTGGACGTAGAGTTAAACAATTCCCACGAGTAGAAACGATTGATTGCCGGATATGTGTTACTTGTGCCTGTTTGGTAGGGCGTCGATCCGGGTCTGCGAATCGGGGTAAGTTTAGAAGATATCTCGGTATTCAAGCCGTCGAGGAACGAAACTTGGTTACCATAGTACTCTTCTTCGATGTGTTGAAGATTACTGCGGAGTGGGTTTCTTTGAGATACGATTCCTTGATAGAAGTTATTGTTCCACAGGCAAGCGTAGCGAGTTGGTTTACTCGGCTGTCCCCCCTTTTTTGACAATTCATTCATACGCTATATCTGTCCATTATCTGGATTAAGCTCCGTATCCGGGGGTCCAGAAAGCCGGACCAAAAGGCTGGCTCGGGCCCGCGTAGATGCTTGCGGATAAATTCGGCCCGAGGATTGTCTGGTTGCAATAGAGTTCATTGTCTTCTTGCTGTCTGTCTGCACCCCGAAGTGAGCGCATTAGCTGCTCCTCCCACTCTGCATACATCGCCTGACCTTTAGCTAGATCATTCTCGCGAGTAAGTGCGGCGCGAACCCCGGCCCTTAGCAGGAACAACATGTAAAATGGAATTGTCAAAACCGAAGACATTATAGGCAAAGATATCGGAGCCTGCTGATATTGTATGTAACACAGCCATGCCAAACCATTCAAGGCAGGCAACGGGGACATCCGAAGAGCATAACTCTGAGGGTCCGCAACAGTCCACACAACACTTCCGTCTTGGACCAAAGTCCCCGGGGTTGCGTTAACTGGTGCTGCTGGTTGTGTGTTTCCAGACGTTCCGTACGGGAAGAACCCGGGTGGAATAATCGTGGGTCCTGTGTACCCCGGAGACTCAATAGTCAATCCCAGATTTGTCGAATCGATATAGAGAATATTTCCGTTCGAATCTATGAACTGCTGGATTGGAGACTTAGGAAGAGTCGCATTTCCGTACCCGCACCCATAAGCAGTGTTAGCTTGCCAAGACCCCATGTACGCCTGATAGTTAGGGATGTAGCTGACTTGAAATGGAACGTTCTGGGCAGATGTCTGGGTCAGATCGCGGACGGTTTCAAGCGGACGAACAGGTTTGGGCGCTCCGTTGGAATTAGATGTGGAGTTGTTGATGTCCACAATCCATCCATTTTCTAGCCACCCTATTTCTGTGATTTGTGTGCAGTAGTCCTGCTGAAGAGATACGGTTAGGAACGGAGGAATCAAATACCGATTCCATTTCCAAGGCATGTTCTCGTCGAGAATTCGTGAGACAATTTCGTTGAGAATAGTGAGGAACGGTTCGGTCGAGTACCCTACTGCTCCGCCTAGCAGGTTGTAAAATTCCGGGTTGGATTTAAGCTGGATAGCGAGAGTCTGTGCGGTAATACTAACTAGTTGTTGCCCCGGCAATGTTGGCATATTTAATTTCCTTATGCGGGTATTTGGACCCTTTGCTTAAATTTTCCTTATACCACAACGGCTGAAGATTCAAATAATGACAAGCCAGAACAACATGTTGTCGGTTAGTAAGATCGAAGGCTACCATAGGAATAATATGATCTATATTCCATTTGTCTTCGCCAAGACCCCAATTGTCCCATGACATCCCGGGTTGAAATTTTGATTCAAGATGTTTCTTCAATTTTTCTATTGAACACCCGAGATCGCGAACGCCTGAGCCTTTTTTCTGATCCGCTTTTATTGCACAAATTAATCTAGATCGTAAAGCTCCTCGAATTCTGAAGTTCAAATCCGTTTGCCTTTTCTCTCGTTGGCGGATAGTTTCGCGAGCTATAGCATATTCTTTATTGTCTTTGTACCAGATTCTGCTTGTTTGACAAGAATATGTTCTGAAAACGGGATCGGTGCTGTACCGCCTTCTTCTATCAGCATTATGTTCTTCTTTTATACTAGTCCAATATTCTCTTTGATTCTGCTTATCGACTTCTAGTTCTTCGGGAGTCCAAGTATACCGTCTTTCTCTTTCTCGTGTCTTTTTCTTCTCTCGAAAGTCAGAATCATAAGCATATCTGTCTGTTTCAATTTTTGATTTACATTTCTTGCAACAGGCCGCTACTCCGAACTTGCCGTCCTTCTTTGGAGAAAATTCTGATAGAGACTTTTCTAATCCGCATTTTGTGCAGACTTTCGTTAGAGGAAGATCGGACACGGTCTGTCTCCGTTAGTAAGGTGTTATGATTACGTCGAAGGTTGCCCCCGCCGTTGTTGGATGTGTAACGGTAATACTTCCAGCAGACTTAGCGGATACATAAACTCCCGGCGACGTGAGAACCATCGTAGCCGCCGCAGCGTTTGTCGCTTGAAGAGAAACATGGCTTGTGCTCAAAACTCCGGTGATTGACACGGGGTCGGAGGACGCCGCAGTAGTTGTCAACGTTCCAACAATAGGGCCATTGATACCTACATTTGGAATGATGAGAGTTCCCAGATACGGAGCCGAAATAGTTTCGGTCACCATGTAGTTTAGAGGGATGTAGTAGCTGTAATTCCCGTCGATGTCTGAGACCACCGTAGAGTTAGGAATTACGGCGGACAGCAGCGGATCGGAATATATGGAAGCCGCCACATTCCCTGCGGTCGTTGTGACGTAGATAGTTGCTCCGGGGACTACCTGCTGAGTTATAGTTCCAGAGGCTAGAGAAGTAACAGTAGATTCTCTATAGAATCCTGTTGTTGCGAAGGCCATTAGCTTCTCCCTTGTTGGACTTTATTCATTTCCCGTATCGAATTCAGCTTGTCTTGGAGCCAGATGTTCTTTTGTGTAGCGTCCAAGCCTTCTGCCCAAGCCGCGAGATTGCTATAGAAAATCTGCATGGCTCCTTGATATCTTGGGTCGCTCATGTACTCGTACGCCTTGGCATCAAAACCGGAGTTATAAACAACGGACAGGTAATCGGGTACGGGAGACCAAGTTTGTGTGGGTTCAGTAAATAACTGCGCGGCGTTCTGGTAGTCAATAACTACCTCGTAAATTTTATCGGGCGCGGGGAAGACTCGAAAAGTAATTGACCCGTCATCATTGTCTAGTTGGGCTGAAATCCTAGCAGGTTGGTTGACAACTGGTTCCGGGGACAAACACAGAGATACCTGAAGTTCGTATCCCTTATTTCCGTTCAAAGTATCGTACGCAACCGCCTTCTCAATCCATCCAAAAGTAGGAAGACTTACCACATAGTCCGTTTGCCCAACTATAGTAGAAAACGTCGGAGCTTGAATCGTTGCGCTTGATCTGTTCCACCTCCACCCACCCAAACTCGGCGAGAGGATTTCCTGCATCACCCAATCCGCATTACTAAACGCCGGATCGTTATACGTGTT
>Ga0209525_1000238_pt1 | contig 13903 bp, 11 predicted proteins | sample JacPin_JW_Ref_O1_FD_187958 | JGI IMG/M metagenome (GOLD analysis project Ga0209525, IMG submission 187958) | Forest soil microbial communities from Algoma, Ontario, Canada - Jack Pine, Ontario site 1_JW_Ref_O1 (SPAdes) (version 2) | ecosystem: Environmental > Terrestrial > Soil > Boreal... | reverse complement strand
GCCGCATCTGCGATGATATCGAACGGCGCGTAAAGGATTTGGCCGCTCGACTCCGCACCGCAAACGGCTCCACGCGCTGAATCTGCAATTGCAGTCAACCGGTTTGTCAGGGCACGGCTTGAGCCGTGCCACGAGTGGCATAAGACCTGCGCGGCTTTAGCCGCTGAGGGAAATTCGCTCGCTCTTCTATCGAGGCAACTTGCGCCGCGAAAAAACCAGCGTCTCGCAGGAAGACTACCTGAAAGCCATCTGGGAGCTCGTCCAGGAAGAGCAGGCGCCCATCAGCGCCCGCCTCGCCGAAGATTTAGGCGTCACTCCGCCCGCCGTTACCGCCGCACTGAAACGCATGACCCGCGGCGGATACCTCCGAGTCCGTCGCAGCGGCCACATCGAGCTTTCGCCGAAGGGTCAGGAAATCGCCGAGCACCTCGTCCTGCGCCACCGCCTCGCAGAGAAATTGCTCACTGACGTAATCGGCCTCGAATGGACCCGCGCTCACGAAGAAGCCGAACGCCTCGAGCACGGAATCTCGCCCGAAGTGGCCAGCCTGCTGCTCGATCGCTTCGGCCGCGACAGCCGCTGCCCCCACGGCGTCCCTCTCTTCGGCGGCATGCAGAAACTCCGCCGCAAACATGGTGCTCTGCGCCTTTCGGAAGCCGAAATCGGCCGTTCCTACGAGGTAATGCGCGTCTACGAAAAGGATCCCCAATTCCTCGGATTTCTCGTGAACTTCAGCCTCAGGCCCGGCGCCCGCCTCCGCGTCCATCAGCGCGAATACGACGAAACGATGACCCTTTCCGTCACCGGCCACCGCCCCCCACGCATCCACCTAGGCAAACCCGCCACAGAACGCATCTGGGTCCGCCGCCTGTCGTAGGTTTAGTAGCGTAGGCTTCAGCCTGCGCCAACATAACGCGGCAGCGAAATCGCTAGTGCTTGGCGCACAACGCGATAACGTTCTTTTGGCTCTTGCCTTTCAGTAGCACAGGCAATCCTGCCTGTGCCGCAAGCCGCTACGCAGCGGAAATCGCCATGCTTGGCGCGTAACGCGACATTGTTCTTTGCGCGGTTGCAGTTTCTTCAGCGGGGGCACGGCCCCGCGAACCCATCCGGGATCTTCGACATGCCGTGCCCGAACGCGCCACAGGCACCCGACACACCATCCACCACCGGAGTTATTTCCAAGAAAAGTTGCGACACGCCCCGCATCGGACAGCGTAGAATAATCACAGAGACAGAATCGCAGCCGCGATTCCTCTCGGCCCGCCCGGCAAACATTTTAAGGGACCACCAGGATCTCATCTACGGACACGACACCCATGCCAACTCGCACTCGACTACACGAGCCACATCTCATTGCCAAACTGGCGACCTCAGCGCGCATCATCTTCGCATCCCTGATTCTCTGCCTGAGCCTCACCACCGCCGCCCTGGTAGGCGCCGATGATCAGCCCGCCCTAAGTAGCGACGCCATCATCCACCACCTTAGCGCCGTCATCTCCTGGTATCGCGACTCCACCACCAAAGTGCAACCGCCCGGCTTCGCGAGCGACGCGATCTACCAGGGGGACGTCCGCACTCTCGCCGAGCAAGCGGTTCGTCTGGCGTTTGATTCCGCCCGCGCCATGGTGCCGCTCGTAAACGCGCAGGGGCAGCAGCCTGCCACCGATGACGACAGCCAACCGGCGCAAGGCGCCACGCAAAGTCAGAATCTCGCGCAGTTCAAAGCCAAGACAAGCGCCCATCTCGCCGATCTACAGGCGCAACTCGATTCGGTGAACAAGCAGCTCGCAACCGCACCTCCTCGCGCCAGAGCCGCACTCCAAAATCAGCGCGACAACCTCCAGGGCCAGATCGGGTTAAACTCCGCCATCCTCGATTCCGTCGCGAAGCTCCTAACCTTCATTGAGAATGGCAATGACACGCCGGCCGAAGGTCTGCAGGGAAGCATCGACGCGCTGGCTCGCTCGGTGCCGGAAGTTTTCAGCAGTCTTCTCCCCACCAACCCGAAGACCGAAAACAAGCCGGCCGCGCAGGTCACTCCCGCCGCGACCCAAACGCCAGCAGCCGCTCCACGGTCCAGCGGCCTCGTTGGTGAAGCGGGAGCGCTCTATACAGAAATGACCAGCCTTCGCGAGATTGATCAGCTCGCCACCGAAACGCAGAACCTGCGCGATATCGCCGACGCGCTGCGCCAGCCGCTTCGCAACGCGATGAAGGCCACAATCCAGCAGAGCACCGCTCTCCAAAATCAGGCTCAAGCGTCCGGCTCAAATCCCGCCGCCCCAGCCGCGAATTTAAAATCGCAATACGACGCTCTCGCTACGAGATTTAAATCGCTGTCCGCCGCGCTCGTTCCCCTGAGCCAGGAAGTGGTCGTGCTCGATCAGAGTAAAGCGAATCTTCTCGAATGGCGCCGATCGATCACGCGCCAATCGGGTTACGCCCTGCGCGCGTTGCTATTGCACGTGGGAACGATCGTCATCGCATTGGGACTCGTTTTGGTGCTTTCGGAAGTGTGGCGAAGGGCTACATTCCGCTACATCCAGGACGTTCGCCGTCGCCGCCAATTTCTCACCATCCGGCGATTTGTGGTCGGCTTCCTGATGGGCATTGTTCTCGTTCTCGGATTTGTGAGCGAATTCAGTTCGCTCGCCACATTCGCGGGATTCGTCACGGCCGGCATCGCGGTCGGCCTGCAAGCCGTCTTGCTGTCGATCGCGGCCTATTTCTTTCTCATCGGCCGCTATGGTATCCGCGTGGGCGAGCGCGTCAGCGTGGCCGGCGTCACAGGCGATGTGGTGGATATCGGGCTGGTGCGCCTCTACATCATGGAACTCGCGGCAAGCGGCGGAGATCTCTACCCCACCGGACGCATCGCCGTGTTTTCGAATTCCGTCTTTTTCCAGGCAGGCATGCCGTTCTACAAGCAGATCCCCGGCACGGACTACACTTGGCACGAAGTGGCCGTTCCGATCGTCGCGGGAAGCAACTACAAATCCGTGGAGGAAAAAATTCTGCAAGCCGTCAATTCCGTGTACGACGGATATCGCAAGGACATCGAACGCCAGCATACGGACGTCGAGCGCCGCATTGACATCTATATGCAAGCCCCCAATCCCGAGCCACAGCTCCGATTCACCGACAAGGGCCTCGAATTCCGCGTGCGCTACCCGGTTGAATTGCGGAGAGCCTCATCCATTGATGACGAAGTAACGCAACGAGTTCTCGACGTCGTAAACGGTGAACAGGATTTGAAAGCTGCCGTCTCGGGTCCGCCGACCATTCGCACGCCGGTCGGCGCCTGAGGCACTCGACTAACTTCCGGGCAGTCCCACAATATTGAGCGCGTTCACGCGCGAATCGTCCAGAGTAAGTCCCCAATGCAGGTGCGGTCCGGTCACGCGTCCGGTTGCTCCCACGCGCCCAATCACGGCGCCAGCAGCAACCGTTTCGCCTACCTGAACGCCAATCACTTTCATGTGTCCGTACAACGTGTACACGCCTAATCCGTGATCAATCACCACAGTATTCCCGGCAAAATATAAATTCTCAGCCAGCACCACGCGCCCTCGTTGCGAAGCATGGATCGGCGTCCCTTCCACGGCAGGTATATCCACGCCGCTGTGTGACGAACCTGGCGTCCCGTTCAAAACGCGCCTCCGCCCAAAATTCTTCGCCGTATGAATGCCGGGCAGCGGCAGGCGAAACGCCCCGGTCCATAATTTCTCAGGGGTCGCGGTGGCGAAAAGTGCGCGCAAGCGTTCGCCTTCTTCCTCGGCCCGCTTCGCGTCTTCCGGATTCGGCTGCACAAACTTCGGCGCCACCGTCAGCTTCTCCTCCGGAAATTTACCAGCTATCACAGAAATGGGAACCGCGCAGCTCACCGAGTCGCTCGATTCCGGTTGGACGCTGAGTTTCAACTCATATTTTCCAGGAGGATGTGCGAGATCGACGCCCAGGAACCCGTGGAAGAGGCCCTTGTATCTTGCGTCGTGCCAGAAGGGAACTGAACGCTCGGCGTCGCGCCCAGTCCATTCTCCCGTCACCTTGGCGAGCGCCGTCTGCCCGTGCACTTCGAGCCGCAGCAAGCCGCCCTGCACGGCTAGCGCCGGGAAAAAGTGCACCGTGATTCCGCCGCCGCAGTCGTAGGCGTTACCGCCGGCCGCCGTCTTTGCTTGCGATTTTGTCTTTGCAGGCGCCTGAGCCACCGCGCTTGAGGGCACACAAAGAAACAAAAACGCCGCCGTCGCAGCGCCGAAAATATTTCGCCAGCCCGCACTCGAAGCCTTCAGCTATTTGCTCCCGGTATAGGTCACGCGCCAGACGCTGTCCGATCCATCGTCGGTAAAAATCAACGCGCCGTCCGACGCCACCGTAACTCCCACCGGCCGTCCCCAAACCTCTCCGTTCGGCGTGACGAATCCCGTAACGAAGTCCATATACTCGCCGGTGGCTTTCCCATTGTGCACCGGGACGCAAATAATTTTGTACCCCGTCCTCTTCGCGCGGTTCCAGGACCCGTGCTCAGCCGCAAACGCATACCCCGAATATTCTGACGGGAACATTTTGCCGTCATAGAAAGTCATCTGGAGTGACGCCGAATGCGATTGCAGCAGCACATCCGGCACAATCACCTTTTCCTTCAGTTCCGCATGCTTCCCGGCGTGGCGCGGATCCTGATTCGGCCCAACGTAATACCAGGGCCAGCCATAAAATCCACCGTCCTTCACGCTCGTGATGTAATCGGGCACTAAATCGTCCCCGAGATCGTCGCGCTCGTTCACAGACGTCCACAGCACGCCCGTAGAAGGATCGATCGCGATGCCGACAGGATTCCGAATTCCCGCCGCATAAATCCGCTCGCCCGATCCATCCGGGTTAAATTCCAAGATATCCGCACGATGGTCTTCGGCCGCGTCGTCGCTCACATTCGAATGCGAGCCCACGGAAACAAACATCTTCTGCCCGTCCGCTGAAAACGCAATGTCCCGCGTCCAGTGCCCGCCGCCGTGTAGCAGCCCGCCGCCCGGAATCGTCGCCACGACAGTTTGCGCTTTGCTCCGCGCTCTCAAATCGCCATTTTGATAAGGAAATTTCACCACGCTGCCCGTATTCGCCACGTACACGAACTGAGGATTCGCCCCGGGAGGATAGAAGGCAATTCCAAACGGCTTGTTGAGGCCGGTCGCGAACACGTCTACCGTCTGCGCTCGCCCGTCCGCTCCGATTCCGCGCAGCACGCGAATCTGTCCTTTGTGACTCTCAGCGATAAAAAGATCGCCATTCGGCGCGGTGCGAATCAATCGGGGCTCGCTCAATCCAGTCGCGATCTGGTCAACCTTGAATCCCGGCAGCGCCTGCGGCCACGCACTATTCGGCCGCGACACCACATGCGCATCGTTGTCGGCTGATTTCGTCGCATAGGGCTTCGGCATGTCGGCGGACGTTATTAACCTTCGAACACCCGGCGAATCCTCACGCCAGTCGCCATAGGCGCCCTCGCCCTTGAGGAGTTTCCCTCCGTCCGCCGGTACGGAACTGATTTTACCGGCACCGCGTTCTGCCGCGATTGTTCCGGTACTGCCGGCGGCGGCTTTTCTGCGACTGTCATCTCGCTTCAAGGCTGTAGCGGCAAGCGCCAGAAGCACTGCTATGGAAGCAACGGCAAGGCGTCCCTTGAAATACATCTCTCGGTTATTCATGGAAACTTGCCTCCGCAGGGCTGGGTCACCCTTGTATGTAAGATGATTTTGCGAACCCGTCGGTTCCACCTGTCACGGCCGGAAAACCGCCCGATTTTCTCCTCTTCTGAAATATACTCTTTCACCGCGCGGAGGCTCCATGGACCGGCAAACCGACCAGCAAACCACCACGAAGCATCAACTCTTCATCAACGGAGGATGGACGGACGCAGCCGCGAAAGGTACCTACGAGAAGGCGAATCCGTTCAATGGCAAGCCTGCCTCCACAGTTGCCGCCGGTAAGCGAGAAGATGCGAAGCGCGCCGTCGAAGCAGCCGCCGCTGCATTTCCTTCCTGGAGTAGCACCGCGCCGGCCGTCCGTCGCAAACTGCTGCTGAAAGCGGCCGACGTTCTCGATTCGTACCAGGCCGAGATCGCCCGCGTCACCGCCGAAGAAACCGGTGAAACCTTTGGCTGGGGCATGTTCAATTGTATTTTCGCATCAGGGCTTCTCCGCGAAGCCGCCGCGCAAGCCTACGGTCTGATCGGCGAAATAATTCCCTCGGATCTTCCCGACACCGTAGCCATGGCCACGCGGCAGGCGGTTGGAGTGGTCGTCGGCATCGCACCTTGGAACGCGCCGATGATTCTCGGTATGCGCGCCGTTGCGATCCCCATCGCCTACGGCAACACGGTTGTCCTAAAAGGATCGGAAGAATCCCCGGGCACTCATCTCGCAATCGCAAGAGTTTTCGAAAAAGCAGGCTTCCCGAAGGGCGTACTCAACGTAATCACCAACGCTCCGGCCGATGCCGCCGACGTAGTCGACGAACTCATCGCCCATCCCAAAACGCGCCGCATAAATTTTACCGGCTCAACCAAAGTCGGCCGCATCATTGCCGAGAAAGCAGGCAAGTACCTTAAGCGCGTCCTGCTCGAACTGGGCGGCAAAGCCCCGATGGTCGTCCTGAGCGACGCTGATATTGACGCCGCCGTCGCCGCCGCCAATTTCGGCGCTTTCATGAACGCCGGCCAGATTTGCATGTCCACCGAGCGCATCGTCGCCGAAAAACCGATCGCCGAAACTTTCGCCGAAAAACTCGCCGCGAAAGCCAGCTCGCTTAAAGTCGGTGACCCGCTGCAACCCGACACACAGATCGGCTCGGTCATAAATAAAGGCGCAGCCGCACGAGTCCAGGAACTGATCGACGATGCCGTCTCCAAAGGCGCCAAAGTACTCTGCGGTGGCAAATCCGATGGCAACTGTTACTCACCCACCGTTCTTTTCGGCGTCACGCCTAAAATGCGAATCTACGGTGAGGAGTCCTTCGGCCCGCTCGTATCCATCGTGATCGCAGACTCCGACGAAGAAGCCCTGCGCATCGCCAACGACACCGAGTACGGCCTCTCCAGCGCCATCTTTAGCCGCGACGTCAACAAAGCCATGCGCTTCGCCGAGCGGATGCAAACCGGCATCTGCCATATCAATGGCTCCACAGTTCATGACGAGCCGCAAATGCCCTTCGGTGGCGTGAAAGACAGCGGCTACGGCCGCTTCGGCGGCAAAGCCGCCCTGGAAGAATTCACCGAGCTGCGCTGGATCACAATCCGCCGCACTCCAACCCACTACCCAATTTAAATCGGCGGCGCCCGGTCCTATCAGTGGGGCAAAGTTTTCGGTGGGAGCCCCCCGCTTCAGCGGGGGAGCTGGACTTCAGTCCAGCGAAAAAAGCGCTCCGCAGCTGATGGGCTTTAGCCCCAGGAACTTGAGTTTGTCGATCGGAGCCAAAGGATCAGCAACGAGCACAGCGAGCGACCTAAGGGAGGTAAACCATGATCACCGGCACCCACGCTTTGATCCACTCCGACCACACTGAGGAAATACGCGCATTCTTCCGCGACGTCCTCAAATTTCCTTCCGTCGACGCAGGCCACGGCTGGCTCATCTTCAGCCTCCCACCCGCCGAAATCGGCATGCACCCGGCTGAGAAGGGAAGCCACTACGAACTCTATCTCCTGTGTGACGACATCACTTCCACCGTCGCCGATCTTGAAAAGCGCGGCGTAAAATTCAGCAGCCCGATCACCGACGCCCGCTTCGGTTTCGTCACCTCTCTCACGCTACCCGGCGGCGCCGAACTTGGCTTGTACCAGCCTAAGCACCCTCTTGCTCCACCCTGGCCTACAGCGAAACGGTCACAAAAACGCGCCAGCGCGAAGCGCTCCAAATCGAAATCACGCCGAAAGCGTCGCTAATCGATTACAATCAGCCGTGGCCGGGAGCAAATGCTGGTGAAAATCCAGCCGACCAATCGGGAATACGCGATTGGCGTCGTCTAACTCTTAAGACATCCCGGCTTTATTCATCAAAAAGTCCGCTCCCGAATTCTGACGGCCTATTGCCATCCGCTATCAGACACGCCTATCATAGTGATTGCACCGAACAGAATCTGGCGGAGCAAAATACGCCCCGCCGAAACAAACGCTCTGCGCTGAATGCTCGTTCACTTCCAACCCGCAGAAAGCACCCCGAGCCGCACACCAGGCTCACAATTTCCCAAAATAATAAAAAGCAGATCCCAAGAGGAGGAATAGAAATGGCAACAGCCACTCACGCAGTTCAACTCGACGATAAGGTCACATCATTCGTAGGCAAAAAGCAGAAGATGCTCATCAACGGCAAGTGGGTCGAAGCCGCTTCCGGCAAAACTTTTCCCACCTACAATCCCGCCACAGGAGAAGTTCTCTCGCACGTCGCCGAAGGCGATCGCGAAGATATCGACCGCGCCGTAAAAGCCGCCCGCGCTGCTTTCGAAAAGGGCCCGTGGGCGAAAATTTCACCCTCCGAACGCGGCCGCATGATGTGGCGTCTCGCCGACCTCATCGAAAAACACACCGAAGAATTCGCGCAGCTCGAATCTCTCGACAACGGCAAGCCGCTCAAGATCGCACGCATCGCCGATCTCCCGCTCGCCGTCGATCATTTCCGCTACTACGCCGGCTGGGCCACCAAGATTGAAGGCAACACGATTCCCATGGGACTCGCCCGCCAGGGCAGCTATCACGCCTACACCGTACGCGAGCCCGTCGGCGTCGTTGGCCAGATCATCCCGTGGAATTTTCCGCTGCTGATGGCCGCATGGAAACTCGGCCCAGCGCTCGCCACTGGCTGCTGCGTCGTGCTTAAGCCGGCCGAACAAACCCCGCTCACCGCGCTGCGCCTCGGTGAACTGATTGCTGAAGCCGGCTTCCCGGATGGCGTCGTCAATATCGTTCCCGGCTACGGCGAAACCGCCGGTGCCGCGCTCGCCGCGCACATGGACGTCGACAAAATCGCCTTCACCGGCTCAACCGAAGTCGGCAAGCTCATCGTCCACGCCGCGACCGGCAACCTGAAGAAAGTTTCGCTGGAACTCGGCGGCAAGTCGCCCAACATCGTCATGGACGACGCCGATCTCGAATCCGCCATCCCCGGCGCCTCCATGGCTATCTTCTTCAACCAGGGGCAGTGCTGCTGCGCTGGCTCGCGCCTCTTCATCGAGAAGAAAGTTTTCGACAAGGTCGTCGACGGCATCTCCCAGGCCGCTTCGAAAATCCGCGTCCGTCCCGGACTCGACCCCGAGAGCGATCTCGGCCCGCTCGTCTCCGAAGAACAGCTGAATCGCGTCTGCGGCTATCTCGAATCCGGCATCAAGGAAGGCGCCAAAGCCACCGCGGGCGGTTCGCGCGATGGCGACAAGGGCTACTTCGTAAAGCCCACCGTCCTCGTGAATACCAACGACAACATGAAGGTGGTGAAGGAAGAAATCTTCGGGCCCGTCGTCACCGCCACGCCGTTCAGCGACATGAATGAAATCATCAACCGCGCCAACGACACAGTCTACGGCCTGGCCGCAGGCGTCTGGACCCGCGACGTGAAGAAAGCACACGCGGTCGCGTCAAAGCTGAAGGCCGGCACAGTCTGGATCAATTGCTACAACGTTTTCGACGCCGCCCTTCCATTCGGCGGCTACAAGCAATCCGGCTGGGGCCGCGAAATGGGCCACGAAGTCCTGAAGAACTACACAGAAGTAAAATCCGTCTGCAGCGCGCTCTAGCAGTTTGGTAGCACAGGCATTCCTGCCTGTGCCCCAAGTCGCAAACAGCTCGAATTCTCAAATCAGCAAGGGGCCGATTTCATTCGGCCCCTTTTTATTTTTCCGAGCTGCCCGTCTGCATTGAGGCACGAAAGGATATTTGTTCGGGGATTTCAAATGCCCGGTTTGCGGGTCTACCGTTCAAATCGCGATCAGCTCACGGTCAGTTCATGATGAGGGCCAGGGACTCTATATGATATGAAAATAGCTCCCAGGCTCCTCCGTTCTTTTTCCAGGTGAAAGACTCGGTAGCCGGTCCGTTCGCGAACTTTGTTTCGTACGAAGCGGCGAGAAATGTCCCGTCTGTCGTTGCATTGATTTGAAGGTCAACAAACTTTGCTTCGCCCGCATTTCCCAGCTTTCGATGCACGGCCCCGAGGAATTTGATCAACTCCTCGTGTTTTTGTCCTGACCTGAATCCTTCATTTGCTTCGCTGTAGGTTTGCTCGTATTGTCCGGAATTCAGTTGCTGGTGGAAATGCCGAACTGCTGCATCAGCCGATTTCGTTCCCTCCGTAATCGCGGAGCATCCGCACAGGAAAAGTACAAGCGCGATCACTGGCGCCGCGAGAGATGATTTGCGAGGCACTCGGATGGGCAGACTTAACGACGGCGGGTGCGGGGTCCTGAGGGCTCGAGATGTTGCAACCGTCCTCATTCAACTGCCTCCTTTTTTTTCGCCTTCTGCTCCCGCAACTCCTTCTTCCATCCCAGCACCCGCGCCTTATTCCCAGCCTCCTCCGCCTCCGGCACCATGCCCTTGCGTTGATACGCGCGCGACACCGTCGTCCACGCTAAAATATCCTCCGGCTCGATCTTCAGAATCCGCCGCGCCGCCTCGATCGTCCGGTCAAAATCTTCCTTCGCGTAGTATGCTTGCGCCAGACCATGCAACGCGTCCGCAAATTTAGGATCGAGCCCAATCGCGCGCTCGTATTCCGCAATCGCCTCGTCCAGTTTCCCTTCGCCGAAGAAATCAATCCCGGCGTAGTAGTGATCTTCAGCCGTAAGCGGCGCCGTCATTGTCCTGTCATCGCTCCCACCTTAATCGCTTCCACTTCGGTCGCATCCGCGCTGATTCTACCACCCGTCCGCACATCGCTATTGCGCGCCACATGCTGAACGCCCTCCGCTACTACTGGATCATCTCCAAAGGCTACCGTCTCCGCCCCTGGGCTTCCCCCTACATTCAATGGCGCATGGAAACCTTCTTCGGCCACGAAGCGGCGAATCTCAACGCCCGCAAATTCTTCACTCTGATGTGGCGTGAACGCACTCGTATGGAGCGTTTCCTCGACTGGATCGCCACCCGCCGCCGCGCCCAGCGCCCGTAATTCGTCATCCGTCACTCACAACCTCGAGAAGACATGGCAGCCCACGGCGAAGCCCTTCCTCGTCGTGGGCCTTTCGCCCCATCAACGCCGCCGCTCCCAGACCTTTCGCCTTTCGTCTCGTTTTCTCGTGGTTCTTTGGACATCTCGGCAAGTACTTATCGCTTGCTGGAGAGTACCCGGCAATATACCGTGCACTTCTGCTCCCTCTCGGAGCCTTTAACGTGGTTATACATAGATTCACTGATACGTTTGCGCCATTGGTCTGCTTAATATCCTTGCGCCTGGCTGGCGTTCGCGACCCATTTCCACCGGAGGAATACATGCAAGTTCCCACAATCAAAGTTCGAGCCGCCGGCACGCATCACCGCCTCAGAGTTTTGCGCACGGCTTTCATCGTGTTCGCGGTGCTTCTCGTATCCATGCTCCTCGGGGCGGGGCAGTTGTGGGCTCAATGCGGCAGTCTGAGCGCTCCGTCGACCACTTGGCAGAATGGCGGCAATAGTTTTTGGGATCTCAGTGGCAATTGGACCAGCGGCACGCCCACGGCCTCCACGAACGCCTGCATTCTGAATGGCACGAGCACCGTCACGCTCGACACCAAGGGGAAAGCGAACGGCCTTCAGCTTGCCACCGGCAATACTCTCGATATCACTGCGGTCGGCAGCCTCAGCTTACTCGGGTCCAGCTTCAATTTCGGTACACTCAACAATAGCGGCTCGTTCTCCAATAAGGGCACCATTAATGGAACACCGCTCTTAACCAATTTGGGGTCCATCAACAACAGCGGCACATTTCACAACAGCGGCACCATCAACACCGGAGACTTTACCAATACTGGTTCGATTATGAACTCCGGAACGCTAAACCAGGGCGGACTCTTCAGCACGGCCAGCGGCAATCTCACGAACAACGGCTCGATTACGAATACTGGAACGATCTTCACCAATGAAAACAGCTTGCTCAACAATTTCGGAATCATCAACAACCGCAACTTAATCACCACCTTTGCTTTCAGCGAAATTAATAACTCCGGCATATTGAACAACACCGGCACGATCTTGATTGGCGACGGCTCATCTGTACTCACCAATGCCGGCACCCTCAATAACAGCGGCACCATCACCGCGGGGCTCGCCAACACTGGCACGCTCAACAACAAAGGCACCTATAACAACGTCTTCGGAGGCGGCAACACTGGCGTGATCAACAACACCGGTACATTCTCCAACGACGGTGGGATTAATTCCGGCACAATCAACAATTCTGGAACAATCAATAACTCCGCTTTCGAGAACACAGGGAGCATTACCAACCAGGGGCGGTTCAACGTCACCGGGACTTTCGATAACACCGGAAGCTTCACCACCTCCGGCAGGGTTACGGTTTCCAATGCCGGCGTCTTCACCACGAGCACCGACTACACCCAGACCGGCGGCCGCACGATCGTGAATGGCACGCTCACCGCAACCGGCGGCGCCATCGTAGATATCGAAGGCGGCAAGCTCAGCGGCACCGGCACGATCAACGGCGATGTTCTGATGAAAGGAATGATGTCGCCCGGAGCGGGCGGCGTTCCCGGCACTTTCACGGTGAACGGAAACTACCAGCAGACTCCCACCGGCGTGTTCGACGAAATCATAAAGGGTGCGTCCTCGAATGGCGTGCTCGATGTCACCGGACTCCTCGCACTCGATCCGGGCTCTCTGCTTAAGATCACCCTCGAAGGTGGTTTCGATCCCGTAGGCGACAGCTTTACGATTCTGGATTACGGTTCGCTCTCCGGCGAATTTGGAAACGGCACCAGTTTCATGGCCGACGGCTACAACTGGACTCTGACCTATGGTCCCGGCGACGCCATTCTCACAGCGGTGAGCGGAGACCCGGTCAACACGCCCGAACCCGGCACGATCGCGTTGCTCGCGTTCGGATTCCTCCCGCTCCTCGGCTACGCCGCAAAGAGGCGGTCGCCCGCAGGACGCAATTCGTAATTTGTGACCTACGGCTCGCGAAAAACCTAAGCAGAAGCCTGTCCGAATTGCGGTAGCCACGACGCCGCCGTTTTCGTCGTGGGCCTTCCGAATTTCTCCCTTCTGAGTAACAAAATCAGGATAAAAAATCGTCGAATATTTGCGATTAGAAATTTCTAGTCGGCTGAGTTTTGTGTGAGTTAGCTTGAATTCTAATTCCAGATTTGCGATTAGGATTTCAAGAGGCGGCAAAGCGGCGGCGTTCGCCATCAGTCGACTTGCATGGATCTGTGGCGGCAGATGCAAAACAGCCGTTTTGTAACGATTAGAAATTTGCATCTCATTGGTTTTACGGGCGGTTGCGGCGATTTCTAATCGCGGTGTAACGATTAGAGTTGGATTCTTGTAGCGCCGGCATCCTGCCGGCGTTTTTGACTCTTCCGCAGAGCGCGCACGCGCGCTCTGCTTGTTGCGCGGGTGAAGCAGCGCAAGTGGTAGGGAAGCGTACGTCGCCCCGCCGTTCCTTTGGAGCACGCCCGACACCAGGGGCTTGCGCGGGTGTAGCTGCGCAAATGGTGTGAGGCCGAGCGATTGACTCAAGCCTGAAGGCTTGCGCGGGTGGGGCTGCGCAAAAGGTATGAGACCGAACAACGGTCTCGGTCTCGAGATTCCCGGAGCGGCGGACCGCCAGGGCGAATCTGCGATCCGCCGCGGCGGACGCGAAACCCGCGTTTTGCTGCTATTAGGATTTGGGTTTGTCGTTTGTTTTGAGGGGGTTGAGT